>Ga0105242_10001926_pt1 | contig 16310 bp, 19 predicted proteins | sample KBSM24metaG_FD_81521 | JGI IMG/M metagenome (GOLD analysis project Ga0105242, IMG submission 81521) | Miscanthus rhizosphere microbial communities from Kellogg Biological Station, Michigan, USA - KBS M2-4 metaG | ecosystem: Host-associated > Plants > Roots > Rhizosphere > Soil | place... | reverse complement strand
GCAACGGAGCGACCGACGGCAAACAAGGCACCGACACGATCGCGGCCGGCGAGCTGTCGGCGTCGCCGACGGTGTGGAACCAGCTGCAGAAGGCCGGCATCTCCTGGGGCGTCTATGAAGAGGACATGCCCTCGGCCTGCTCGGGCGCCACGACCTCAGGTCTGTACGCGTTGAAGCACAACCCGGCGACGCCGTTCGCATCGGTGTTCCACGACGCGGCCACGTGCGCGCACGTCCAGCCGTTCTCGGCGTTCGACGTGACCCACATGCCGAAGGTGAGCTTCATCGCGCCGAACCTCTGCAACGACGAACACGACTGCGGGCTGTCGACCGGCGACGGGTGGCTGCAGGCGCACGTGGCGGCGATGCTCGCGAACGGCGCGACGGTCGTCCTCACCTACGACGAGGGATCGACGAGCGCCGGCATCAACGGCACGTCCGGTGGCGGCAACATCTACACGGTGGTCGTCGGACCGCACGTGACGGCGCGCGTCGACGCGGGTCAGTACAACCAGTACTCGATCCTCGCCGCGATCGAGGCGCGGTTCGGGCTCACCAAGCTGAACGGCGCCGCGAACGTGACGCCGCTGCCCTTGTCCTGAACGTGGTGCGGGTGCGGGCGGCCGCTGGCGGGTCTGCCCGCACCCGGACCGCTCACACCGCGGTCGCGCTCAGATGGATCAGCCGCGCGGCCGACCGATACGGGTCTCGCTCCCCCGCGGCTCGTTCCAGGGCGAGCAGCTGGTCGTACTCGGCGCCGCTCAGCGTGTCGGGCGAGAGGTCCGAGAAGAAACGGATCCCGACCCACGAATCGAGCCGCCAGCCGGCGGCGGAGAGCAGCACGTCCCACTCCTTCATCGACCGTGAACGGTTGGGGATGCCGAGGTTGCCGGTGGCGACCGGATCGTCGAGGGTCCGCAGCGCCTCCGCGTAGTCGCCGCGGAGGCCGGGGCGTATCGCGAGGGCGAGACGATTCTTCTCGAGCAACGAGAGCGTGGCGCCGGAGGTGGCGGCATCGCGCATGGCGGCGAGGTGGGTCGCCGGATCCTCGAGATACATCAGGACCGCATGGCAGCAGATCGCGTCGAACGGGCCGGGCGCGAGCTCGGCGATCCGCTCGACCCCGCCCTCGATCAACCGCAGGCCGGCGCCAGTCTCGCTCGCGTGGCCACGCGCGAGGTCCAGCATCGCAGGCGAGGGATCAAGCAGCGTGACGTCGTAGCCGCTCGCCGCCAGGGGAACGGCGATCGCGCCGGATCCACCACCGACATCGAGCACCGTCGCGGGCGCGGGCGGCAACGTCGCGGCCAGCCGCTCCAGCACGAGCGTCGCCCGGACGCGGCCCCGCGTCGTCTCGTAATGACGGTCGAACCACTCCGCGCGGTCGTCGAACGTCGGCGTCACGAACGGCCGAGGATCGCCGCAGCGGCGCCCGCCGCATCGCGGCCGCTCCCGACGGCACCCTCGATCCAGCCGGCCCCTTCGCCCGCGATGTCGGAGCCAGCGAACAGGAGCCTCCCCTCGGGCTCCCGCAGCTGTTCGAACGTGCCGTCCGAGAACCACGGCGGCGGCACCGCGAGCCAGGTTCCCTTCGAGAAGGGATCGGTCACCCAGTCGTGCCCGCTCGTTCGCACCACCTCGGCGTCCGGCAGATGCGCGCGCACCGCGGCCGCGACCGCTGCGTCGTCGCCGAGATCCACCCGATCCTGCACCGAGAAGCCCATGAAGAGCTGCGCGCCGTCGGACTGCTTCGGCACGAACCCGGCGTTGATCGGTGTGCCCCAGCCCGCCCCGAGGTATCCGGCCGGCGCGCCGCCGACGATCGCGATCACCTTCGAGACCTCACCCCGGTGGCCCTCTGTGGACGCCTTCTGTTTGAGAGGCGCGAGCGGCGGATCGAAGGCGACGTCGGCCCAAACGTTGAGGGGAAGCGCGACGATCGCGGCCGGCGCCTCGAGCGTCGACCCGTCGGCCAGCGTCACCGTCACGCCGGCGTCGTTCGTCGCCACGGCCGTCACGACGGACCCGAACCGAACGTCCAGACCCCCGGCCATCGCGTCGATCAGCGCCTTCGTGCCGTCGGTGATCAGCTCACCGAGATCCACGTACGCATCCACGGGCGTGTAGTCGAGCTCGATCATGTCCCACAACAGCGGCAGGATCGACGTCTTCTCGACGGCCGCACCGCCCATCGCAGCGAGGAACGCACGGAGGTAGTCGGCCGCCTCATCTGGAGCTCCGAGGCCGTCGACCCAGCCCGCCGACGGCACGTCGAGCTGGGTGAGCGCCTCGCGGCCTTCGCTCGCGAAGGCTTTGGCCGTCCGCTCGAGCGCATCGGTCAACGACGACCGCGAGAGCTGCTCGCGGATCCGGTCGATCGGCGCGGTCCCCTCCTCCCGGCGATCTCCCCGCACCCACCCGATCACCTCGGGTTCACCGGGTTCGGTCACTCCGACGCCGTATCGCGACAGCTCCGCGGCGAGTGAGGGTTGGGTCTCGCGCGAGATGAACATCCCGCCGTACTCCGCCCACAGCTCCGTGCCGGGGATCTGGCGGTACCACGTGCGTCCGCCGATCCGGTCGCGAGCCTCGAGCACGACCACACGATGGCCGGCCTCGGTGAGGTCTCGCGCGGCGGCGACCCCGGCGAACCCTGCACCGATCACGATCACGTCGGCATCCATCGGCTCGGCACACTACCCCGAACCGACCGGCCCCGATGGCGCGCCGGCCACGGCGATCCGACAACTCGGCTGACACACCCAGCCCGTCGGTCCGTTGCGCACGCGGTGGCGGGGCGGCAGGATGCGCACGTGATGGTCGGCGGCACCGCGGTCCCGGAGACGCATTACGCCCGCACGCCCGACGGCGTCTCGCTGGCGTACCACACGGTCGGCGATGGCCCGGTCGACCTCCTCTGGCTGCACGCGTTCCAGGGAGGGATCGAGGTCCTGTGGGAGGGCCACGCCATGCGGTCGCTGACCGAAAAGCTCGCGTCCTTCGCCCGTGTGATCCGCCACGACAGGCGAGCGACGGGTCTGTCGGGACGGGCTGCGGCGCTCCCCGACCTCGAGACGCAGGTTCGCGACATCGCCGTGGTCCTCGATGCCATCGGATCGCGCTCCACGGTGGTGCTTGGAGCGGGGCCGGGTGCCCACGTCGCGGCGCTGTTCGCGGCGACGTACCCGGACCGAACACGCGCCACGGTGCTCTGGGACCTCTTCGCATGGACGGGGCAGGCGTTCTCGGAGAGCGACCTCGAGCTGGTACAGCGTTCCTGGGGAACCGAGGCCGCAGCCGCCGCATCGATGGCGCGCGTCGCCCCGTCGATGATCCATGATCGCGAGTTCCTGCGGTGGCTCGCGAAGATGCAGCGACACTTCGTCCCCCCGGATTCGGCCGTCGAACTCATGCAGAGCGCGATGGAGACCGACATCCGGCCGGTTCTCGCGATGCTGCACGTGCCGACGCTTGTCCTCGCGAGACACTGGCCAGGTCACGACCGCGATCGCGAGGTGGCAGGAGACATCGAAGGCGCGAGATTCGTGCTGCTCGACGGTGAGGACCGCGCGACGATCGCCGGCGACACGGACGGCATCGCCGAGGCGATCCGCTCCTTCGTGGGCGGCGATCTCGCGCCGGTGTCGACCGGAACCCAGCTCCGAGCCGTGCTCTTCACCGACATCGTCGGATCGACGGAGCACCTCACGTCGGTCGGCGACAAGGCGTGGCGGGACCTGATCGTCCAACACGATGAGCGCTCGCGCGCGGCGATCGAACGCAACGGCGGGCGATGGGTCAAGAGCACAGGCGACGGGGTGCTCGCGACTTTCGAAGGCCCGGCGCAAGCGATCCACGCAACGAGAAACATCGGCGACGCGCTGCAAGGTTTCGGTGTGCAGATCCGGGCCGGCGTCCACGTGGGCGAGATCGAGACGTTCGGCGACGACGTCACGGGCGTGACGGTGAACGTCGCCGCCCGCATCGGCGCACTGGCCGGTCCGTCCGAGATCTGGGTGTCTTCGGTCGTGCGCGACCTCACGCCCGGCTCCGGCCTCGCGTTCGACGACGCAGGTGAGCACGGCCTCAAGGGCGTTCCAGACCGTTGGCATCTCTATCGGGTCGCAGAACGACCCGACGTGATGTAGCGCCGATCGGGCCGAACTGCACGTCGTCAGGCGAGCCACTCCGGGGTAGCGCGCCGACGAACGCGAGGTGGATCTCTCGTTCATCCGACGAGGGATGCGGGCGATACCGCCTTTCGCCTGAGGCGGCCCGGGTCTTCGTGACAGGGGAAGAGGTCACGAGGACTCCGGTCGGCGCGGTCCCACGGTGGATCACGATCGCGTACGACGCTTCGTAGGTCGGCACGCGCGGTCGGTGGAGACGATCGGACTCGAACCGACGACCCCCTGCTTGCAAAGCAGGTGCTCTACCAACTGAGCTACGTCCCCGGGTTGACGGGCTCACCGGCCCACTCCCCGGGGCGAGTCTATCGGCCGGTCGCAGGCTCCGGGTCCATCGCCGCGACCGTTGCGGTCGCGTTCCCTGGAAGGACCGAGGCGAGTCGTCAAGCGGGCTTGACCGCGCGCACGTGCAGGAACAGCGGCATGCGCTGCCATCGCCTGCTGCGAGGGCTCTCGATCGCGGACGCGGGCACGCCCGTCTCCGCGAGCCGATCGATGAGGAGTCCGGCCGTCGTGATCGCGTCGGTATAGAACTGGAGCGGTCGATGGGCATAGAGGAAGACAACCTCGAGGCCATCGCGGACGACCTCGTCCTGACGGAACCCGGCGTCGAGGTATGAGCCCTCCATCAAGAAGGCACCGTCTGGATCGTCGCCTTCGAAATGACCGGCCGAGTTCAACGGGTGCACGATCGCGAGACAGATCCGTCCTCCCGGCTCGAGCACCCTGGCCGTCTCGTGGATCGCGCTCGTTGCATCGTCGACGTCCTGCAACGACATGAACGCGACGACCAGATCGAAGCTCCGATCCGCGAACGGGATCCGCGCCGCATCGCCCCGGAAGCACGGGATCGAGCGATCGGCGGCGCGCGCCGCCTCGACCATGGCCGACGAGGCATCCAGACCGACCATCCGGTGCCCGAGCGCTTTCAGGTCGCGGGAGAGCCGGCCTTCGCCACATCCGAGATCGAGCGTCCGCCGTCCCGGTTCGGGGAGGATCGGAAGGAACTGGTCGCGGTGGAACCGGTCGTAGCTGTCGTGCCCGGGCTTCCGCGCCCAGGCGATGAAGCCCGGCGCATTGCGTTCCCACTCCGCGCGCAGGTCCGCGCTCTCGCGTTCGACCCGGGCGAGACCGTCGGGCTTGTCGCTCATCGGGGTGTGTATCCGGTCGCCCGCCGGACATCCCCGAGATCCGTGCGGAAGCGGTCCTCGGGGATGTCCGGCGCACCGTCCTCCGGGAACGGGAAGGGCCACCCCGGCCGAGGATCGTCGGCGTATCGCGGCACGACGTGCGCATGGAGATGCGGGACCTCGTTCCCGAGGAGGTTGTAGTTCAGCTTGATGGGCTGGAACGTCGCCTCGATCGCGCGGCCGACCTCGAGGAGCTCGCGCCAGAACACCGTCGCCTCGTTCGGATCGAGCTGGGTCGGCTCGACAACATGACGTCCGTGCCAGATCACGATCGACAACCCACGCTGCACGTCGGCTCTCCGGAGATGCCCATCGACGGCTTCACCGGCGAAGAACCGGGCGCCGCGAGGGGTCTCCTCCGGCCGGCCCTGTCCACACAACGGGCAGCCGATACCTGCCCGCATGTCGTAGAACGACGACGGCCACTCCATGCGCCGAGCCTAGCGCCGTAGCATGCGCGCATGTTCGAGACGCCCGAAGCGCTCTATGCCCGCGCCGCAGACGCACTCCGGATGCCACCCGTCGAGGAGTGGGAAGAGTTCCCGTTCGACGGTGACATGCGGCCACGCACGCTCCTTCCGCCCGTGGAGCGCGAGGAGCCACGCCAGGGCGAAGGTGGCGTGGACTGCTGGACGTGCGCCCAACCGGACGACGCGTTCATCTGGACCGACGAACGGTGGCGTCTGCTCCCCGCCAAGCCGAACGGCCTCCCGCTCGTGGTGTTGCTCCATCCACGGGCGCACTACGCCGAGCCCGGTGACCTGCCCGGCGATCTCGCGGCGGAGTGCGGGGTGCTGCTCTCGCGGATCGAGCGGGCGATCCGCAGCATCGGCGACATCGGACGGGTGCACGTCTGTCGATGGGGCGACGGGTCTGAGCACCTGCATTGGTGGTTCATGGCCCGTCCGGCGCGGATCCCACAGCTGATCGGGAGCTTTGCCGCGATCTGGGACGACATCTTGCCCGTGACGCCGGACGACGCGTGGAACGCGAACCTGGGGGCGATGGTCGCGGCGCTTCGGAGCGAGACCGGCTAGATGATGTTCTCGCAGTTACGAACGACCTTGCCGTTCCGGCACGTGTCGGTGCCGTCGCCGGCGTCCATGAAGTCCTCGGGCTTCACGCCCACGCCACCGTCGAGGCGGTCGTTGCCCGCGCCGCCGTTGAGCCGGTCGCGTCCGTCCCCTCCGGGGACCCGAAGAACTGAAGCTGGAATATGCACCCCGGGGTGCGGCTCGTTGTTCGGCACCATATCGAACGGCACGCCGTCAATCGCGTCTGCCTGAACGGTTCGGCAAGAGACTCTGGGCTGCAGCTTCTTCTAGCCCACCATCTGCGGGTTCGCTCCGTCGAGCGACCTGATGGTGGCGGTGGACGGTGGACGGTCGCGCAACCGGTCGGCGACCTGTTCGGCAGCCCGCATCACGCGCAAGACGTTGCCACCGGCCACACCCCTGAGCTCGTCGTCGGTATAGCCCCGGGCGCGCAGCTCGGCGAAGACCAAGGGGTACGCCGAGACGTCGACGAGCTCATCCCCCATCGTCGGGACGCCGTCGTAGTCGCCCCCGACGCCGATCGCGTCGATCCCGGCGACCTCACGGATGTGGTCGACGTGGTCCGCGACGTGCGCAGCCGTCACCGACGCGGGGGGATGCTCCTGTTCCCATGCGTCGATCGCGGCGATGACCGCATCCCGATCGTCGGGATGCGCCTCGCGGAGCCGATGCAGCTCGTCCCACCACGCGCGGCTCTGCTCCGCCCCTTCGTTCGTCACGAACCACGGCACGAAGGTCGCCATCACGACGCCCCCGGTGCGCCCGACGAGCTCGAGGACGTCGTCGGGCACGTTGCGCGGGACATCGGCGAGCGAGCGCGCACCCGAGTGAGAGAACACGACGGGCGCCTCGCTCACGTCGATCGCTTGGCGCATCACGTCGTCGGACACGTGGCTGCAATCGACGAGCACGCCCAGGCGGTTCAGCTCACGCACGACCTCTTCCCCGAACCGGGTCATGCCGCCGTGAGGATGGTCGCCGGTCGCCGAGTCTGCCCAGGGCAGATCGTCGTTGTGCGTGAGCGTCATATAGGAAGCGCCGAGTCGCGCCAGCATCCGGAGCGCCCCGAGCGAGCTGCCGATCGACTGACCACCCTCGACGCCGATCATCGACGCGATCCGGCCGGCGTCGCGGGCGTGCTCGACGTCGGCGGCGGTTCGGGCCGGCGCGAGGTCGGGGAAGCGACCGACCAGCCGGTAGAACCCGTCGATCTGTTCAAGGGTCTGCGTCACGGCCTCGTGTCCGTCCAGGTCGGAGGGCACATAGACGGACCAGAACTGGCCGCCGACGCCGCCCGCGCGCAAGCGGGGGATGTCGGTCATGAACGCCGGCGCGGCCACCGACACATCGGGATCGGGTTCCCCGGGCGTCTCGAGATGCGCTTCGCGGAGCGCCCAGAGCAGATCGTTGTGGCCGTCGATCAGCGGGGCGCCGCGCAGCAGCTGGACGAGCGCATCATCGGCCATCGACGAGCATCGTATGCGCACCGAGCCGGGCCGGCCGCGCCGTCACCGTTGGGTCCAGACCGCCTTCTTGCCCGACCCATCCATGAACTGGACGAACGGTGAGTCGTCGGTCGCGAGCCCGACGAGGGCCCGCACGGTCCCCTCGTGATCGAGCAGGCGCATCACCGGCGCGCCCGCCGCGGTCAATCCCAATCGGATCCGGGCCTTCCCGCGCTGGTCGTAGAGGCCAAGCGTCGGTGTGCCCTGCTCCGCCAGGCGGTTCTGGTGGTGCAGCTCGCCGTCCTCGACCTCGATCTCCATCGTCGGCGAGGCGTCCTGGCTCAGACCGAACTTGGCCCGCATCCGCCCGTTCTTGTCGCCGAACGCGAGCGAGGCGGATCCGTCGGACGCGAGGCCCATCGTGGCCCGGATCTTCCCGTTCTCGTCGCCGATCGCGATCCCGGCCGCCCCGTCGCCCTGGACGCCGAAGCGCGCGCGGACGACACCGCTCAGATCGAGCATCGAGATGAACGGCTGCTGGTCGTGCGAGATGCCCAGGCGCAACCGAACATGACCCTGCTCGTCGACGATCTCGAGCGCCTCGGTCTGCACGACGTGCTTCTTCATGTCGCACCGCGCGCGGAGGGGACGGGGAAGGCTCCACGGCCGGGCAATCGTGACGCAGACTTCGGTGCGACACAAGGAAGTGGCCCACAAAAGCGAGACGCCGCCGGAACCCGAAGGCTTCAGCGACGTCTCGCCTTTGTTTGTACACCCGTATCGTTCCGGCGGTCAAGAGGAGATCGCGGTTCTTGTCACTCCGATCGGGTCAGGGGATCTCGATGAACGCGCGGTAGGTCGATGCGGTCTCTGTGCTCCCACCGCCGGCGACCACGGCTTTGATCGGCACCAGGTCTTTGCCGCCTGCGTCCAGGAACTCCTGGTAGGCCCCGTTCCCCTCCAGGATCGGCTGCGCCGCAGTGAGGGTGCCGCTTACATCGACATACAGCAACGTCTGCGACCCCGGCAGGCGGTCGATGGCCGAGACGAAGTCTGCATCGGACGTGATCGAAGGGCTGTTGCCCTGGCTCAGGTCGACCGCCTGCTCGACCGCCTTCGGGGTGGGGCCCCAGACGAACACATCGTTGACCACGGTCCACGCGCCGAGGGTCACGTCGTACGTGATCTTCACGCCCCCGTGCTCTTCGGTCCTGAACGTGGGGTGCGCAGGGATACCCGGCAGCCCGGCGCGGGTGAGGAGCAGCGGCAGATGGGTGTCGAGCCACGATCGGACCGCCGCTTCGTCGTCGACACCGATCATCACGGTCCCCCCGACCGGCAGGAACTCTGAGTGCGCGGGCCCGATCTGGATGCCGACGTCGCCCGTGAGGTGTTGCAGCACGCCGTTCGGGCCGATCAAGCCAAGCCGTTCGATCGTCCTCGCCGGGCCGGGGCCGAGCTGCGCGAACTGCGTCATGCTCTCCTCGAGCGCCTGCCCGACGCCCGACGCCGCAAACACCGCGTACGCGTCCGCGGGCGTGATGGCCAGCAGAGGGTTCGGACCCGAGCCGAGCGCCTCCCGCTGCGCGTCCGTCAGCTTGCTCGGGTCGGTGGTGACCGTCCCGTCGATCGCGAGGCCGTCGGACTGCGCGGAGATCGAGTACCCGGCGCCCTGGTACGCGGCGAGCTGCGTGTCCAACCCGCCCACCGCGCCCGGTACGAGGCTCGCGAGCGAGGTGAGCGCGTGGACGTTCACGTAGGCGAACCCGAGGTTGTCGTCGGGCAGCTGGTCCATCACGCCCTGGAAGGTCTGGTCGTCCTGGACGGACGAGGCACCCTGATCCGTCTGGATCACCGCCTCCATCGCGTCCTGACCGTTCGCCAGGACGACCGTGCCGTCGACGATGGCCAGCGCCGGTTCGTCGGTGGACGCCGGCGACCACACCGTGACGCCGTCGAGGGTCGACTGCGTGTAGGTGGAGCCGGATGCGTCGCGGTACTTCTGGAGCGCGTCGGAGGCCGCGCCGTCGTCGTCGCTCGCGATCAGGACCGCGTACTCGGGCGCCGCGCCGTTGATCGTGACGTAGCCGCCCAGCTCGCCCCCGACCCACCCGAGGTCGTCGCGGGTGAGGCCCGAACCGTCGAGCGCCTCGTCGAGCATCCCGTCCAGCTTCTGGCTCAGCTGCTGCTCGGTCCCGAGATCGGGGAACTTGGACGTCATGCGGAACAGGTTCATCTTCTGGGAGGCCGCCGGATCGAGATGAGCCACGACGACGGCGTCGGCGCCGCTCGGTACCTTGTCCAACACCGCCTCGGGCGCGCCGCGGAGCATGAAGTAGGCAGCGCCGGCGCCGATCACGCCGAGGACCAAGACCGCCGCGCCGACCAGTAGTGCGACCGTCAGCGCCTTGGAGCGAGGCGTGGTCGTCACGGCACCGCCGGGGAGCGGCCGCGTCGCATCGGATCCAGCCCCGGACGGGGAGCCTCCGTCGGGAGGCGGCGGCGGCATCGAGCCCGAAGGCTCCCTCGGCGGCGGGTGGTCACTCATGGTCGCTCCAGGGTGGTATCGGCCCGCAACCCCCGAAGCGTAGGCCCGGCTTCATGGCCGACCGGCAGCCCGATCAGGCAGCGGTGATGACCTCCCGACGGACCGTGCACGTCTCGAGCCGGTCGGGGCGAGGCTCGATGCCGATCCCGGGCGAGTCCGGCACCGCCATCGTCCCGTCGGGAGCCAGGACGAACGGGTCGGTCAGATCCTCGGCGAAGTAGCGGGCCGACGCGCTCGTGTCGCCCCGCAGCGTGAAGTTGGGCATCGCGGCGAGGGCGAGGTTCGTCGCGCGCCCGATCCCCGTCTCGAGCATGCCGCCGCACCAGACGGGCACGCCGGCGACGGCGGCGGTGTCGTGCACGCGCTGCGCCTCGAGCACACCGCCCACGCGTCCTTGCTTGATGTTGATGATCCGACAGGCGCCCAGCTCGATCGCTGCCGCGGCGTCGGCCGCGGAGCGGATCGACTCGTCGAGGCAGATCGGCGTTCGGATCTCCGCCTGCAGCGCCGCATGCCGGACCAGGTCCTCATGGTGGAGCGGCTGTTCGATCATCAACAGGTCGAGCTCGTCCAGCGCGCGGAACGTGTCGAGGTCCTCCGGCCGGTACGCCGCGTTGGCATCGACCGACAGCAAGATGTCCGGATGGTCGCCCCGGATCGCCGCGACGCGATCGACGTCGATCCCGGGCATGATCTTGAGCTTGATCCGCTGGTAGCCCTGCTCCAGGTGTTCGTCGACGCGTGCGCGAAGCTCGTCGGTGCTGTCGGCGATCCCGATCGAGACGCCGCACGGCACCGCGCGCCGGTCGGCGCCGAGCCAGGACACGAGCGAGCGGCCTGCGACACGGAGCTCGGCGTCGAGCACCGCGTCGACCAACGTGGCCTTGGCCATGGGGTTCCCTCGCACGAACCGAAGGTGATCTTCGACATCGGCGCTCGTGACGTCGTCGGCGGCGAGCAGCGCCGGTCCGAGCACGTCGCGCAGCAGCACCCAGGCGCCCTCGTTCCACTCTCCCGAGAACCCCGGGAAGCTGTCGTCGGCGACGCACTCCCCCCATCCATCCACGCCGTCGATGCGGACGCGCGCGAGCACGCACTGCTTGCCGGTCGAGGTCCCGAACGACACACGGAAGGGGCGCACGAGCGGGATCTCGACGAGCGAGAGCTCGATCGCCTCGACCCGGCTCACGACGCAGCCCTCTCGGGCGAGGCGAAGACGTAGGCCGAGCGCTCCCGGTCGAACGCGACGCCGACCCGGCCGGCGGCGAGGGATCCTTCGATCGCGTGGGCGATCGCGTCGCGCCACCGATCGGCCCGTGCCGCATCGACCGCACGCACCTCGACGTACTCGCGGGGGATCGCGATCGCGACCGGTCCCTCGCCGGCGCCCTCGACGACCTCCGGTTCCCCGTCGGCGTCGCGGACGAGATCGGCGGCGCCCGGCGTGGGACGGGAGCCTGGCTCCCGCAGGAGATCCCACGCGATGAAGGCTCGATCGCTGCGCTCCCCGGCGTTCAACGTGTCCTGCATCGACCCGTAGAAGGCGCGCTCGAACCCGTCGATCATCGCGCCCAGCTTGCCGATATTGAGCCACGCGTTCCGCGCGAGCAGCGGGTCGAACGTCCAGCGCATGCGCTCGATCCCTTGGTCGAGCGCCTGCGCGCGCTGCGCGAACTTCAGGGCGCTCCCGACGCCGCGATGCCGGCTGTCCGGGACCGACGCGAGCATGTGCGAGTGCACGTGCAGGCCGCCATCGTCGACGCCGGCCCATCCGAGGACGAACCCGACGAGCCGGTCGCCGTCGATCGCGCCCCACGAGACGTTCCCGCTGGCGGCCAGGGCCCGCACCACCTCACGGTCCAGATGCTGGCCGCCCCAGGTTCGATCGATCACGTCGTTGATCCGGTCCGCGTCCTCGACGGTGATCAGCGGCTCGAGCGTGACACCCGCCGCGCTCGCTGTGTCGCGCGCGAGCGTCCAAGGGTCGGTCACGGTGGTCGAGCCTAGCAACGTCGAGGCCCGCGCCGAAGGCGCGGGCCTCGTGCGCGAACCGGTGGCCGCCGGCTGAGTTCAGCCGCCGGCGGGCGGCGGGAGCTCCTGCCACTCGACGTCGTCGAGGTCGGCTCCTTGCTTCCGCTTCCAGAACATCACCACGGCGCCGATCGCCGCCAAGATCGCGGTGATCTTGAACAGCTTGCGGAAGAATCCACCCTTCTTCTCTGCGGTCTCGTCGCCCATCGAGGGCCCCCTTCCGGCTATCAGCGAACGTGCGCGCGTCTGCGTGTGCGTCGGGACGGTCAGCCTAGCATCGATGCCGTTGGGCGATATCCCGGCGATCACGCAGCGAGTGGGCCTGGATGGACTTGAACCATCGACCTCTTCCTTATCAGGGAAGCGCTCTAACCGAGCTGAGCTACAGGCCCCTGGCCGGGCTCGTCAGGGTAGGAGGGGCCGGCGAACGGTGTCAAACGAACGGCCGTCAGACGCGTTTCTCGGCCAAGACGACCTCGACGCCGCCCACGATGTCGGCGATCAGGTTGTAGATCAGCGCGATGAACGTCCCGAGCAGCGCCGCGGCGATCGCCATCACGACGCCCGCACCGAACAGCCACGTGAACAGCTTGACCCCGTCGATCCCCGCGGCCACGCAGTTCTTCGTTCCGTTGTCGGTGTTGACAACGCAGCCGATCCAATACGCGACGGTGTCCGTCACGCCCGCGGCCGACAGCATGAAATAGATCAACAGGAGCGCGAGCCAGACCACGACCATCGCGCAGAAGCAGAAGATCAGCGAGAACTTGAGCACCGAGAACAAGCCGAAACGCCGCACCGTCACACGGGTGCGACGTGAGTTCGCACGCCGCGGCGGGCGCGCAGGTTGCGTCGTCCGCGCCGGTGGCACGGGCGAAGCTGGCAGGTCCACGTCGATGTCGGACAAAGGCTGCTCGGTGATGGGGTCGTCGGCCGTGGTCGTCATCCCTCGTACCCAGGAGGTTCTAAGGGTACGCGCCGCCGAGGGCAAGCACCTGCAGCGGATACAGATTCAACGTTGGAACATCTTCACGTTCGGAGCGGTCCTCCTTCGGAGAAGAGCGCCCGCGCTTGCGCCACCGCCCCGACCGCCAGGAACGTGGGCGCCACCACCCACGACCACGGGTCGACGTGCGCGATCGGCAGGAGGGCCACCACGCCCACGATCGCACCCGCGAGGGCGATCAGGGCGGTCTTCCACGGTTCGCGCACGATCGGAGCATAGGCTTGGCGCATCAAGCGGGACGAACCCAGTGCCGATGGTCTGGTGATGGCTGCATGCGCACACGGCATGGACGCGGCCTGGTGCTACCTGTGCCGAGTCGACAACGAGGGGACCGATCCGCACGTCCTGTGGGGCCTCGCGTTCGACGACGACCTCGAGATCCTCGAGACGGAATCGGGCCCGATGCGTCCCGAGATGGCGGGGTACCTCCGGTTCCTGTGCGATGAGCTCCACATGCGATACGACGACACCTTCACGCACGGCGAGGCAGCGCTCGTGATCCAGGGACTCCTGACGGATCCAGCCACCGACAGCCAGCGACGGACGATCACCGCGCTCGGCGGCGACGGCACGACCGACACGATGACGTACGGCCAGGCGCGGACGACCGTCCGGCGGATGATCGTGCTCCGCGGGCTCCGCTCCGCCTGACGTTCACCCCCTGGGCTCCAAGGTTCACCGCTCCTGCGATGATGCGCGCGTGGACGCGCGCACGACCCACCCCAGCGACGTGGCCGCACGACGCGGTCTGCTGTTCGTCCTGGGCGCGATCGGGCTCCTGCCCGTCGTCGTCGCAACCGTGGCGGCGACGCCCCAAGGGGGGCGCGGTGCGGTCTTCGAGCTCGGCGTGCTCTGCGCCTCGGCCGTCGCGATCTGGGGCAGCGTGGTCGCGCGGCATGCGCTGCAGGAAGGAACGCAGCGCGCGGTCACCGCGTATGCCGCAGCCATCCTCGGTCTCGTCGTCGGGATCACGCTCGTGCTCGTCGCCATCTCGTCCGCGATCGGCCTGTTCACATGAACGGCGACCTCTCGGCCGACCTCCGGCGGATCCTCGGCATCCAGGCCGTGCGCGCCTTCCTGTACGGCTTCGGCGCCGTGATCCTCGGCGCGTCGCTCGCGGAGTCGGGCGCCTCGGACCTCGCAGTCGGCGTGCTCGGCGCGGCGATCCTCGCGGGCATGGCGATCGCCGCGATCACGGTCGGTGTGCTCGGTGATCGCTGGGGCCGGCGACGCACCTATAGCGGCCTGCTCCTGTTGATGGGTGTGGTCGGCGCGGCGTATGCAGCGACCGACCGGTTGTGGATCTTGATCGTGCTCGCGCTCCTCGGCGTCCTGTCGACGGACGCGAACGAGAACGGGCCGCTCACGACCTTGGAGCAGGCGATGATCGGGCAAGCGCCGGCTGAAACGCGGCTGCGGGTGTTCGGCCGGTACAACGCGGTTGCCTTCCTCGCGGGTGCGTTCGGGGCGCTCCTCGCGGGCGGGCCGGCGTTCGTGCACCGCCTCTGGAGCGCGGCGCCGACGGGCCGTGCTTGGTTCCTGCTGTTCCCGATCGGAGCGGTGATCTGCCTCGTGCTGGCGTCGAGGCTGTCGGGAGGTCTCGAGACCGAGGTCGCCCGCACACGGATCCCGCTCGACCGTTCGCGAGACACGGTGACGAAGCTCTCGTCTCTGTTCGCGGTGGACGCCTTCGCCGGCGGGTTCGTGATCACCGTGTTCATCGTCTTCTGGTTCACCCGGACCTTCAGCGCCAGTCAGGAGCTGATGTCGGCGGTGATCTTCGCAGCCGGATTGCTCCAGGCCGGCTCCTCCGTGATCGCCCCGCGGATCGCGGAACGGTGGGGGATGCTCAACACGATGGTCTTCACCCACCTGCCGTCGAACATCTTGTTGATCCTCGTCCCGTTCGCCCCGACGCTCGCGTCCGCGATCGTCGTGCTCCTCCTGCGGTTCGCGCTCTCGCAGATGGACGTCCCGACGCGACAGGCGTACATCGCGGCGATGGTCGACCCGTCGGAACGCACCGCGGCAGCCGCGGCCACGAACAGCGCTCGGTACGTCGCGAGGCCGTTCGGCCCCCTCGTCGGGACGGTCTTGATGCGGGTGGCGATCGGCGCGCCCTGGGTGGTCGCCGGCGCGATCAAAGCCGGCTACGACGTCGCGCTCTGGCGCGTGTTCTCGAAGGTGCCGTTGCCCGAGTCGGCGGCGGACTGACCGTCGACCACGAGGTCGTCGATCACGACGAGCGGCGCCGGATCGTCGACGCGTTCCATCCGCACGATGCAGCCGACCTCCTCGTCGATCCATAGCCGCATGGTGGTCGACCCGCGCAGGCCCTGCACCTCGGCGACCAGCCTCGCGCGGCCCGCCTCGTCCTCTCGCCCGGTGACCTCGCCGTGCGCGTCGCGCAGACGCACGAACCGCTGCGGCTCGACCGCTGAGGTGATCCAGGCCTCCCCGACCAACGTGGTGCCGGTCTCGGCGAGGCTGAACGTACCCGCGCCGTCGTAGCGCACCTTCAGCGGGTCGCGCCCGATCGCATAGGCCGTGAACACGAACGCCGGTTTGGGCGCGAGCATGCGCTCACGGAGCTCGGGCCAGTCGGGGAGGGTCACGGTGGGCAATCTTGCCACGGCATCCGGACCGACGCCTCGACCGTCCGGACGGGTTCCCGCCGTCGGCGGGGGGGTTACTCCTCGTCCATCTGGAGCACGACGGGCGCGATCGCGGCGACGGTCTCGCCCGGCTCGACCCGCATCGTGCGGACGCCCTGCGAGCTGCGCCCGACCCGCCGGATCTCCTCGGCGGCCACCCGCTGCACCTTGCCCGCCGACGAGATCGTCAGCAG
>Ga0105242_10001923_pt1 | contig 16329 bp, 13 predicted proteins | sample KBSM24metaG_FD_81521 | JGI IMG/M metagenome (GOLD analysis project Ga0105242, IMG submission 81521) | Miscanthus rhizosphere microbial communities from Kellogg Biological Station, Michigan, USA - KBS M2-4 metaG | ecosystem: Host-associated > Plants > Roots > Rhizosphere > Soil | place... | reverse complement strand
GATCGAAGTATTGCGGCGCGATCTCTCGGGCGAGCTCGAGACCATCGTGATGCGCGCGCTCCGCAAAGAACCGCATTGGCGATATCAAACGGCCAAGCAATTGCGCGACGACATTGCTTCCTATCTCGCCGGGCAACCGCTCTCAGATTTGCCTGACGTGCCATTCGAGGCGGCGCATTTCCGCGCGAGTCACGGTGGTTCCGAGACGGCGCTGGCAGTGTTGCCTTTGAAAGTGATGGATCTCGCCGGAGCCGATTCAGCATCCGATTATTTGGGTACCGGTTTGGCGGATGCATTGATCACGCGTCTCAGCGCCATTCAACGTTTCGCCGTGCGACCGACGAGCAGCGTGTTGCGGTACACCGACGCCGATCCGCTGGTGGCCGGCAAGGAACTGGCCGTTTCGTTCGTGCTCGAGGGCCGGATTCGCCGCGTCGATGATCGCATCCGCGTCACCGTCCAGTTGTTGGATGTGAGCGACGGGACTGCGGCCTGGGCCGGTCAATTCGACGAGAAGTTTACCGACGTGTTGACGCTCGAAGACGTCATCTCGTCGAGCGTCGCTGAGTCCATCGTCCCGCATCTGACGGGCGAAGAACTGACGCGCCTGGCCAAACGCGGCACGAACGATCCCGAAGCTCACGAAGCTTACCTGCGCGGGCGCTCGTATTGGAACAAGTTCAACGAAGACGGATTCGCTAAAGCCATCGTCTGTTATCACCAGGCCATTGCCATCGATCACGACTATGCGGTGGCCCATGCGGCCGTCGCCGAATATTACAACTGGCTGGGAATCTATTCGGTTCTGCCTTTTCATGAATGCGCGACGTCTGCCTATGACGCTGCCTCCACGGCGGTCGCAATCGATCCGATGTTGCCGGAAGCGCATTGCGCCCTGGGCCAGGCGATACTGTGTCGAGACTTTTCCTGGGATAACGCCGAACGCGAACTGTTTCGCGCCATCGAACTCAATCCCAACTACGCCCCGGCCCGCACCTGGTACGCATTTCAACTGGCAATGGAAGGCCGTTTCACCGAGTCATCACGCGAAGCGCGCGCCGCCGTTTCACTCGATCCGTTTTCGATCATCTCTCGTTTCTGCCAGATTTGGTGCGCTTATCATGCCCGCGAATTTCCCGGCGCGCTGACTCTGTGTCACGAGTTGCTCAAGACTGATCCTGACAAAGTCATGTTGCTCTACGTGTCGAGCTTCCTGCTTACGGCCCTCGGCAGACACGACGAAGCAATCGCCAACGCGAGCCAATGCCTCGCGACAATTGGCAAAGCCTCGAGAACCCTGGGACGGCTCGGGTCAGCTTATGCCTGGGCCGGCAAGGTGCAACAAGCCGAAGATGTTTTGCGCGAGATGAACGAGTTCGCCGCGCATCGATACATCTCGCCTTATCACATCGCGCTGGTGCAGTCCGCGCTCGGTCGCACGGACGAGGCCCTCAACATGCTGGCGCGCGCCGTTGACATGAAGGACGCGTGGGTGCTTTGGATGGCGGTTGATCCGGAGCTTGATCCTTTGCGCAGCTATCCGCGGTTCAATGAAATTCTCCAAAGCCTGAATCCGCGGATGGGGACGCTGGTGGATCACATCTCGTCGACCTCAAAGAGAATTCCGACGGGCGAACGTGAACGAACAATTGTGGCTAAGTCGTCGGTGACCTCGGCGATTGCGAATCCCGCCGCCGACACATCGCCGACTTTGGACGACGAGGCGCAGCAACTCTTTACGGCCGGTCGTTACTACGCCACCCGTCGCAGCGCCGAAGGATTGCGCCAGGCGATCGAACGTCTGGAACGCGCAGTGGAAATACGGCCGGATTTTGCGGCGGCGTGGGCCGAACTCGCAGATTGCAATGCCCTGCTGAATTGGTTTGTGGAGCCGCCACCACCCGAAGCCTGGCAACGCGCGAAGCAGGCCGCGCTCCACGCAGTTAGCGCGGACCCTTTGCTGGCGGAAGCTCATGCATCGCTGGGCTTTGTCCGGCTGCATTACGATCGCAATTGGAAGGACGCCGAACGCGAACTGCGCAAGGCAATTACGCTGAATCCGAAGAACCTGGTTTCGCATCGATGGTACGCCTACAGCCTTTCGGCGATGGGCCGGCACGACGAAGCCGTGTCAGAGATTGAGCGCGCGCAGGAAATTTCACCACAGTCGCCGGTGATCGCGACTGCTGTGGCGAATGTGCTTTTTCTGGCCGAGCGTTTCGACGATGCGATCGCCCAATGTCACAAGGCCCTGGCGATCGACGCGGGCGGACAGGCTGCGCACACCATTCTGCGCTGGGCTTATGAACGCAAGGGAATGGTCCCCGAAGCTCTGGCCGCGTTCGAGCAGGAGAGAGTTTTCGCCGGTGACACGCCCACCACGCGCGCCAAACGCGCACACGTGCTCGCAGCCACTGGCCACGTCGAACAAGCGCGCGAACTACTTGACGAGATTGTCAGTCAACGCAGCGAAAAGTGGGTCACCGCATACGAAATCGCGATTATCTACAGTCTGCTGAACGACCGGGACAATGCATTTCTCTGGCTGGATAAAGCTGAGCACGAACACGCCGTCGGATTCACTTTTGCCCGAGTCGATCCTCATCTGGAAAACCTGCGATCCGATCGGCGGTTTGCCTGGCTCCTGAGTACGACCAACAACTTACTTTGATAACGCGCACTACTTACGTTGCCGTAATATGGAGTGCGCCGACTCGTCGGCGCTTTTGTTCGGGCTGCAGAAAAAACGGTGACAAGTCCCCGCACTCCAAATTGGATACTCGTTCTCGTTGCTCCTTTTATGAGTTCACTCAATCAACTTTTTGAAAACAATCGGACGTGGGCGGCGGAGATGACGCGGCAGGATGCGAACTTCTTCCGGCGTCTGTCAGATCAACAAACGCCGCATTACTTATGGATTGGTTGTGCCGACAGTCGCGTTCCCGCCAACCAGATCGTCAATTGCTTGCCGGGCGATATGTTCGTGCACCGTAATGTCGCGAACGTAGTTGTGCACACCGATCTGAATTGTCTTTCCACCATTCAGTTCGCCGTCGAAGTTCTCGGCGTCCAGGACATCATCGTCTGCGGTCACTACGGTTGCGGCGGTGTCGGGGCGGCGCTAAGCAACAAGAAGCTGGGCCTGATCGATAACTGGTTGCGCCACGTGCAGGACGTGCTGGCAAAGCACCGCGCCGAAATCGATTCCCTGCCCTCTGAACAAGCCCAACACGATCGCCTGTGCGAGCTCAACGTGATCGAGCAAGTCAATAACGTAAGTCAGACGACGGTGGTGCGCGATGCCTTCGCGCGCCGGCAATCGTTGTCCGTCCACGGATGGATCTATGGATTGAGCGACGGACTGATCCGCGATCTGGGCGTCACGGTCAACAGTTAATTTGGATTGCGGCGGCTTGACGCCGCTTTTTCACTTGCGTGGCTGCTCCGTTGACCAACCAAAAGCGCCGTCAAGCCGGCGCACTCCAAAACTTGAGCCGTCAGGGCCGCGTGCTCGATGCTTTGGTTCCGTTGGCCCTTAATCCGCGATTCGCCAGAATCTTCACTTCCACTCGCCGGTTCTGTGCGCGACCCGAGGCCGTCGAATTGTCTGCCACGGCGTCGGTCTTTCCGTACCCCATCGGCGTGATGAAGCGACGCGCCGGAATCTTGTGATTCACAGTCAGATATTCGACGACTGCTTCAGCTCGATCCCGGCTCAGACGCATATTCTTGGCGTCGCTGCCGGTCGAATCGGTATGGCCCGAAATTTCGATCATGTAGCCGCTGGCAGCCAGGGCCTTGGTCGCAAATTCGTCCAACTGATGTCTGGCTTCGGGCAGCAGCACCGCGCTGTTAACCCGAAAGGTCACGGCAATAGCTTCCTGCACGTCGTAGTCATCGAGTGCGGACACTCGTTCGTCAACTCGGGCAACCTCCTGGCGAGCCTCCTGGGCCACCGCATACAGTTCGTCGATTTGGCCGGCGATCTTCTTCTGGTTCTCTTCCAGCGGCGTCACGCGCGTGTCTGAAGTCATGGCGGCCCGCATGTCTGATTCCCTGAATCGGATTTTGTCAGCCACAAGTTCGCCCTGCGCGTCGCCTCGTCCTTCGACTTCAACGATTAGGCCGCGCAGCAGATCGGTCACCGGATATTTCTTGCCGCCGTGAAGAAAACCACCGTTTGTCTTCACACTCGTGTCATCCGTAATCCGGACCTGATAATCAGTCCGCGTCCGGTCGCGGATGGTGAACGTGTCAGCATTGCGATCGATCACCACGCCCTGAAACTTCATCCTGGAGCCGCTCGGGATCGGCCGGTAACTCGGTGCCGGATTCGGTTGATTGTTCGTGACCTGGGCGCGCGCGGCCGACATCGTCCCGAAAGCCGCCAACAGCAACGAGCAACAAATTGCCGGGAACATCTTCTTGAAATTCATACTATCTCCTTACAATGAAAAAATCAGTGAACACGTCAAGCGCATTCCGGAGAGTGGATTCGTCTGGTCAGGATGGGGAAAGAGATGACAAGCCTACTGGATGCTTGGATTGAGATCAACGACTCGTAGCGTTATGGCAGGTTATAGTTTCGTTGCAACGCCGGCCCGATTAAGGGGGTGAAGTTCTTTCCCGGTTTTCGAGCCCGATGATATAGTAGCGGCCCCGTGAATGCCTTTGCTTTTCGGCCAGGCGGTCTCAAATCAATGACGCAAAACCAGGAGGCCTTTCATCATGCAGTCTCAAGACAGTTCTCGGCGCTCAACTGCGATGCCGGCGTTTCAGTCGCGAGTGTTTATATTACTCAAGTGACAAGCGATGAGCCGAAAACGGGAAAGCTGACGGTAATACATCGAACGACATCGTAATCGGCGCCGATTGCCATTCAGTGCAACTTCGGGCAGAGCGTAACGGCGCTCTGAACGGGCGTGTTTACACGATCACACTGAAAGTAAGCGACACGTCCGGTAACGTGACGAGCGCAACCGTCAAAGTCACCGTGCCGAAGAGTCAAAACGGTAATCCGGCGATAGACGACGGGGCCCAGTACATCGTGAACGGTTGTCCTTAAGAGCGATTGCGAAAGCTTTGGACAATTCGGGTAAGAAAAAGCGGCTTCAATCCGATCGATTGAAGCCGCTTTCTTTGTCAACGCAAAGTTTACTTGCGAAGAGACTGAATTACATGCCCATGCCGCCGCCCATGCCGCCCATGCCGCCCGGCATCGGAGCCTTGTCCTCTTCAGGAATCTCCGAAATCATCGCTTCGGTCGTCAGCATTAGGCCGGCGATCGATGCCGCGTTTTGCAATGCTGTGCGCGTCACCTTGGTCGGGTCGATCACGCCGGCTTTGACCAAATCCTCAAACTCCTCGGTTTGAGCGTTAAAGCCGAAGTTGTCGTTCTTGTCATTACGAACGCGTTCGACGATAACTGCGCCTTCTTTGCCGGCGTTCTGGACAATCTGGCGTAGAGGCTCTTCGAGCGCACGCCTTACTATGGCAACGCCAATCCGCTCGTCGGGGTCGCCGCCTCTCCCAATCACAGCTTTGGCGTCTTCCAACGTCTTGGCCGCACGTACCAAGGTAACGCCCCCGCCGGGGACAATACCTTCTTCCGCGGCCGCCTTGGTGGCGTGCAGAGCGTCCTCGACGCGAGCTTTCTTTTCCTTCATCTCGGTTTCAGTTGCAGCGCCGACCTTAATAAGGGCAACACCGCCAACCAATTTAGCCAGACGCTCTTGCAGTTTCTCGCGATCGTAATCAGAGGTTGTATCCTCCATCTGGCTTCGGATTTGAGTAACTCGACCCTCAATGTCAGTGTGCTTTCCTACGCCTTCGACAATGGTTGTGTTGTCTTTGTCGATCGTTACCTTCTTCGCACGGCCGAGGTCAGCAACCTGAACGTTTTCGAGCTTGATACCCAGGTCTTCGCTGATCACCTTGCCGCCTGTCAGAATCGCAATATCTTCAAGCATGGCTTTGCGGCGATCGCCAAAGCCCGGCGCCTTAACCGCTGCGACGTTGAGCGTGCCCCGCAGTTTGTTAACGACCAGAGTGGCCAGCGCCTCGCCTTCAACATCTTCGGCGATGATCAGGAGGGGCTTGCCCATCTTGGCAATCTGCTCAAGCAAGGGCAGCAGATCCTTCATTGTGCCAATCTTCTTCTCGTGAATCAGAATCAGCACGTTTTCCAGGCTTGCTTCCATTCTCTCAGCATCGGTCACAAAGTAGGGGCTGAGATAGCCGCGGTCGAACTGCATACCCTCGACGATGTCCAGGGTCGTGTCCAACGTCCTGGACTCCTCAACGTTGATCACGCCGTCTTTCCCGACTTTTTCCATGGCCTCGGCAATAATCTTGCCGATAGTCGCATCGCCGTTCGCGGAAACGGTTCCGACTTGGGCGATCATCGCACTGCCCTTGATTTCTTTGGAAAGGCGATGAATCTCTTCGACCGCCTTGATCACGGCTTTGTCGATGCCGCGCTTGAGAGCCATCGGGTTTGCGCCCGCGGCCACGGTCTTCACGCCTTCCTTGAAGATTGATTGCGCCAGTACGGTCGCGGTTGTGGTACCGTCGCCAGCCACGTCTGACGTCTTTGAGGCAACCTCGCGCACCATCTGCGCGCCCATGTTTTCCAGGTTGTCTTTCAGTTCGATTTCTTTCGCCACGGTGACGCCGTCTTTGGTGATCGTCGGCGACCCGAATTTCTTGTCGATTACGACGTTGCGGCCCTTGGGCCCCAGCGTAATCTTCACTGCATCGGCGAGCTGGTTGACGCCGCGCAGGATTGCCGCGCGTGACTCCTCGCCATGAACTACTTGCTTTGCCATCTTTGTTTCTTCTCCTCTTCGATTCGAATCTCTTTAGATACGGATGAGCGAGAGGTGGGTCTTCAGGCCGCTGGATTTTCATCCGCGCCCTAAACCCAACACTCTCACCCTACTTACTTTCCGCCCTTCTTGCCGGCGGCTGCGCGCTGGATGACTCCGAGAATTTCGTCCTCGCGCATGATCAGGAATTCTTCGTTGTCGAGTTTTACTTCTGATCCGCTGTACTTGCCGAACAGAACTCGATCGCCGGCCATTACATCCAACGTCTGGCGCGTGCCGTCATCTCGATACTTGCCCTCGCCAACGGCAACGACTTCGCCTTCCTGCGGTTTTTCCTTTGCGGTGTCCGGGATGATGATCCCGCCGCGAATCTGTTCGCCTTCTTCAATTCGCCGCACAATAACGCGGTCATGAAGCGGCCTGATGTTTACTGCCATAACTTCTGTCTTGCTCCTCTCAATTCAGTGATTTTGGACACAAACGTAATAGTTGAACTGCTCTTGGACTTCCCAGTTTTGGCAATCTGGAATTATGAGTGCTAAGAAAATATAGTGAACGCTCGTGAGGTTGTCAACCGGGTGTTGAGCGAAAGGATGGATCGTCAGCAGGCACGTGCGACCGGCAAGGCGCACGCGCCCAGGTGTGTAGTGACGCTGAAGAAACTAAAACCGTTTGATGGAACGTGCCGGTGAACGACCAACGGAATCAGGTGCAGCCGCGAAGCAAGAAAATAAGGATCAGAATACTTGCCGGCACGCCCAGGAACCATAAAATGATGTAACCGATCTTGCCCTTCTCGTCGTGAAATTTCATGTTTTCGCCTCCCCTTTCGAGAGGCCTTTTGGCAAAGCGGGTGCCACTCTCAGGACGAAGGCATTTACCGCATCAGCGGTCGCCAAGTGTAATCTGATGGCACACTTGCCTTCATCGAGCGTTTTGATTCGTGACACGCACCGAAGTTTCGCAATCAAACGGTCAGATTGATTCTGATCACGGCTTCGGTGTCGCTGTGCCGGTTGGTTCAGCGCTCGGCGAAACGTCCGGCGTCGGAGTTGGTGAGACCTTCTTACAATTTCCGCGACAGGCCTGCATGTCACGTTGGCATTGAGCGCGGTTCGCGTTGCTCGCGCCGATACACGCCTGATATGTTCGCGTGCAAGCTTGCTCGCACTCGCCTCGCGAATTCTGATTTTCCTGGCCGATCGATTTGATGGAAGCAATCACACCCACCGTCGTTAACGCACAAATAAACAAAACCACCAGGACCAAAAGCGTTCTTCTGTTCACGGTCTTCCTCCCCAAACGTCGTGCGCGGGCACGTCGCAGTCAATTCGTCTTGCGGGAATGATTGAGGGCTGTGGCTATTAAACTAGATTAGCGGCGGGGTAGGTCTGTACGTTCGATGACCGAAAATTCTTTTGATTTGAATTTGAAGAGATTTCGCAACAGTCGAAAATCCCGAAACCCGGGCGCTAGTGCGTTTTGCGAGCTGAGCGACGAGTGGCGCCGTTGCCACCATGTCTGCGTTCTTCTGCGCGGTATGAATTTACACGTTTTGAAATCGTGTTGCGATGGATGCCCAGCGCGACGGCAGTGTGACTGATGCGCTTCTTATTCCGAGTGTAAGCTTTCTGGATGTAAAGCTTCTCGAATTCTTCGAGTGCCTCGTCCAGCAGTATGTGGCCATCGAGCATGTCCTCAATTACTGCTTCGAGGCGGGGGCGTATTTGCATCTTGTTCGGTCCCAACTAAAGTCTGAGGTCCGGAGATTCGCGGTAACGCCGGACTCCGCACTCCAGACTTATAGACTTTCTCCGGTAATCAACTGGTACGCTTCGAGGTAGCGGGCAGTGGTCGCGCTCGCAATCTCAGGCGGCAATTCCGGACACGGCGGCTGCTTGTTCCACTTAATGCTTTCGAGATAGTCGCGCACGTACTGCTTGTCGAATGATGGCTGCGACTTGCCAACCTCATAACTATCGACCGGCCAGAAGCGTGACGAGTCAGGCGTCAGCACTTCGTCAATCAGCGTGATCTGGCCTTCGCGATCGCGACCGAATTCAAACTTCGTGTCGGCGATAATGATGCCACGTGTGCGCGCGTACTCGCTCGCTTCGCTATACACGCGCAGCGAGATTTTGCGGAGCGCTTCCATCGCATCGTGGCCGACAATCTCAGCCATCTGCGCTTCGCTGATGTTCTCATCATGGCCGGTTTCGGCCTTTGTTGCTGGGGTGAAAATTGGTTCGGCAAGTTTTTCCGAGTCGCGCAGACCTGCCGGTAATTTGTGACCGCAAACTTCCCCGGTCCGCTGGTAATCCTTCCAACCTGATCCAACCAGATAGCCGCGCACCACGCATTCGACAGGAAAGACTTCGGTGCGTTTTACCAACATCGATCGACCACGCAATTCGTCTGCATGTTGGCGAATCGCGTCGGGCATTTCATCGATGTTCGTGGTAAGCAAATGGTGCGGAACGATGTGCGCCAGTTTCGCAAACCAGAATCGAGACAGCGCCGTCAGGACTTCGCCTTTGCGTTCAATCGGCGTCGGCGAAACGCTGTCAAAAGCCGAAATGCGATCGGTGGCGACGATCAAAAGTCGATCGGCGTCGACTTTATAAACGTCGCGAACTTTGCCCCGGCGAAAAAGTTTGAGATTAGAAAAAGTTGTTTCTAGAACAGGCGCAACTGACGTCATGAGTATGTTGGATTAATCATTCACCTGCCCGCACCAGGTGAATCACAGATGAATTTTTATTGAAGTTGCATCTTGCTCAATCGTCAACGCGAAGTCAAGAACCCGATAAAAATAAAACTCGATGTAGAGTGCAAGCGATCGTTTCAGAAACCCGACCGTCAGGGAGGGTGCGAGTAGCGTACCTAAGCACCCACCCTGACGGTCGGGTTTCTGCACTAACTAAGTGGCAACTCAACTCTGAATGTTGTGCCTTCACCGACTTTACTTTTCACATCGATGTTGCCGCCGTGCAGATCGATTATCTGGCGCACGATCGAGAGTCCCAGGCCGGTGCCGCGCTTCTTGGTCGTGAAGAATGGTTCGAAGAGTCGCGCCACCGTCTTTTGATCCATACCTGAGCCTTTATCGGTTAGAACAATTCGCGCCCGTGCACTCTTCGGAGTGATCTCGCCGGCAATTTGTGGCCGGCCATCGGCATCGACTAACTCTGTGGTAATCGTTACCGGAGATTTTGCCTCGCTCGCATCGATCGCGTTAGCCAACAGATTCACGAACACTTCGCGCAGTTGCGACTCGTCCCAGTTACCGTTGATTGGATCCTCATCAAACTTGACCGTGAGTGGCGTTTCTTTCTCGTGCACGCGATCCATTACCAACTCGACGCTCGAATCGATCACGTCGCGCAAATCGACTTCCGATCGCTCCAATTGCCGGTGACGCGAAAACTGAGTCACATCGACCACCAGTTTATTGAGGTGATGAATGCCGCGCTCGACCAGTGAAATGGTGCTCTCGGCCTCGGGTGTGGTGTATTGGCGCAACATCTCAACTCCCAGCCGAATGCTGCCCAGCGGGTTCTTGATCTCGTGCGCCAACTGTGCGGCAGCCGAGCCGACGGCGGCCAGCGACTCGGTGCGGCGCAGCAGGCTTTCCACTTTGGCTGCTTCAGTTACGTCGACGAGCGTCAGAATCTGCCCGTGCTCGCCGTCGATTTCCAAAGGCGAAGAATAGACGTCGACGGTAATCGTCGTGTCATCGAGTTCAAGCGGCCAACGACCGCGATAGGTGGCGGCGACGACATGTGAAGCGGTAGCCGCTTCGAGCAATTTGACGCCGGCCGGACTGGCAATGTCGTCATGTATCGACGAGCCAATCGCGGCTTCCGGAAAGATGCGAAAGAAGGCCGAGTTAGCGCTGCGGATGTGGTCACGACGATCGATTGCCGCAATCGCGCTCACCATCCCTTCGAGCATCTGGTTACTGAATTCGCGTTCGCGCCGGGCCGCCTCGTTGCTAAAGGTTGTTTGCCCAAAACGACGCTGCACTTCCCAGAGCGTGAGAATCGCAATCAACAGGCCCATGACCAGCGCGCCGATGTTCCAGAGTCGAATCGATCGCGTGGCCGACAGCTGTAGACCTTCGGCCTCGGTCGCAATTCGATGCTCTTCGGTGCCGGACTCTGAAATCAGATCGTTCAGATCGTTGTCGACGGTCCGAAAACTGTTGAAGCCGTCTTTCACATAGCGCTCGCGATCGCGCGCGATATCGAGATAAGTAGAGAGGTCGGAGCGAAACTTCTGCCATTTGGGAAGATCCGAAATCGGGGGATGGTCCAACCAGGGAAGCAGTTCTGAGACTTTGCCGCGAGCCGTGTCGAGCCGTAAATCAAACGGTGGGCGGAATTCGCGACGGGCCTCAGCCTCGGCTCGCTTGCGGGCTTCGTTGTCGAGTTGCGTGAGCGCCACCCGAAATTGCAGCAGCAGCGAAGCGCGCCTGGCATACGATTGCTCAAGTTGCAGCGAACTGCGGCTGACGTCCTCCAGACGGCGCACACTCAGATTGCCCTGCACCAGCACGAGCAGCAGGAGGATCGCGAAACCTATGATGAGCGGCACCAGCGCCGGATCGAAACGCCGCTCACGCTTCACCGGCGGCGTCTCACCTTCCGGCGTGACGCGCCGATAAACTACCTGGCCTTCATTTGTTGGAGTGCGATCCATGTGCCAAGAAGGTAAAGCTTCACCGCGACGAAACTCGGTCCCGCAATCTTTGATCTGGTGAAATCATTTATACGCAAGATGAGGAGTCAAAGTCGAGCGCGGTGGGAGGGAGGGTGTTGGGGATAGGGTGTTGGGTGTAGGGGATGAGTAATAAGTTAATGGGTGATGGGTGATGGGTGATGAGTGATGAGGTGATGAGTGATGGGTGATGGGTGATGGGTGATCGGACGCGCTTTTCATCGGGAAGCCCTCAAGGTCCGAAGGACCGTCACTTAGTAGCCACGGCCGGAAGGCCGTGGATGTGGAAGAGAGCAGACCGAGCGCCGAAGGTGCGCACGAGAACGCCGGCCCTTGCGGGCCTTAATTTATCTGTGCCTTTGATCCACGGCCTTACGGCCGTGGCTACTACATGACGCGCCTTCGGCGCTTCCTCCTAATTCGTGGTTCCGCGCATCACTCATCACTCATTACTCATTAACTATTACTTATCGTCTACACCCTACACCCCACCCCCTACCCCCTTGCACTTACTCACTTCCCTTTCGCATGCCACGCCGTCAGGATTTCCTTTTCGCGTGCGGCAGTAATGCCGGAGCGGAGATTGGCCTGCCTCTGGGCCGGCTGCCTTCTAAACCATTCGAGGGTTGCTGCGGCCGTGTCGCTCACGGGACGGAACGTAATTCCTTTCGCCACCGCCCTCTTGTTGTTGAGGTTACTGAAACCACCTTCAGGGCCCTTCGGCGCGACCCACACCGGCATGTCATACCAAGGGTGAATCTTCTGCTGGAGCAAGAAATCGACATTCACCCAGGTGAGTTGCGCGTCGGATTTCGTAACGGTTCTGATTTCATCGAGCATGCGGCTCATCAGTAATTTCTCGGTGAAGCCGACTGCGTTGTAAATGCCGGTGTCGCCCTGCTCGACCATGCGAATCGTCCACTCGGCCAAATCGCGCGCGTCGATGAACTGCACGTAATCCTTTTTCGGATCGCCGGGCGCCAGCACTTCCCCACCGCGCGCGATGCGCACCGGCCAGTAAGTGAATCGATCGGACTCGTCGCCTGGCCCAACGATCAAACCGGGGCGGATGATCAGGAACTTCCCGGGAAACCACTTCTGCGTCTCCTTTTCCGAGAGGACCTTGAGCGGCGCATACAGAGCCTGCGTTGAATTGTGCAGCGCCTCGACCGTCCACTTCATCGGATCGGGCCCTTCATAGGTCGCGAGCGGGCCGTTCTCATCCATCCCCGGCCAACTCGGTTGAGCGTAAACGGAGAGCGTCGAGATAAAGACGTAGCGGCCTACATTGCTTTTAAGAATCTGGGCCACGTCGCGCACCCACTTCGGCAAGGTCGTGGGGTTGTCGATGACGACGTCCCACTGACGACCCTTCAAGGCATCCAGCTGCCCATTCCGATCGCCAACCAGTTGCTCAACCTCCTTCGGCAACTCGCCGGGATGCGTCAACCCGCGATTGAAAACCGTAACTTGATGGCCGCGATCGAGCGCGTATCTGACCTGAAACGGCCCAGTGAAGCCCGTGCCGCCGAGAATCAGAATGCGAAGAGGTTTGACGGTTTGCGAGGATGATGCGACCGAGGTCAACGATAATCCGGACGCTGCGCCTAAAAGATCAACTCCCGCCGCACCTCCCGCGAGAGCTGTAAGCGCCATAAACCTCCGCCGATTGAGCGTCATCGTGCCGCTTTCTAACACGTCAGGTGGATATCCGCCAAATGGCCTGTCGCGGCCTTTCGGCCGTGGCTACTAGATGATGGTCCTTCGGACTCCAGCGTCAATTGTGTCAGAACCGAGAGCGGTAGCGACCGGATCAGCGAAGCCCACTCGATTTCTGAAGGGTTCCTCCTGATCCGGTCGCTACCGCTCTCGGTTCTGACACGATGATGCAAACGAAAAAGCGGCGAGACGCGCCGACCGTCTCGCCGCTCGGGCTGAGTGGTATCAAGCAGGTCAGTGTGAGGAACTCAGCCTTAAAGTAGAGGCTAGAGTTTAGAGGCTAGAGATCAGCAGTGGAGCGCACGTATCTTAGCCCTTTTCTCTAACCTCTGACCTCTAACCCCCTGGCTTCGCTAATTCGTAATGGTCCCAGTAACAGTGGCGCTCCACGGTCCCGATTCAGCGCGAGTGCTGATCCAGCGCAGCATGTAATAAGCCGTCTTGCCGGCGTCACCCGCTTCAAACTCCACCGTGTAAGGCGTGCGCGTGTCGAGCGCGAGATAGTGAACGTCTTTGGGACCAGCCGGAGCCGGCTCGCCAACCTTCATCCAAATCTCACAACCTTGCACGCCATCCGGTTTGGCGCGACTCGTCGGCGTCAACTCATCCACAAAGTTGATCGTGTGCCGCAGGCGTTGGCTCGTGTCGATGGTGGCCACCGGTCTTGAACTTGGCGCGCCGACAGCTGTGCGCGTGGTTAAGCGCACATTGAGTCCAAGCGATTGCCGCTGCGCATCGGTTACTTGCGGACTTGATTGAACAATTTTGGCCAGCGAACGAATCAGGTCTTCGTAACCGCTACGCGAATCGTTCTTCGCCTGCACGGCAGAATTCATTGCCGCCTGCGCGGCATTGCTGGCGGGATATTTGCCGCTCCAGTCAGCCTGCCCGCCCTGAAGCGAAGTTACCTGCGCAGGAGTAAGCCCTAGCGCCGCCGCGTTGGCGACGACGTTATCTACAAAGTTCGTGGCCCACACGTCGAAGTCTGCATCTGAAGATGGAATGTAATCTGCCATAAGTAATTCTCCTTGCGGTGAAGAGGCCTACTCCGATAGAGCGTGGAGCTGAGGTCCTCGCAAACATCCAAAGATGAAGCCGGAATGAATGGTCGTCGCAGGGGAATGAGTGTGTGCTGATCGCGAATGAGTGCGCGGCGCCCGGGAATGAGTGCTTGTCGATCGGGAATGAGTGCGCGTCGCCCGGGAATTAATGCTTTTCGCTCTGGAATCGCTGAGCGCCGCCAAGGAAATATTTGCCGCCGCGCCCTGATATCTGATCTCTCCGCGGAACGATGACGCGCCCCCTCGGAATCGCCGAGCGCCGCCGGGGAGGGATTTGTCGCCGCTCCCTGATATGTGATTTCTCCGCGTAGCGATGATCCGCCCCCTCGGAATCTCCGACTCGCGCCTTTCCCAGATTGGCCGCCGCCGCATCGAGACGCGCTGCCGCTACGGCGAGAAGCGCTACCGCCCTCGCGTGAGTCCGCTGTTCCGCGGCGGGCCCCGTCAATTCCGGAGCCGGGCAGAACCATTTCGCGGAATGGTTGATTGATAATTCGGAATGGATGACGCATGAGCCGGAATAAGTGCCTCACTAGCCGGGATGGGGCCGCATTCCCGCTAAATCAGCATATTTCTCGTCGAAAGCCGAACTACTGACTCCTGACTCCTGTCTTCTGACTTCTGCTGTTATTCGGTTCCGGGTCTAGGGATCTTGCGAGAGGATCGGGAGGCCCGAAACCACCTGTTTGGCGACTTGTGCATGGTGGTAAATATCAGAGTTAAGGAGCGCTGTCAAGAGTTTTGCGCTGGGGATAAGGTGGGGACAAGTCTGCGCGGTTGACGATGAGAATGCTGGCCGCTGTCGCTGCGAAGAAGGGATCTTGGCATTCGGTATAAGACGCTGTATAAGGTGCTTAGACCGACTCGAGCGGTCCAATACTTAGTTCGATTGCTTACTCTTTAACTATGACTTTCCGCGTTACTTATTTCATACTCGCCGTGACTTTCGGGCTTCCACTAAATGGTTGCGGCTCGGCCAAGGTAGCTGAGATACCACCGACGGTCGTGGCAGCCAATGGCGACGTGGCGGCGTATTCACTTCGGCTTGACGTGCGCGATGGGAAGTGTGTTCTCAATTACGCCGGACCGCAGAAGGGACAGCTGGAAACGTCGGTTCCCGCGCCTTGTGAATTTCTCAGGGATCCCATTGGAAACATCCAGCACATGGAACTCAACAATACGCCTCAAAACGGCGGCGGCATCTATTCAGTGATAATAGTTATCGGCGGACCGCCTGCCCTCAACGGTCGTTCTTACAAACCAAAAGAAGTTTGTGGCTCTGAAGCGCGCACTATCAGTCTAAGCGAGCGCGGAATTGCAGTTGGGTCTCTCGCGTCGGGACTCGATATTTGTCTAAAGGACAGGGTTGACGAGAAACTGTTCACTGCTGACTCAGTACACGTTTGACGAGCGGCGCAATCGAACAAATCGTTGGACCGGAGCCACGGGAAGCGACTTTCGCATCAAGCGTGATCCGGCTAAGCTGCTCCGTAGCGCCGTGGCCCGGTCAACTCAGACGTTATGCGCCTGAGGCTCTGTTAATGAAAGGCTTTCGAAATGGATCAATGGTTCAAAATTCCACTCACCGCTGATCAAATTGCCAATGACGGCTTGCGTAATATTCAATTTGAATTCAACCGGCGGTGGATTAGGTCCGGTCGCAAAGGAATCGCGCTGCTCATAACGCAACGGCCCAACGAAGCTGCCGATCCGAACAACACTGCATTGTTTGTTACGCCGTTGGCTGTGCCCCTTTGCGTCGATTTCATTCGTCAGCATGGCGGAACTCCTTGTTCGGAACCCCCACCGTCTGAGGCGGAATGGTTTGTAGGGGACGATTCGTTCATGTCCTCGGTGCGACTCGCGTCGAACGCGCACGGCGCATAACAGCCAATAGAGGCGGCCTGTCAATAGAAAACACTACCCAGTAGTGGCCTGGTTGGGCCATTGATGCAAGCAAGTGCTATTAGTCGTTGTGTTTTTCAACCCACGCTTCGAGAACG
>Ga0105242_10001921_pt1 | contig 16329 bp, 12 predicted proteins | sample KBSM24metaG_FD_81521 | JGI IMG/M metagenome (GOLD analysis project Ga0105242, IMG submission 81521) | Miscanthus rhizosphere microbial communities from Kellogg Biological Station, Michigan, USA - KBS M2-4 metaG | ecosystem: Host-associated > Plants > Roots > Rhizosphere > Soil | place... | reverse complement strand
CTCGTATGCGCCCATAAATGATTTTTTTACATGAGAAATGGCCTGCGAGATGTTTTTGTTCAAAACCGGCTTTAGGATGGCGCTCAATGCCTCGTGAATTTGATGTCCGGATAGCAGGAATACTTGTTCGTAGAGATGGGAATCGACGATTCCCGATGTATCGGGACTGCCACGGACTGTTTCTAAAGCTTCCAAGAGATGCTGGCGCAATCGGACGGGTGTTTGGGCCACATGTTTCTGGCGGAATAAGTGAAGAAAGAGAGCCTTTTGGGAAGCGTGCAGTTTTTCGCTCAACGTGTGGCCAATATGTTCTTGGATTTCTTCTCCGCATTTCCACTTTTTTGCCGCGGCGCTGTTTTCTTCCGCTTTGCTTTCGGCTTTTTCAGGCAATAGGTCGAGGCGAAGGACAAAGGCATGGGTAGGAGAATGGAACAAGAGATTTGCTGTTTTTCTCTCTTTGTTCAAAAAACTGAGAAGATCCATGGGGCTCCGAGGCAGTATGGCGGTCTCGGTCAAAGGTTCGCTGCGGCTGTAATACGCCTGGAGGAGAGTTTGCATGGTCCCGCCAGAGACGTAATTCCAAGGGGTGATTTTCCCAGCCGATCGGGCTCTCTTTTTTGCTTCATCGATAAATTCGGACCCCTGGATATATTGGATCAATTCGGTAGCGACGCCCGAAACGAAGTCTTTGTCTAAACCAGGCGGAATTTCAATTTCCCCTTCCACGGCCGTAAAAAAAGAACGGAGCGATTGGATATAGGTTTTTTCATCGTAAATCAATTCCCAGGTCGAAGCGTCCGATCTTCCGTGTTTGTAAAGCAAACGGAACCCCGCCGGGCTATCTTCGAAAATATGCTCTTCCTTTTCCGCAACGGAAGGATCGAATACTTCCTGAAAATATTCCTGCAGTTTCCGATCAAAATGCTGCAACAATGCCGCAAAGAATCCGGCGATTGCGTTGGCCCGTCGGACGGTTCGGTCCCGATCGTCAAGGGCGATCTGCATTTCATGGACGGCCCGGCTCATTTGCGCTTGTAATTCGTACCTCTGCGCATCGCCTGCGCTATGAAGGAGAGATTCGAGAGAGCGGACCGAGTAGACAGCTTGTTCGTAAAGATGCTGCAACCTCTCGATTTCTCCATTTGCTTCTTTGAGCTTACGATCGATTCTCTGATAGAGGAAATCGGCGATGCCTCCTTTTTGCTCGGTGTTCATCCCCAAACTGACATAGAGATTCCACTTCGCGAAATCGATCTTCACATCGCAGAAGGAGGCGATTGTATATTCCCAACCCCGCAGCAGCGCACATTCAGTCAAAGCCTGGAACGCCACCTGGGCGACCTTAAATCTTTTTTTCCAATCCGCCACTTTTTGCGCTCTAGGGGATGGCCGTTGGTAAAAAACTGCTCCTTCTCTTGCTATCATGGGACCCATTTGGATCCGGGCCAGATATTCTTCATCCGCTACATCGTCTTCGGTAATTCCGGAGGCTTTCAGACTCAAATCTCGAAGGACCTGTTCGGGGGTTTTGATCGCTTCGAGATCTTGAAGAGCTTCTTGAAGCTTTTTCGCCTTTTGAACCAGCGGCTCATCCAAAGGAAGCAAGCGAGCTGCCGACAGGCCTGCAATGATCCCCGGAGAAAAAGCGATCTGCTCCGGAAAGACGATGAGCCTGCCGAGTTCTCCTGTTCCGATAGATGGGCACATGGGGACCGCGAATTCGAATCCTGCGAAGACCCGTTTTAACTGGCCGATGTTGAGGAGTTCGTAGAGATCCTTAAAAAACTGGAGCGGTTTTGTTTGAATCAGGATAGCTGGGGCAGTGGCAAAACAAGATCCCGTCGTCTGTCTTAAGAGAGTCAGCCAGGCTGCAAGCACCGCCCGTCGGATATGGCATGTTTGAAGAGTCCGGATCGATTCAGGCCAGAGGGTCTCTCGAACAATCTCCTCGGCTTTTCTATGACAGAGCGGAGGAGAGAATTTCCGGATCCAATTCCAGATTTCCTTCTCTGTCTCTAAGGCTTTCAGACAATCGAGCAAGTGGGAATAGATCAAGGGATCGCCTTCCCGTTTCGGTCCTAGAGGATAGATGTGCTTATCAAGTTGGCCCGCCAATTGGGAAAGAAGTTCCTTTTGCAGTTCCCCCTTCTCGTCGATGAGCAAAGTGGCGATTCTCCGGCCCAGATGACGCGTGCGGAACCTGAAAGAGTCTTGGATCGGGGAGAGCTCGAAATAATAGGAAATTTGGGCCTCGAAATTGAGATCGAGCCAATCGGCCAAAGATCCTTCGCGCACAGAACGGAAAGAAGAAAGAAAATCGGTTTCGTACTTCTGCCAGTCCATAGTACCAGTAAATATTTAGTTGAGCTAAATCATGTAAAGCAGTTTTACATTTATACTCAAACAACTTCAAAAGTTGGGAATTTGGCTAGGAGGCTCCTCAAAACTTTTGTCCGGAGCGAGTGACCATTGCCGAAAGGCAAGGCACGAGTGAGGAAAATAATTTTGAGCCCAAGCCGACGCAGTCGAAAACCAACTTTTGAAGTTGTTTGGGTATATTTGAGAGATCCTGTAAAATGGACGGTTCCTACTCCTAGAGGGCTTATGCAAATCAAATTCAAAGGCAAACCACCGGTCGAACTTCCTCAGGGGAGCACCCCGAAAGAAGCTGCAGAAATGCTCCACCTCACAGCGCCCGAACAAGCGGTCGCTGTCGCCATCAACGGAAAATTGCGCGATTTCGATACCCCGCTGACAGACGGAGACGAGGTCGTGTTTTTGAATTTCGACGACACGGAAGGCAAAGAAGTTTTCTGGCACACTTCTGCGCACGTCTTAGCCCAGGCAATCCTCCGCCTTTGGCCAAACGCCCAGCCTACGATCGGCCCGCCTATCGAAAGCGGATTCTACTACGATTTTGGCAACCTGACGATCTCCGATCAAGATTTCGATAACATCGAGAAAGAAGTAGCGGCCGTCCTCTCCGAGAATTTCAAAACCAAACGAATGGAATTCAAAAGTAAGCAAGAGGCTCGAGAGGCGTTTTCCAAGAATCCTTTCAAATGCGAATTGATCGATAGTTTTGAGGAAGAGCCAATTTCCGCCTACAAACAAGGCGAATTCTTTGATTTGTGCCGCGGCCCCCACCTGGCGAACATCAACAAAATCAAAGCATTCAAAGTCCTGAAGACATCCGGCGCTTATTGGCGTGGGGATTCGAACCGCGAGATGCTGACCCGAATCTATGCGATCTCGTTTCCCGATAAAAAACGGCTGAAGGACTATCTCCAATTATTGGAAGAAGCCAAAAAAAGGGACCACAAGCTCCTCGGGACCGCGCTGGATCTTTTTTCTTTAAAAGAAGAAGCTCCCGGCATGCCGTTCATCCACCCGCGCGGCCTGATCGTCTGGAACCGCCTTTTAGATTTCTTGAGGCATGAGCTCAATGAGGCGAATTACATCGAAATCAAGACTCCGATGATGATGAGCAAAGAACTTTGGGAAAGATCGGGCCATTGGTACCACTATCGGGAAAACATGTACCTTTCTAGCGTCGAAAACCGCGATTTCGCGATCAAACCGATGAATTGCCCGGGCTGCATGCTTTACTATCGGTCCACGATACACAGCTATCGGGAACTGCCTCTCCGCGTCGCGGAAATCGGACATGTCCACCGATTCGAGCCTTCAGGCGCTTTGAACGGTCTATTCCGCGTGCGCAGCTTTCATCAAGACGATGCCCATCTCTTCATGCGGCCTGACCAAATTCAAAGTGAAATCCAGCATATCTTGGAGTTCGCCGACAAAATTTACATGACATTCGGCCTTCCCTATCGGCTCGAACTCTCGACTCGCCCTGAAAAATCGAAGACGATCGGATCCGACGAAGAATGGGAAAATGCGACAAACGGCCTCAAAGGGGCTCTAGACGAATGGGGGCATTCCTATCGGATCAATGAAGGAGACGGAGCCTTTTATGGACCAAAAATCGATATCCACATCCGCGATGCCATTGGCAGACACTGGCAATGCGGAACGGTCCAGCTCGACATGGCTCTGCCTCGGCAATTCGAGCTGGAATATGTAGACAGCGACGGGCAGCATAAACGCCCCGTGATGCTGCATCGAGCCATTTTCGGATCGCTCGAGCGCCTTTTCGGTATTCTGATCGAACATTTCGCAGGGAAATTTCCCTTCTGGCTCAGTCCCTATCAAATAAAAATTCTCACCATCGCCGACCGGCACGTGCCTTTTGCTCAAGAAATCGCCCAAAAAATTCGCAAACTCGGGATTGTCTGCGATATAGACGATACGAATGAATCGATGGGCAAAAAAGTGCGCAATGCCCAGCTTCTCAAAGTCAACTACATGCTCACGGTGGGAGATAAAGAAATGGAGAACAAAACCGTTGCGTTAAGAACCCGGGACAACATCGTGCATGGCGAAGTTGACATTTCCGATTTTCTTGCTAAAGTCGTAAAAGAACGAGACGATCGGGCGCTGATGTCGCCCTATTCGATAGCCCCATAAGGAGGTTTCATGAGGATCATTTCCGTCAGTAGCTTCAAAGGCGGAACCGCGAAAACGTCCACTTCGCTCCATCTTGGCGCCGCGTTATGCAAGTTCCACAAAAAGCGGGTTCTTTTGATCGACTTCGATGCCCAGGCCAATCTTACCACCGGGCTCGGTTTCGACCCTGACGAACAAGACAGCATCGCTCCCGTCTTGCAGGGAGAAAAAACGGTCCAAGAAGTGATTCTGACTACTTGCATTCCCAATATGCACATCGTTCCCGCCGATACTTGGCTCGAACGGGTCGAAGTGTCGGGAGCGCTTGCGGCGGATCGCTATTCGCACGAGCGGCTCAAAGAAATTCTTCGCGACCTGCCTTACGATTTTATTTTGATCGACACACCCCCTTCCCTTTGTTGGCTGACTGAATCGTCTCTCATTGCTTCCCATCACTCGCTGGTTTGCGCAACTCCTGAATTCTATAGCGTAAAAGGACTCCAGCGCCTCTCTCTCTTCATCAACAATATTTCTGAACGGCACGGCACGAAAGTGCTCGGCGTCGCTTTGTCATTTTGGAACCCGCGCGGCAAGAGCAACGATGCCTTTTTGAAAGTCATCGAACAGACATTTCCCGGAAAACTCTTGCAAGCAAAAATCAGACGCGATATCGCAGTATCTGAGGCAACCATTTACGGCAAACCGATATTCGAGACGTCGCCTAACGCAAGAGCCTCGAGCGACTATATGGCTCTCACATCGGAAATACTTACGAGGACTTGATGATGTCGAAATTCAACGATCTCCTTCATTTGCGCTTCAAGCAAAGGAACGAGCAGCCTTCCAATAAAGTGACGGCCCTTGTCGAAAGATCGAATAACGGGGACTTGTCCAGTTTTTCCGGTGTGTTCCGAATCGCTGCGTTGAATGAAAAAGAAAAAAGCGCAATCGAGGCCATCCTCAAAAATCACCGTCCTAATGAGTCTCATAATATAGATATCGATTTCGCAGCGCTTTCAGCCATTACATCCGAAGTAAAGGCGATCGCCAACCAAGCGATCATCCTTCACGGAGAGCGAATCAAACGAGCGCAAGAGCTCTTGAAAAAATACCGCGACGGAGCGTTCACCGCATGGCTTTACGCGACATACGGCAATCGCCAGACTCCCTACAACTTTCTCCAGTATTACGAATTCTACACGATGATGCCTCCTACGATGCACCCTCTCATCGACCAAATGCCTCGTCAAGCAGTCTACAGCCTTGCCAGCCGAAGCGGTCCGATCGAGCGGAAAGAAGCGATCGTGAAAAGCTATTGCGGACAGGCAAAACAAGAACTGCTGAAACTCATCCGGATCGAATTTCCTTTGGCGGAAGACGATAAGCGTCTACCCTCTCTTCCCAATCACGCGATCAATTTTTTAAAACGGGCCCGCGAAACACTCAAGAACCCTCTTTGCAAGATGCAGAGTGAAGAGAAGCAGAAAATCCGCAATCTCCTGGTTCAGCTCCAGCAATTAATCGATAAATGAACTCCGAGAGGGTGTTTGCATCACGATCCAAACGAATACGAAAGCCCGCTTTCGGGCCGATATGCAAGCAAAGAGATGTCTTATCTCTTTTCAGCCAAATACAAGATCGTAACTTTCAGGCGTTTGTGGATTGCCTTAGCAAAAGGGCAAAGACAGCTAGGCCTTCCGATTTCCAAAGAACAGATCTCCCAGATGGAAAAACATCTGGAAACCATCGATTTCGCCTCTTCGGATGCTTATGAAAAGCGTTTCCGCCATGATGTGATGGCCCATATCCACGCATTCGGCGATCAGTGTCCCGAAGCGAAGCCCATCATCCATCTAGGAGCGACCTCCTGTTACGTTACAGACAACGCCGATTTGATCCAATTCAAGGAAGCTTTGCACTTGCTTTCTGGAAAACTCCACCATGTCCTGCGGCTGATGGCCCGTTTTGCCGCTAAGGAATCAAAAACCCCTTGTTTGAGCTATACCCATTTTCAAAGCGCGCAGCCTACCACCGTAGGAAAAAGGGCTTGCCTTTGGCTTCAAGATTTTCTTTTCGACGCTCAAGATTGGAAGAGAATCCATGAGGAGCTTCCCTTTTTGGGAGCGAAAGGAGCCACCGGTACGCAAAGTTCCTTTCTTGCCCTTTTCGAAGGAAGCTCGGCAAAAGTCATCAAATTGGAGAAATGGATCGCCGAGGAATTCGGCTTTTCAAAAATCTTGCGAATTTCAGGTCAGACGTATAGCCGTAAAATCGATTTGACCCTCCTAAACGCTTTCGAATCGTTCGCCGCGAGCGCCCATAAAATGGGCACCGATATTCGTCTTCTCGCCCATGATGGAGAGCTATCTGAATCTTTTGGCAAATCCCAAGTCGGCTCTTCCGCAATGCCTTATAAGCGCAACCCCATCTACTCGGAACGGATCTGCGGGCTAGCTCGTTTCGTCATCTCCCTTGCGCAAAATCCAGCCTATACTGCGGCCGTCCAATGGCTCGAGCGCTCTTTGGACGACTCTTCCAATCGCCGCCTTGCCATTCCGGAGGCTTTCTTAGGAATGGACGCCCTTTTGAATCTTCTTGCGCATCTCCTTGAAAATCTGCAAGCGAATCCTGAAGTCGCTCTTGAGCGGTTGAATAAAGAACTCCCTCATCTCGTCATGGAAAACATCTTGATGAAAGCGGTGAAAAAAGGAGGAAATCGGCAAGATCTCCATGAAAAGCTCCGCCGATTTTCAAAAAAATCCCTTGACGCCCTCATACAAGAAATTACAAACGATCCCGAATTTCATCTAGACCGGAAAGAAGTGAAACCGCTTCTTTCCATCTCTTCACTCATCGGCAGAGCGCCTGAGCAAGTTCGAGATTTTCTGAACAGCGAAGTCCATCCGTTTTTGAAAAAATGGAAAGGCAAGCAGGTGAAACTATCATCGGTCGAGATCTAATACCATTGATCAAAATTAATGTTTACAATTGCGGGCGTCTTTTACCTGTGGGCCTTCATCTTCGCTTTTGCAAACTCTCTGAGTTTGCTACAAGCTCCAGACTTCGGTCCTCGGCAAAATACGCTGCGCACTTATGATCATTAATTTTGATAAATGGAATTTGATGCAAACCACGTGATATAAATTTAAGGAAAGAATTAGCCACTGCCTTGCTCGCTCTGTTGTTGTCGTAGATGACATTGTAGAGCAAGGCGTGTCTTTCTTAAATTTTTTTTGCTTACCTCAAAAAAATCCCAACTTCATCAGAGTTTTGCAACTCCCTCAATGGTATAACCACGCACAAGTGAACAGCCTTCCCTAAGGAAAGCCTCTTCTTCTGTCGTCAGGCTGTAGAGACCGCTGAGGAGACCAATGTGGCTTGATGTTTGACGCCGTTTTCGATTGCCTCTTTTTGAGCGCGTCGTTTTTCCACTTCTTGTTCTTGGCGCATGAAGTCACCGATCGTCAGATCGATCATCGCTTGCGTCAGTTTCCGATCATTCGTCGCCGCTTTTTTATTCGCGATATCATTGAGGAGCTTGAAGATAGCGCGGCCCGTCAATCCTGCCGTCATCTTCGCGATTTTCCCGATTTGATTTGCTTCAAAGAAAGAGGCTCGTTCAGATCGAGTGAAAAATTTTGGAATATATGACTTGAAGATCTCGACCCGTTCCGTTTCTGCAGGAGGCCCGACGTAGATCTTATGGTCCATACGGGATAAAACGGCTTCGTCCAGGTCTTCCATCCGGTTCGTCGCCAAGAAAATCCCGAATCGTGTGCTTTGAGTTCCGGTGCGGTTGAGGAATGCGTTTTGCAGCTCTAGGAGTTCGGCAGTCGGGATTTTCGATCGGTCGCGCAAGAGGCTTTCCGCCTCATCGATGAAAAGAATCCACGGTCGGGTTGACCAAGGGCGCCAAGAGCAGTTCATCTTATCTAAGAGCTTGTTTAGCTCAGTGACGTGCTCTCCTCGCTTGATGTACTGGGCCAAGTCGCCTCCCGACATCTTGACATAGCTCATCCCTGAGTTTTTCGCGATGTATGAGCTGATCATCGTTTTTCCGGTTCCGCCAGGTCCATAAAAGAGGACGTTTTGGAAATAACCGCCGTTTCTTCGGATGTTGTTCGTAGCGCGGGTGATATCAGTAATTCGGCGGGTGATGTCGGCATTGAATATCGGTTTCGGTTCAGACCCCAGAGCCCAAGAAGTAGCATTCTTCACGCTTTCAGTCAGAGGTGTAAAGATCGTTCGCTGATGGACTTCTGTCGCAAGCTTCGGACTTCCGATGTAATGCTTGGCCCTGTGATAGAAATAATACATCGAGAGCGGCGCGGCAGTAACGAGCATGATCCCGGCAGCCACCCAAGGAAGGATGTCGAGGGTGACCCCTTTTGCGACTTCTCCAAGGATATTGGAAGCGGCTTCCCTAGCTCCTTTTCCAAGCGGTTTCGTCCCTTGGTTCAAGGCATCTCGCAGTTCATCGCCGACGCGGCGCGCTTTGCCGCCTAAGTCGAAGTTGTCGAAAGCTGTTTCGAAAGCGTCATTGACTTGGTCTCCAGCGACTCCAACCATTCCTCCGAGCTTCAAATTTTTTATGAAATTTTCAGCGTTTGTAGATATTGTTTGAGCGCTTCCTGTTGAGTCGACTCCTGTTCCGGCAATAAATTCATTAACTAATTCTTTGAGTCCTTCTCCAGCGGATTTCCCAATGTTGATGTCTTGGAAATCTGATTTCAGTTTAGTGAACGCCCCTTCCACCGCGTTTTCTATGGCAGTTTGGATTCCGTCTGTAGTTCCGCCCACAACGCCTCTTGTCACATCGGTGGCAGCCCGTTTTGCGAGATAGCCAAACAAGCCTGAGCAGATGGTCAGTGCGCTGATCCCCAAGGAAGTGACAGAGAAGACTACAGGGAAGACTGCGGCGTTGAAGATGGCGCGGCCGTAGGAGATCTGGGTGATCTGAGCAGTCATAAAACCTCTGTGTAATTTGTTTTGACCCTATTATATTAGGTCTGTTATTATAGGTAAAACAAAATCATGACTTAAAAACTAATTAAGAGAATATCTATGACCGTTTCAAAATCAAATTTAGGTCAAACAAATATTAGAGACAATTATTTCCAAAATGATGATAGAAAAAATTCTCGTAAATCTCCGCTCAATCGCTGGACTGGACTCTCAAATATTTCAGAAGCTTGGAAAGCTTACCAAAAAGGCGATTATAGCTCCGCTATAAAAAGCGCAGGGATCGGATTGGCCAAGCTCGGCACGATCGCAGCCGCTTGTTATGGGACGTATCGGTGGGCAGTAGGGCATACGGTCCACATCAACGATTTCATGACCCAGGCTGAAGTAGATTTCAACAATCAGCAACATCAATCTTTTGTCCCTACCTCTGTAGTCGATTTAACCGAGGCTTTTTACGCTGAACAACAAATCTTCTCTAAATGGCCGAAGAGCGGAAAAGCGTTTATTTTCAAGCACCTGGCTAGCGATGCGCCGATGTCCTCGGCGATCATCAAACATCTCATCGAAACAGCCGAGAAAAAGGATGACTCGACTCTCAAGCGGCCTTTGATCAAAGAATGTAAGAAGAGCTCTTCGGCGAGCTGTGTGACGGTGGCGGAAAGCTACACGGCAGAACTTCATCCAGACGCTTTGTCGAACGCAATGAGCTTGCTCGGACAGTGCCGGAAAAGCACGAACGCCTTCTGCAATACAGTGATCGAAAATGCAAAAAAACAATCGTTAAAAGCCGCATCTTTACCCGACGTCGTTTCATTGCTGCGCCAAATTGCGAAGCGCCCACAAGGCATCCAACAGAATCGCGATTTGGCGGAGAAGGGGATCTCTCTTTTTCAACCGCATGTCGAACAGTTGCAGACAGCCATTGATGAGTGCAGACAGGCGCAGTCTTTATTGGATGCGCACGCTTGGGACCAATGCCCTAATTGGTCGCACCTCCAATACCGATCAATTGCCGAGATGGTTAAGCAAGATGATTGTATAAAGGAAAAGTACACAGAGTTCGAGAAGTTTTGGACTCCGTGTTTTTCTCACGCCGGCTTTCTTGAAAAACTCGAAGGCCTTGATCGTGGGTACCATATGTACAACGATTGGTGGCAAAACAGGTACCTCCGCGACAAGACAGATGAGCTAACGAATACGCTCGAAAATTCGCTTTCCGACCAGGCTGTGGGCCTCTCCGAATTTTGCTCGCGGATTTCCAGCTCTTCTATTTGCCAAAGTTTTATAGAAGAAACTTTTCAAAAACTTGTCGATGCCAATTTGTCTGACGATGCTATGAAGCTGATGATGAATTCAAACGGAGCTCTGAACGGGAAATTAAGCGAGGTTCTTGAAAACTTAGGAAAGAGCGGGAAGAAATGGAAAGAAGCGATCCAATTTCTCTTGAGTTTTGCCAAATTCAATCCCAAAACTGATATCAAGAGCCAGGCTCAATCGCTTTGGACCCAAGTCATGCAGTCGAACGAAGCCTATCGCGCAGTCGACCTTTTGAGCCTGAAGGTTTCTTTCGATGTTGTGAAAACTCTTGAAAAAGCATTCCAGAACAAAGAGGAAAACCATTTGCACCGGATTTACCTTGTTGCTAAATCATGGATCGAGAAAAAAGATGCTCAATACGATCAGCATCTCAAATTCATCATCAAGGAGTTGTTCGCAATTCATCCAGGCAACTCCTATCTTTATTCCGATTATATTGAGAATGAGATGGCAAAAGTTCTGGCAACGAAATGGATGCTCGTCCAAGACCCAGATTCGATCTCCGCCTCGAATTTTCGTGCGGTTTCTTGGCGCTTGCAAGACAAACCTGATTCTTCCTGGGACCGTTACGACTCTACGATTACTAAAGACAATTGGGAACAAAAACTCAAAGATTTAAAGCCAAGAAAAAAAACCTAAGAGACATGCATTAGGGACTGTCCTCAAACCGTGGTTCTCCGGTTTTAGCATAGCTTCTATACCCAAACAAAGGCAGAGCGAGAGCGGCGATCAGGCCTTTGATCTGGGCTTGAGTCTTTTCAGTCGTTGAAACAAGCGGCAAGCGGAGAGATCCCGGGCATTTCCCAAGCCAGCTCATGGCGAACTTGATGCATTGGGGATTCGGCTCCAAAAACATAGCTTTACAAAGAGGATGGAATCGGTCGGCTATCTGTTTAGCTGGCTCCCATTTTTTATCCAAAGCCGAGGAAATCATTGACTTCCATTCTTTTGGAAAGAGATTCCCAATGACCGAGATCGCTCCTGCTCCTCCCTCCAAAAGCGTGTCATAGGTTAGATCGTCATCCCCTGAAAGGATCGGTATCAAACAGAGTTTCCGGATCTTGCGGATCAGATCGATATCCGCGGTCGAATCTTTGTAACCGGCGATTCCCTGAATCTGAGCCATTTCAGCAATGGTTTCCGCTTCGAGGCGAACCGCTGTGCGCCCTGGATTATTGTAGACGATGACCGGCAATCCTACTTTCGCAATTTCTGAAAAATGGCGAATGCATCCTCTTTGCGTCGGTTTATTGTAGTAGGGAGTCACAATGAGGCATCCGCTTGCGCCTAATTTCAGCATTTGTTCCGTGAGCCGGATCGACTGCCTCGTATCGGCCGTTCCGCTATTTACGATGATCGGGATTTTATTTTTAGCGACATGGACACAGAGGGCGACCATCTTTTTCTTCTCTGCTTCGGAAACCGTCATCCCTTCTCCGGTGGCGCCGCAGCATACGATGCCATCGGTTCCCTGTTCGATATGCCAGGCGACGAGCTTCTCAATGCATTTCCAGTCAATACGACCCTTTTGATCAAAGGGGGTAACTAAAGCGACAAAAGATCCGCGCACCTGCAATGCCATACAGGAGAGATTTTGTCATGCTCCAAGATCGGAGTCAAGATGGAGAGCTTCTTTGTATTTCTCTTCGAATGCGATTTCATAGAGGGTTCGATGGCATCGCTTGGCTAATTGGAGAAAATCGAGTATCTCCTGCCGGCTTCCGGGATCGAATCCCCATTTAAAAGGAATTTCTTGGACGAGCTTGACCATCTGTCCTTCGATTTGAAAGGAGGTCGCATGGGGTTTGAAAGTTCGGCCCTTCCGATTCTCAACAAATTCTTTTATCGAATGGGGCAGCGAGGCTTGCGCGAGATAGAGGGGGATCGACAAGAAAAAAATTTTCTTTTCCAAATCGAAATCGATCTGGATTTGACTCTCTTTAGGAGTCGCAATTAAATGATTGAGAATCTCTTTTATATCATCCGGCATTCCATCTTATAGTTTAGCAAACTTGGGTTTATTTTTCTCCCATTATTATACCATTATTCCCAAACATCTCCCCAAGAAGCGGCTCGGGCCTTTCGATAAAATTTTTGATTGCTGCGCCCAATGGTGACTTCTTCAGAACTTCCAAGGGCCGTACAAAGAGAGAGGCGCACATGGCCGCTATTTTTTTGGGGCTGCCGGAGAATTCGGGCGGCTTGATTCTCTTGAGTCTTGGGGTCATTTTTCGATGCGATGAGATAAGAATATTTTTCATCTTCATGTCCGAGCGCACCCGCTTTCAAATACCGATGCAGGCGGTTTCTTGCGATCCGAACGGAAAAATGACACCAATCCTTTTCTTTAAGAGGGCAACGCAAGGCGTGAGGACAGGGGGCGATCAAAAAACCGCCTAAAGAAATGATTTGATCGCGTGCTTTCTTAATGGTGGAAAAACCGCGGGGAGTACCCGGTTCCACGATGACTAAAAGGGGAATTGCGGCTTTCCACCAACAATCGATGAGTTGAGAAGGGCGCTCGAATTCTCCCAAAGAATAAGAGAGGACGGCGGCGTCTGCAGCAGGGAGTTCCGTAGGCAATGAAGCAGAAATCCATGTTGCTGTTTCAAGCAAGCGGTGTCCGATCGCAAGTTTCTTTCCGATTGCAATTGCATGGGAATTTTTTTCGATGAGAGTAAAGGCGTTCGACTGCGGAAAAAGAGAGGCCGCGGCCCAGGATGCGGTTCCCGGCCCCGCACCCAAATCTAGCCAAGTGGCCGGGGAAATGGACAATTGGCCAAGAACCGCGCGGATCGCTCCAAAAGTTGCAGGCATCCTGGCTGCAAGATAAGCGAGACGCGCGGGTTCGTTTTCGAAAATCGACCGTGAGCCTTGGCCATGGCGGTAAGTCAAGGAAAGAGCAACGCTCGCTTTCTTCAGAGAAGATGGAGCCGCTGCTTGGATCAAAGAATCGATTGCTTGCTGTAGATCTTCGATCATTCTTTCCGGGCCTTCAAGCTGAAATAGACAACGACTGCGACGAGTCCAGACACAGATCCCATCAAGAACGGGAATCGGATCGAGCCTTGGGAAACCATTCCGCCGGCAATCGGGGCAAGGGTCATCGCAAGCGATTGGACCGACTGGCTCATTCCTAAAATTTTCCCTTGAAACTGTTGCGGGGCCAGATTGGAAATGAGGTTATTGCAAAGCGGCCAAGCCAATCCTCCGATCATCACGCAAAACCCAACGATCGGCAGAACAACGAAGATGTGTTTGGGAAAAACAAGAGAAAGGCTAAGAAGGGCAAAGAGACAGAGGCAGCCTTCCAAAATGTGCACAGAGGAAAAGCGGTTGAGCAGCATCTTGCTTAGATATGCGGCTCCGATGGCCCAGCAAAGCCCCATGTAAAGGGCTAAATCGCCGATATCCGAGCTTGTGAACTCAAAACTGTAGACGACAAGCACTGGAGTGAATTGAAAGAGGATCGTCCAAGAAAAAAGAAAAAGAAAATAGACAAAATAAATTCGCCTGATTTTTTCTGTCTGAAGAACTTTTTTGATGTTGTAGAAAGACTCCCATAAATTGAATTTTTTCGATAAATCGACCGTGCTTGTTTCGCAAAATCCAAAGCAAATGAACAGCAAATTAAAGACCGTAAGGATTGCAGCTACATAGAGCGGGAAATTGGGAGTAAAAAGCGGATGAACCTTCGGATCGGAGAGTTGCCCTCCCAAAAATGCGCCGAGGACAAACGAGAGTCCGGCAAGGACGGAAAGACATCCGAAATGCTTCACTTTAGCTTTTTCCGTCTCGCTCAAGTCGGAGACAGCGGCCAAGCAAACCGACATATTGCTCGCGAAAAGACCGGTGATCAGGCGGCCTGCAAAAAGAAGCCACAGGATATGCGCTCCCATGCTCCAAGCCGTGATCCCTAATCCTATCAAGGTAAAAAAAACGCTGAGGGCAAGAGCTTTTTTCCGTCCGCTCCGGTCGGCGTACTCGCCTAAAATCGGAGCTCCGAGAAATTGCCCAAGAGAAAAGGCTGTCAGGAAAAAACCGAGGATCGTCGTACGGGTCGCATCCGATACTTCTTTTGAAAAGAGAATATTCTCCGGGTCGAGAAAATAAGGAGCGAAAAGGGGGAAGACGATCGACCAGCAAAGATTATCGATGAAAAAAGTAAAAAATACAGAGATAAGAGAGATTTTTGATTTTCGCGAAGCCATATGTTCTATACTGGTGCTACTTCAAATGTTGAGCAATTTGGCAAGAAGGCACCCTAAATTTGAATCGAGAAAAAGTGCCGAAGCAGCTCGACTGGAATAAGTTGAGCAATGCAGGCAGATGCAAATTTAATGGCTGCCGACGCTACCAAAACCACAACTTTGAATGGCGTCAGTATTATTAGCAAGATCAGTTAATTTTCCAATCTATAGGATTACGGCCTATGCTTTGTAAAAATTCATTTGTTTTGGAGAAATGGCGGCATCCCAAGAAGCCGGCATGAGCCGAAAGGGGGGAAGGATGCGGAGCAGTCAAAATACAGTGAGGGGTCTCTTTGCAAGATTCGATATGCTGAAACTTATCAAGAGCCGACTTTCCCCAGAGGAGGAAAACGATGGGATCCTTCCTGGCACAGAGAAGCTGAACGACCCGATCCGTGAAAATCTCCCACCCCTTCCCATGGTGAGACTTCGGTTGGTCTGCACGCACCGTTAGAGTAGCATTCAGGAGAAGCACTCCCTGTTTCGCCCAGTCGATCAAGCAGCCATGAGGCGGTGCGGGAATGTTTAAATCATCCTTGAGCTCCTTAAAGATATTTTGGAGCGACGGCGGAAGGGGCACGCCTTTCGGAACGCTGAAGGAAAGCCCATGCGCCTGACCAGGGCCATGGTAAGGATCTTGCCCGATGATGACGACTTTGACGTCTTCGAACGGGGTTTGGCAAAAGGCGTTGAAGATCAATTCGAAGGGGGGATAGACCACAGCGCCGGAAGCGGCTTCCTGGCCCAAAAAGGCCTCGAGCTGCGCCATGTAGGGCTTTTCGAATTCGGAGGCAAGCCGTTCCAGCCAGGAAGCCTCCATGTAAGCAATCTTTTCTGAGACGAGCGCCATAGGTTTTTAGCATGATTCTATACCAAATGCGGAATTGACAGAAAGGTCGATGAGAATCTAAGATTTAACCTTTTCACGAGGTGTCCTTTGAAGAATTTAGCTGAAAACAACGTCATCCGTTTTGTAAACGTCACTCGAAAAAAAGATGCGATCTACGCGAATTTCCGCGTCAAAGGGCTTCGGAACGGCGTGGTTTTCTCGGCTTCGATCTCGGTCGATATCAATGCCCTGGAACTTCATCCCGGCGATACTTTGGAAAAAATCGTCGAGGAATCTGCCCGGCATGGGGTCAAAGAATTCAAAAAGGCCGATCTCCAATTCGAGGGGATCGCAACGGCCGTCTCTCCTGACTATCTGGGTGTAGCGCAGCTTGGCTAGCGCGTTTGCATGGGGTGCAAGAGGTCGGAGGTTCAAATCCTCTCACCCAGATTCTTTTAT
>Ga0105242_10001920_pt1 | contig 16338 bp, 15 predicted proteins | sample KBSM24metaG_FD_81521 | JGI IMG/M metagenome (GOLD analysis project Ga0105242, IMG submission 81521) | Miscanthus rhizosphere microbial communities from Kellogg Biological Station, Michigan, USA - KBS M2-4 metaG | ecosystem: Host-associated > Plants > Roots > Rhizosphere > Soil | place... | reverse complement strand
TACAAAGCGGAAATTCATTTGTTAATGGTGCTCCGTGTTTGAACGGAAGAAATCTGCGTTTTACATAGTGTGGATCCACGAGAAGCGCTTGCTTGACCTTCTTTCCCTTCCAATGGATATTGATAGGTCGATGAACAATCTCGAATGGCGAAGATCCATTAGAAAAGTTGCAATGGATCTTCGACGGTGCGCCGGAGTAGGGGACTATCCATACACCAATCGACGTACCCTTATCTCTGAATCTAATTAACGACGATGTTTATGACAGTCCAGGCGCGCGCGCGCGCCGCGGAAGGGTGGACCGCCGCCCGCCGTCACCGTGGGGGTAAAAAGAGCCGCGGTATCGTCGTCTAAGTGAGAAGATCGGGTGGGTCGCGTTTGATAAGCACCTGCGCGGGAATTTATTATTTCCGTGGGATAGGTCGGGTATCGCGTTCCCCGTCGATCGGGGAGGGTTTCCTGGGGTGAAAAGGGTTGCATCTGAGATGAAATGATCCTGCGGGTCGCGTTAGATAAGCACCTGCGTGGTATTTATTATTTCCGTGGGATAGGTCGGGTATTTCGATGCCCCTTTCTCGAGATAGGGGTCGAATGGATGTAATAAATTTGGTGTTTATGTGATTTCGGGCGAGGAATTCGGGTGTTTCCCGAGTGGTACTTTTTGTCGGTCGTATATGTAAATTCATCGTGTTTTACGTATAGAAAAAGGAGGCCAAAGGTTTTGGTTATGGGGATGAAAATTCGAGAAGAGAATCCCCAGTGACGCTAGTTTCATTTCCGATTTCGTGCCCGAGTCGACAAGACGCGAACCTTCAAGTCGCTCCTCACATCGAGGTGGGAAAGCTGAATCACAAACAGAGTGAGTACCATTTCATTTAGTTATAAGAGTACACACTCTCGAACAATGAATAATTATAACTAACAATTACTCTCTCTGTCTCTCTCTCTTTACAGACATGTACCCGATCGACATCACGTCGTATCATATGTTATCTCCCCACGGCGTGAACATGTACGAGGTTATAACGGATCCGGAAGACGAGATCCTCATCTGCTTCAACACGGAGGAGACCCCGCTCGACTGTAAGTATTATGTAATGACTAATTACATGTGAAAAACATCATTTCATCACACTTTATTTAATTATGTTGTTTCTTTCTCTATTTTCAGTGATTCACTCTCCGTTTAACCCGGAGACTGCCGAGGATTCGCAACCCCCATCAGTTCCGATGGAAGTCGCGAGTCCGATCGAGGTAGCCGAGGAAGATGCGGTCGATCGTTTCATCGCCAGCCTGGCGCTCGAGCAGCACAAACGCTCCTCCACCGAGGCGGCCGAGGCGGAAGCGACCCCTGTTGAAGAAGCCCTTCCGATCGAGGAAGCCGCGAGTCCAATCGAATGCCACGCAATGAAGGAGGTGGGTGTGGTTGAAGAGGGGGAGGAATTAGATGATATAACAGATATAAAGATCTGTGAGAAGCTCCTCGTAGAGGAACAGGGGAGGGTAGGGGAAGCGCAGAAGCAGCTCGAATTTGAGCAGAAGAGTGTGTGGGTGGCGCAGAAGCGTCTCCAATTAGAACAGCGGAAGCTGTGGGGGGCAAAGAAGCGCCTCGAAGCAGAGCAGAGGAGAGTGGGGAAGCTGAAGTATAACCTCGAGGCGGAGCGAATTAGAGTAAAAGAGATGAAAAAGCGCGCGGTAATCAAATACCGCGGCAAATTTCATCGGCTTTACATGGGGAAGAGTTAGAATTATAAGAATGTGTGAATGTGTGCGTGAATGTAGACCGGAGGAGAAACGCACATGTATTGAATATACGATTACACTTATATATATATATATACATCACGTGTACGCGTACTTTATTTAATTATACATTTGTTGTAATTAACCTCAACAAGCGTAAATTAAAGACATGCAGGTAAGTGAAAATCAAGAGGAATTCACAGAACGTGTATAAGCAGGTAAGTACAGTCATGTTCAGCACTAGCGTACAATTTTTAAGTCTTCTGACATAGCCTTATTTCATTTAATACCAGTCTAAGATTAGTACCAAAAAAAAAGGTACCTGACATTTCCACTGGGTACGGTAGTACGTATATAAGGGGGTACACATAAGTGTAGAGGTGTTTCTCATTCTAATTAGACGCATAATTCCCGCTAAAATGGATGACGTAATAGACGAAGTTTTCGCTCAACCGCGAAAGAACTTTCAGCGAAGAAAATATACTGTTACAGGTCTTAACGATTTATTTCAAGCGGATTTGTTAGTTTTCGATCAATATGAGAAAGAAAACGACGGTTTTAAGTATTTACTATGTATAATAAATTGTTTTTCAAAGAAACTATACGCCCAACCACTAATGAATAAGACGTGTAAGGAAACAGCAGACAAGTCTAGAATAATTTTCAAGCAAATTATTTCGGATTTAAAGACAGGGTTTAATCACATTTCTACAGATAGAGGGCGGGAATTTGAAGGAAAACAGTTTCAAGAATTGTGCCAAGAATTCGGTGTTAAGCATTACGTAATATTTAGCGAAAAGAAAGCGGTTTTCGTCGAACGTGTTCAAAAGACGATATTACTAAGACTTCACAAAATGATGGCTAAAAAGATAACGAGAAGGTGGATAGACTTAATACAGGGTGTTGTCGAAAATTATAATAATTCTACACACAGCACAATTAAAATGCCCCCCAACGACGTTACTAAAGACGACGAAAAGAGATTATTAAAGTTGGCATTTCATCACCCAAAAGTGTATCATAGACCGAAATTTAGTGTAGGTCAACACGTTAGAATATCAATGCTGAGAAATCCATTTCACAAATCTTACTTACAGAACTATTCACACGAAATTTATACGATACATAAAGTACGGGTTACATATCCTAATACGTACATTCTCAAGGATTATAATGGGCACATAATTAGCGGTTCTTTCTATACAGAACAGCTAAAAGCGGTTAAAGACCCCGACATATATTTAATCGATAAAGTTTTAAAGCGTCGCGGGAATAAAATGTTGGTTAAATATTCGGGTTTCACCGAACCTGGTTGGATTAACGCAAATCAACTAATCGCATAAGTTACAGATTCCTATATAAACCGAAATATTATAAGATATACCCACACATTATAACCTGTGATATACCCAGTCTCAAAGTTAGAACATTCTCACCGTCATAACATGGCACACCCTTCGATCGAATTGAAAAATTTCGATACTTTAACACCGAGCGTTATCAAACCTTCAAGACACGGTGATCTATTTCCTACTTGTTTGAGATGTATCATATTAGGTCCATCTAATTCGGGAAAAAGTAACGCCTTATTAAACTTACTGTTGGATAAAAACGGTCTTCGCTTTGAACATTTACACATAATATGTGGAACATTAGGACAGCCAAAGTACGAATTACTACGCAAAATCGTAACCCAATCCGGTGTTGGATATGTAGAAAGTGATAATCCTAGCTGTTTAACCGTTCATAACCTCCGACCTAATTCGGTAGTGATATATGACGATATATTAACTAAATTGAGGGGTGAGAAATGTGTACAAGAAATGTTTGCAATGTCGAGACATGTACCTGCAGATGTAATTATAGTGTCCCAAAGCTACATTAGTGTTCCACGAACCGCTATTAGAGAAAACGTATCGTGTATATTTGTTTTTGCCGTAGATAAACAACAATTAGAACATATATACTCGGAATTTGTTACAGATTTGTCCTTTAACGAATTCGCAAACATGTGTAGGACGGTATGGGCTAAAGCACCCCACACTTTCCTTTCGATTTTTAAAGAGTTGACAGTCGAACAAGGAAAGTATAGGCTATACTTTGATCAATTTATAAATCCGCACGATCTAAAGAGTATAAATACATCGTAACCCGACTTTCAAACGCACACTTGTACTAAAATGGATCCAAACGTGTTGAAGGAAATTATTATCTATCGAGATAATATTAGAACTAAATTGGCAGCCCTAAAACAAGCGAGGGAAGGCAATGAAGATTTTTTTAAAAATATTGTAATCGAACCGATAAGAAAGGAATTGTCGAAAAACGAACAAACGATCGTTAAGAAACAAGAAAAAGAAGTAAAAACTGAGAAAACCGAAGTTGAAAGGGATATACATCCGGAACAGGAGAGGGAAGTCGAAGAGGAAGTTTTTCTGGAAGAGGAGGAAAATCAACCTCTCTCATTTCCCGACTATTTGACCACTGTACAAGGAAAAGTCGACACAACCTCATATGGACCTCGTAGAACGTCTTCTCCGCATGTTTACAAATTAGGTCTCGCGGAAATATCATTAAACGGCAATACATTGAATGTATCTAAGAAGCAACACGAAGAAAACTTTCCAGCAACACGGGGTCTCCTAGGATTGATATTTCTTAAAGAACCCTCTGATTATTCGAATCAGGATTTACAAGCATATAAACAAATCATTAGATATACTAAATTGCATTATTGTAAAAGCGGGGAATCAACTCGTCTTAACCGCCGTTACGATTTATATAAATATAAAGAAATCATTTCAAAGTTAACCGAACTAAAAGGGGGAGGTTTAATTTTTAAGAATACAAACGAGAAAGATTTCTTGTATTATCACGACTATAACGAATTGGTATCACGTCTGAAAACTCTATACGGCGAGAGATTGGCGGGTCATACCGGAACGCGTAATGAATTCATGCAATTGTTAAACGTTTTAATCGAAAAGAGGGTTATAAGAGAAACACCACGATCAAAAATGATAATCGACCAGGCTTTCGATATGGGTCAATAGAAGAAGAGTAGCTTTTTGATTGGCTCGCATCCACATACATCGAAAAGAAGAAGAAGAGTTCGGATATCAACCCTTCCCCTATTAAAAAGCCCACGACTCGAGGTCCTATTAGTACCGTTTCGGCTGTCGAAAGATGTGTTTGACTATTACCCTTTAGAAAAGACAAGGCTCGCAAACGCGTGTCTCGCGATCTTATTGTGTCGAATAATACGTAGCTACATACGTGACCGATACAGTCTACCACTGTGCAGATACCGGAATTAGCCGACGTTCATCATGGCGTACATTTGGGTATGTATTCATTTAATTACGTTCATACTATGTTATATTTTATTTGAATAGTATAAAATTAATGTAATGTTTCTATGAGTAAAGAAACGAACCCTAATATAATCTCCCTTGACGATGTTGTAACGCTCCGACACCCCACACGTTGTCGATGTTGTAACGTGTCGATACCGAGAGTGTTGGTAGGGAAAAAAAAAAAAATCCCATCACAAGATTTGTTTAATCTTTCGAGTACCGCCATTTCGAAGGGGCATCCGAGCGATTTTTGAGCGCCATTGACCCGATTTTATTTTCGACATGATAATCTGTATTACTACGAAATTAATAAAAAACACTGGTTTTCCCCTCTTAGGAGTGTGCACCGTGTAATTTTACGGCGACATCGCGTACACAGGCGTATCTACACTGTCGTACGCCGGCTCACCTGTCTTCGAACCCTGGAAATCTCACGTCGTCGGCCTTTGGCGGCAAGATCGGGACGTGTAATTTCCCCATCGACGGGTTAAACGTCGCTGAAATCAGGGAACCCGTGAAGAGACGCATTGCAGACTTCATTCGGGATATCCAGACGAAGCATGGAAGAATCAAGGCGTACTTCCACTTGCAAGGCGAATACGTCAACACTTCGGACGCCGCCGAAGAAGCAGCTCGCGCAGCGCAGGACACCACAACGCACTCAACTACGCCCGCAGCTGCGCAGCAGGGTGTCGCTACGCAGCAGGGTGTCGCTTCGCATCCCTCTACGTCCGCAGCGCAACCCTCCACATCTGCAACGCCACCACAATGCGCTGCAGCGCAGCGCCGGCCCTCCATCTCGTCACATTCGAGCGCGGGGAAGCGGTCCGCAAGAACATCATGTATGTACACGACGAAACGACCGCGGAATAATGTAGAGCTCGACATAATGAGCATATTAGACGAACCCACAACCGCGTCCCTAACCGAACAGAATGCATACATTGACGATTTTCGTGACCCTTTCGAGTCCACCCCCTCCAAAATCGCGCAACGTGTCTTGGACACGTGGCGCGCACAGTCATGCGACGTATACCGCAAACAAATTGACGCGATTAAGACAAATGTATGCGCGGCTGGTACATGTGACAACTCAATCATTTCAGACATATTAGACATGGAGAACGAGCAGTGTAACGGACAGGGCACAAAAGTATGCATCGACTCCATCATTTCGGACATATTGGATATGGAAGAGGAACAGCGTACCAAGGTGGAGGGTGAGAAAGTACAAGTCCAGACACACACGAAAACTTTCCAGACCTCATACGAGGTCGTGGAATTCGCGACCAATGTAAATGATCTTGTCGACCGGCACCTCAACACACTCAACGAAAAAACCCTAGAGTTCAACGACCGTGGATCGGGGTGGAGTTTGGTCGGCTTCACAAACATTTCTATACACTTTACAAAAGCCGTTCCTTTCCGCGACCACGGTGGTGGTACTTTTATTAAGCTACCAAAGTTCATACAAGACAAAAAGGCGACGAGAAACATAAAAAACAAGGACGACTTTTGCTTCAAATATTGTATTTTGGCTGGTCTTACGCTAGATCAACAGCTAACTCACTTAAACGAACCATCCACATACCGCCGATTCGAGGGGATGGCGGTTTTTGACGATTTGCCATTTCCAATGCCACTCGAGTCGATCACCGACTTCGAGTTAATGAATCCGGACATCTCCGTAACCGTTTTCGGGTTAAACGGGGATTACGTTATCGGTCCTTATTTCAAGGGCCGCGACGACCCCAACACCCACCACGTCAACCTCTTATACCTAGAAGACCCGAGTGGAACACGGTTCCATTACGTATTAATAACAAATTTACACGCTCTCGTCGCATCACAAAATCACTCCCACCGACGTGTCTTGTGCCGGACTTGTCTCACAACCCACGCAAACGAAGGTGCTCTTCGACGTCACGTCGAAAGAGCGTGCACCAAACAGGTCGTCCATCTCCCTCCACAAACCGAAGGAGTTTCCCGTAACGGATTCCCCAAACGATCTGACCAACAAACATTCGAGTCCGTCGACTTGTTACAATCACTCCCCATCGTTTTCTATGCAGATAGTGAAACAATGTTGAGCGATTGTAATGAGACCGCGGGCCCCGCCACGACGAAAATTAAACACCACAAGTCCTTCGCGTTCGGGTTATACACACATTCGACCTCCGACCACGTATCCAGCGCATACCACGAAGTGGTTATGCGAACACCCGATGACAACCCCGCGAGAGATTTCGTAAATCTACTCGTCGACCGTGTACAATATTACTATACTAAGGGTATCCAGAAAAAATTCCCAATCAGCCGTCTCTCACACCAACAACGTCTCGATTACGATTCCGCCCAAGTGTGTGTCTTTTGTAAAAAACCCTTCCCTGTAATTACACCCACACCTGACGGGAAAACTGACAAGCACCAGAAAGTTAAACATCACTTACACCACAAACAACACAATAATTATGTCGGTGCGGCTCATTCCGCCTGTAATATCCTCGCGCGAAGACAGAATTTCATCCCGGTTTTTTTCCACAATCTTAGTGGTTACGACTCCGCTTTCATCGTTAAAGAATTGGGTAAGATCGACGGGGAAATGAATGTAATCGCGGAAACAGCAGAGCGTTACATTTCTTTCGAGAAGAGAATCCGTTTGAATGAAACGGGGAAGTCGGGGAAGAACTTGTCGATAAAATTGAGATTCCTCGATTCCAACCGTTTCCTAAATGGGAGCTTGGGGTCGATTGCTTCCTGTCTAAGTGAACAGGATTTGATCGAGACCAAGAAACAATTCACAGACGACCGACAATTTCAATTGACGAGACGGAAGGGTGTTTTTCCGTATTCATTTGTACAGTCCCTCGCAAATCTTTACACGGACCACCTCCCACCTAAAGAGGCATTTTTTGACGACTTAAACGGATGTGGTGTATCGGACGACGAATATGCATTCGCCGAACGTGTCTGGAGCGTTTTCAATTGCCGGACGCTTCTAAATTACGCGTTATTGTACATGAAGGTGGACGTGATGCTCCTTGCGGACGCTTTTGAGCGTTTCCGCAGTGTTTTCTTCGATGGGTTCGGTATCGATCCAGCCAGGTGTTACACACTTCCCAACGCGGCGTACAAAGCTATGCTACACAAGACCGGAGCCACGTTCGACCTAATTACGGATCCCGATATGGCCGAGATGGTCCACTCTAATCTCCGGGGAGGTTTATGCCAGGTCATGTGTAGAAGAGCCACCGCGAACAACATTTACATGGACGGAGGCATCGACCCGGCTCGGGACCCTTCCACGATATTGTACCTGGACAAGAATGCATTATATGCGCACGTCTTGAAGAAATTCCTCCCGATCGGAGACTTTAAATTTGAAAAAAATCCAGAATCGATTGACCTGGACGGTCTCCCGGTAGAAGGGGAAAGAGGGTACCTCTTCGAAGTGGACCTCCGTCTCCCGGAAGAATTCCACGATAAACTCTCCGAACTCCCGATGGTTTCGGAGACGAAAACCCCTCCAGGTTCGAAAAACAAACTCTTGATCCAGGATTTCGAGGATAAAAAGCACTACGTCTGCCACTTTGCGTTACTTCAATTCCTGAAAAAGCACGGGTGGGAAATTACTCGAGTACACAGAGTCATAAGTTTCCACCAATCCCAGATAATTAAGGGGTTCATCGACTATTGTGTCGAAAAACGGACAGAATCACACTCAAAGTACGAAAAAGATCTCTGGAAATTGATATGTAACTCCATCTTCGGTAAGACTATGGAGAATAAGACAAAGAGAAAGGACGTTCGACTTGTCGGGAACTGGGAAACCGTGGGAAGGAGGAAGGGTCTCGATTATTTCTCGTGCATCCCAACCCTTTGTGACATAACCATGTTTGATGAAAACCTCGCGGCAGTACACTTGAAAAAATCTAAAATTATTCTCGATACTCCGTCCGCCATCGGTTTGTCCGTCCTCGACCTGAGTAAACTCGTCATGTACGAGTTTGTTTATGACTTTCTTCACGTCCATTACCCGAACCTCGTTACCCCCTGTTATACCGACACTGATAGTTTAATTCTAGACGTCAAAATGGAGGATGGCTACGACATTATCCGCGAACACCCCGACGAATTCGACACGTCGAATTTCGGGATAAATAATCCTATGAACATAATCCCGCGTCATCAGGGTATAAGCGGACTAATGAAGGTTGAAACGGCGTCCATCCCCGTTAGGAAATATGTCGGTCTTCGCGCAAAGACTTACATGCTGCAATTAGCCGACGATTCCTGTATTAAGAGGGCCAAAGGTATCAAAAAGGGTGTTTTACATTCGCAAGTACACCTGGCTCAATACGAGACGGCCCTCGCAGGACAATACCTTCCTCCTCTCGACCAGACATTTTTCAGAAACTATCAACACGAAATGTACACAATCAGACAAACAAAACGAAACATTTCGGGAGACGACACCAAGAGGTTCATTTGCCCGGACGGGAAACACACTTTGGCGTGGGGGCACTATAAAATCCCGATAATACGTGCAGAGGAAGAGGCGCGAGACGATATGGATAGAAGAGACGAACGTCCCGTGCGTTATTTGTAATTGTGCGTTAATTTTAAGGCTTGTTTGTATATTTAACCCTACATGTGTATATATGAACTTGTGTACAGTGTATATAACATGTAAATCGATGAAATAAACGTATAGTATACAAAATGCATCTGTTTGGCGAACATCCTTCTTCTTCATCTGAATCTGCACAGTCTATAATTAAATTTGATGAAATTATTAGTAGAATAGATAATATTCAAACCGATATGATCATTCTGAATTCCAAATTTTACATTGTCCTTGAAGAAATAAAGAAACTTAAATGTTCGGCACCCGCCGGAGAACAAGTGAGTAAAACCGGACAAGCAAAACAACCACCCAAACTTACGCCCAAGACCGCGTCTCGTGGACTATGAAGAAGGTAAGATTCGATAATATCTCGGTTATTCTATACTTTTGTACAAGTAGGGAAGAAAGAATCAATAATTATTATTTGGATAAACTCCGTTTTAAACAACAGTGCTTGAATTTCGAGCGTCTATTTCTAGTCGCACGTAAACGCTATAAATATAAGAGTACACAGAATTTTGATTCATTTCTCGAATAAATTAACCATGGTACGTTTTGTCGATGCTCTCATATCTACCTTACCATTTCCCGTACATTATCCGGGCTATAATTACTTAGGTAATGTATAATTGAAATATTCAGCAAACTAAAACTAACAGAAGATGTTTCCTAGGTCCCGGGACACCCTATTATAAGAATATTTACACTGGTGTAGCCCCGAAGAATTCTCTAGATCGTGCGGCACAGCTTCACGACAAAGCTTATGCAGAATCTAAAGACGTCGAAGTAAGGAAAGCTGCCGACCGAGTCTTAGCGGAGAGTGCAAAACATATATATAAGGACAAGGGAACAAAGACTTCCGAGAAAATTGCTTCATTCCTAGTACATAAACTGATGAAATACCAAGGCGGAGGTGTCTCTACTAAAAAAATGGCATACAAGAAGACTAAGAAGACCAAATCTAAGGCAGCAAAGTTGACTTCCGCTCAAGTTAAAAAGCTAATGAAGCGGAATCAGGTATCGGGAGGTTTTATTCTGCCACTCCTATCTGCTCTCAGCACAGGCGCTACCGTTTTCAATGCATTCCGCAATTCTTTTGCGAAAAAGAAACAGCTCGCAGAAGAAAAGAAATTTCACGACGCAATGCAGAAAATCGCACAGCAAAAGGGGGTTGTTCCGAGTTCCCTCCAGCCTGTGGCCGGAAAAGGTGTCGGAAAACGGCGAAAGTCCAAGAAAAGGTCAAAAAACTGAACCTCCCCCGAAGACCGTTGACAAATTACGATATTATAAAAGCGTGTAAAGGTTTAAAATATTTTCGGGGGGTCTTTTTAATAAAGGAATTGCCTAAAAAACCTTGGAAGAACGAGTTGGGTGTTGTAAACCTGGATATTAGCGAAGAGAAAATTGGTTCCCACTGGGTTTGCTATATGAAAAGGGGGAATACTATTAAATTCTGCGACCCTGTAGGCGATGTATATCCACCAAAGTTGCTACAGGACTATTTTAACGGATGTAAAGTAATGTACAACGTAACAAAGCTGCAACGGGACAATACCGTCAATTGCGGACAGATATGTGTTCGTTTTCTACACGGGTATATAGTGTAGTGCAGTCGAGCACCTATAAAAGACCGGAGATAATAGGGAATCACGCATCAAAATGTCTACAGACACGACATTAACCCTACGCGGCACGGTCGACAATCTAAATGCTACATTTCACCCATTTCTTCATTTTGACGGGAAATATTCAATCGGTCTAGCCGATATTACGTTTTGGAATGTGATTCAGAATGTAGTTCATAAATCTATATTCGTCGTAGGTAATACGCGTCTTACTAGAGTTGTACGTGATGGATATTACAATTTTAGTGATATTCAAGCGTACTTTAAAGAAGTACTCCCAGAGTGGAATGGGAAAATCGAGAAACATAATTCGAAAGTTAGGTTGATTTGTGGTAATTACTCGTTCGATTTTCAATCGGATGATAGCTTACGTGAATACTTTGGATTCGAAGCTAAAGTATTCGAACAGGGGACCGTCGCTGAATCTGTAACACACCTAAAAATAAACCCTGTAACTAGAATACGAGTTCTTTGTAACGTTTCGGGCGGCTCGTATAATAACGGGAAACTCAGCCACGAACTTTTCAGCTTTTGTCCGAGAAAGGGCTATCTAGAATATATAAACGAGCGCCCAAATTACATAAATTTTCAAACACTTCTCACTCATCACATATCCGCTATCCATATAAGACTTACCGACGAGAATTTTCGCCCTATAAATTTACAAAACGAGGTAGTTGAATTAAGATTAATTATTAAGAAATGCGTGGACGATTGAAATTATATATAAGAAAGGAGATCGTGAGGAAACCCTGTCATTCGCGAAGAAGACTGACGCAATCTAACATTAATTTTCTAAAAAGTTTGGGATACTATGTCCTCAATCCGTGATCTGTTTGTGCCCGCGAGCTTTGAAAAGGATGAAATTATTAAGAGGGAATATAGGACGTTTCAAAGCTTGGCGACATGTTCATTTACAGAATATTCAAATATAACAATTCCTATTTCCGGTAGTGATTTGCTAGTGAATTTGCACGAATCTTATATCGTGCTTAAGGGGGAATTTATCGCGGATAAAAAAGGCAAATTGATCGATCGAAATGCTTATCTGGGTTTATTCCAGGAAATAAGACTGACCATTAACGCCCGAGTCGTAGATACACTTAGACATGCAAATGTTGCCTCCACAATGATGGGTTTAGCTTTGAATGACGCTAATGATTATAGTCTATATGCCGCCGGATGGGATGATGCGAATCTTAAGGATAACAAGTTTCAAGTGTACATTCCCCTTAAGAGTGTTTTGGGTATTGCAAATACCTATACGGGTTATCTCCTGGCAAGTGACATTCAACTTGAACTTATTCGGTCTGGTAATTTCCTCAATTGTATCGTTGCTGATGAGATAGGTAAAAATAAGTTGACTTTGACGAGTGTAACGTGGCGTGTTCCGACGGTTATTCTAGAGGATAGGGTTAAACTGAGTGTTCTCAAGAAGGTTAGTGCGGATGAGCCCATTCACGTTTCCTATCGTAGTTGGGACGTTCACACAATGGCATTGCCTACAGACACAAAGAATATTCGCTGGGTAATTCGATCGGCTCCATATGAGGAAAGACCACGTTATATCCTATTTGCATTTCAAACCGGACGAGAGAATAATATCATACAGGATGCATCTCTCTTCGATCATGCAAATATTCGGAACTTTTGTGTACTTTTGGACAATGTAAGGTATCCCGATGAGTGTATGAATGTTAACTTTACAAAACGAGAAATACACCCTGTATTTCTTAGTTATGTAAATTTTAAGTCGGCTTATCTAGAGGGCGCTTCAAACCGACCTTATTTAAACCTATCACAGTTTTCGAAATCCCCTCTGTTCTGTGTCGACCTCCGATTCTCCCAGGAAGAAATTCAAAGAGCTGCGGTGAACATATCTTTGGATTTGGAAAGTTCCCAGAATTTCGATCCCGATACAATTATTTACGCCATACTAGTGTTTGATAGAAGTATCGCGTATTATCCCTTGACGAAGCGAGTTGCTATTTCCTAGTAATATGATTGCGTATATCGACTTGATTTACTTCCGGCTTGGGAAAGTTGTCATCCCGAAGGAACTGGCACTTTATGACGAAATAGGGAGACAGGAAGTGCTCATATTCAAGCCACCATTCGCATATACACATCTTCCGAGTGATCGCGCTACGATTGTACGCACCTCGGAAAAGCGTTCCGGTTTAGCTTGGAGTGATGGATATTTGAATATCCTAACCTTTTCGGAAGAGCTACGAGAGCTTGTTCGCCCTTATCAGAACATTATGGTGCGCGGCGAGGCCAAGTACCACTTTTTACGCCAGTTTATCGAAGATCGCGTTCTCGTGGAGAATACCGACGATTTCAAGACATGCAAACATCCTAAAATTGAAGCTTGTGACGCTCATCGCCGCGGCAATTATTATAATTGTGCGCTCAAGAACGTCAAGGTACTGAAACATCACATGGACAACTGCTGCAAGATGATCCTGAATCCACAAGAAGAGGAAATCGACGCTGAACTGGATTTACTTATTGACGATGAGGGCGAAGATGTGACATACTAGAACTAAATAAAGACAAAATTCGATAGACAAATGTGTACATTTTATTTTTATTTTTTATTTATTATACGTAATTCTGTGTGTAAATACATATATAGACGTAATACCTATAATAAGCTTGTTATGCAATGTAGTTGGGAAACTAAGACGTAATTGTAAGAATGTATGTGGAGATTTTAGTCGTAATAAGCTAATTATCCTATATATTTGAGGAAGAAGTGTTAACTTATGACGTAATGGGGTCTAATTGTTAATTACATATCTAAAAGCGGGCTCCAGGTTTGAGCCGAAGTACGTGCGAATTCCCATGCAGGATGATCGATTGAAATTATCCCGTCACATATAATTTTTACGTGTGGTTCGTCGCTATCGTGGCTGTCGTCATTTCCGCGTTTTCGCGATTCGGATATATCATCGTCCGTGTCCGAGAAGTCCGAGATGTATGTGTCCGAATCGGAGATCGGCATGGGGGATGATGATTCCGATAGCACCGGCGAAAATAGACGCCGGCGAGCAGACTGGATACGACACCGCACCGGTGTCGTGAAGTCCGCATCAGGAGTCGCGAAGTATGGGTCACTCGTACCGATTGTGTACCCCTCTGCACGTGGACGGTCCCACAGTTGCCACATATCATCTGGAACTAGAGATATTCAAGCATTAATTAGTATATCACGGCTGAATCTCGACATTTTTTGTTGTTTTGAATTTTTTCCATAATACATACCTGTACGACACGTTGCGTTATTACCGTTGACAATTGCCAAATCCATGGCTCCGAGCTCTGGAGTGTCGCACGTGATAACGTGCGACGTGAATTGGACTCCCGCGTCTCTGAACAGTTTAATGACAGACCGCTGTGCTGAAATGTGGAGTGGCCACGTATGTTGACCGAAAATGAAGGGTAATTCTCCGCGTACTATTTGCATTGTAAGTGCTGATGGTGGACCCGGAATGAATCGAGGTTTAAACACGAAAATCTGTTCTGACCCGAATCCATTAACTGCCAGATCGTAGTTTGAGCACCCGGGCTCCCTTTGAATGGCAATAGAGACGTAGGGAGCCATGTCGACCGATTTTTGTGAGTTTCGAGGAAGGAATGATAGGACCCGGCGTGCGTTGGTCCGAGGAAGACTTTTTAGCGCTGGAAATCGAGCTGCAAGCTCCCCCACACAGACATACCTCGCGTATACATGTGTGTGTAGCCCGAATCAGCCATGTATATGTGAATTGCATTTGTATGAATGTTGTTGTTGATATCCCCTGTATATTTGAATGTCATATGTATAACCTCGTATAATTTGTCTATGTGAAACCATGTGTGTATGTCATATACGCTAATTATACGTAAGAATGAAATTCCCCCATATTTATGCGTATTATACCTCAAATAAACACATTCACGTGTTGAATGTGTGATATACTCCCATATGCAGCATTTACACGTTGCAGACCTGATATGCTCCCATATGAATGCAACGCGCGTATGCTCCCATAGTACTGCTAGGTAGCTTTAAACCCCATGCCCTTCGTCGCGCTTGGTAAAAGTATCTATTCTAGGCAACTTTTGCTGTATGTTATATTCTATCCGTCTCTCTCACTCCTAGGCATTCCCCGAGATGGAGGGATCTCTCTCTTTCTAACTCACATTATTAAATGAAAGGTTGTATTTTCCTATAAGACTTCCCAAAACAACTAATATTATTTGTTTTACTAACAAATAATATCAATTTATGTTCCTATACGATGTTTTTAATAATAACATTAGGTGGAATCGAAATAATTAACATTTGTATTTAATTCCATCCCCGAAAATCGAGGGAAGAAAACCCTCGTAAATGCTATACATGGTAGGAGGGTGGCTTCCATATGGCTGGCATGGTCTAACGGTTAGCGTCTATGGATTGTAATCCGAAGGCCCTGGGTTCGATCCCCGACGGGACCTCTCCCTTTTTACCTCGGAGAATTAAATTTTACTGCGGTTATTATTACTTATTATGATATTTTAAGCCTGGACTGTGTGTCCTTGTGAGGTTAATCGAATTTACATGGGATTATACGGGAGTTCCGTTTGTAATGCTCGACATGGAACGTATTATTTTCGGTTTAAAATAGATAATGTAATAGTGTAATACTCTATTGAAAACCAAATTGTTAGGTAAATTGTTTTTAAATTGTAAACAATATATATTCCATTACATACCTACAGAGAATTTTTTTTTTTATTGAAACAATGGAAATGAACATTTTTTTTCAGTAATAATTACACCTCTTTCTTCAATGTATTAAACCACACTTACCTCGCCTCCTTAACTATTTGTGATAAATGAAATATAAAATTGAAAATCAAACCTTTTTTTTTTTAAAAAAAAAAATTTAAAAAAAAGAATATTTTTTATTTGATCATTCTTTTTTTTTTTTTCATCCTGATTCTTTTGTTTGTCTGT
>Ga0105242_10001919_pt1 | contig 16340 bp, 5 predicted proteins | sample KBSM24metaG_FD_81521 | JGI IMG/M metagenome (GOLD analysis project Ga0105242, IMG submission 81521) | Miscanthus rhizosphere microbial communities from Kellogg Biological Station, Michigan, USA - KBS M2-4 metaG | ecosystem: Host-associated > Plants > Roots > Rhizosphere > Soil | place: Michigan... | reverse complement strand
TGATCCGGGAAGTTCGCATCCGCAGCTTCATCACGATCGAAGTTCTTCGGCGTGAGCGTGTGCGTTCCGGATAAGCTCATCGAAGTACTGCGAATCGTATCGCCTGAAGCCGGCGTCGAAATCGTGACGCTGCCGCCGCTCGCATTCAAAGACGCGACTGAATTGAACAGACTCGCGCCGCCGGTCTGCCGCGCCACCATGACGTACGGGGCCGGCAGTTGGTTGGTACTGTCGTTGTAGGTGATGTAGGCCGCGCCCTTCGAATCAATGTCGATCGACGGGAATTCCGCGAAGCTGCGATCGCGTGGACTGCCCGCGAGCGTATCGATGTCACAGTTCAAACCTTCGAGGCAGATCTCGCCGGTATGAATTGTGTTTTCGTTGACCTTGTTCGTGGTGAACGCGGGATTGCCGCTGAGCGCATCGAGCGACTGGGCCATGTTGATGTCCCACCGCGCATTTTCATTGTTACCGCCGGACGTGTGATACCAGATGACGTCCACGCGGCCGGGATCGCCCGCCACGATCCAGGGCATGATGTTCATGCCGGTCATCGAGGGCGGATTGACGATCGCGGGCGTGGTCCAGTGCTCACCGCGATCGGCCGAAGCGGCCATCTTGATCGTGCTGCCATTGGACCAGACGGCGTAGAGATTGCCGGCTTTATCGACTGAGAGCACCGGGAACACGGTCGCAATTCCGCCCCCACCGGTGGGAATCGTCAGATCGTTGACGATCATCGGCGAGCCATCATTCAAATCGGTGACCCGCAGAACCTTCAGCGTGCTGCCCGTGTAGTAAATCTGATAGAGCAGAATCGCGTTCCGCTGCGCACCGTTAATCGTGACCGTGCGAAGCTGCTTATCGACCCGGACCGGGCCCGATTGCGTAACGTTGCCGATGATGCGGCCACCGTCCCAATGCTGGCCACCATCGTTTGTCTTGAAGAGATGGAAATTGCCGCTGCCAAGTCCGACGGCGAAGTTGCGCATGGTGACGTAGCCGATGCCGTCGCCGAAGGCGGCAATCCATTGCCGATCGTCGGTGACGCCTTCCGGATCATCTGCGCCCACGCAGGCGATCGGATTGGTGCGCGTTAGCGGGAAGGTGTTGCCGGTGTCTTCGGAAACCGCAGTGGTCACACACGCGGCCGAAAGGTCTGCGTAATACAAGCGGTTCTTGTCGTCAAAGTCCATCGCGGTGTCGCCGCCGCCGGGGCCGGTTACGGCATCGCGAGTTACGGGCGAGCCGAGCGGCACGAAGGTACGGCCATGATCAGTTGACCTCCACAGCAGGCTCACCGTGGTGCTGACGCCGAATGGCGACGACACATAAATGTTGTCCTGCTGGTCGACTTTGATGTAAGGCTCGCCACCGACTGCCGAAAAATCCGCCAGCGTGTTGTGTCCGAACGTGGCCGCCGGCGGCGGCGTGCCGGGACCGGGCGTCGGCGTAGGTGTCGGTGTAGTCGTCGGTGTCGGTGTCGGCGTTGGAGTCGGCGTGGCGGTGGGTGTGGGCGTAGGTGTCGGCGTTGGTGACGGTGCGCCGCCGTCGACTTCCACGATCCAATGTGCGGTGTTCGAGCTGACCTTGCCGCGCGAGTCGGTGACGACCAACTTAACGTCGAACTCGCCTGATTGATTGAACGTGTGCACGATGACCGGCGCGCTCTGCGTTACATCGTCGCCGCCGTCACCGAAGTTGAAAGTGTAGCTCGCGATCGTATCGATTGAATCGTCGTCATGCGAACCAGTGCCGTCAAGTTGGACCGTGAGCGGTCGATCGCCGTGATTGACATCGCCGGTAATCACCGCGATCGGCGCCGTGTTGCTCAGGCACAAGTTGTCGGCGCGCAGTGTGTAAGCACCGCCGCCGGTGCTGTCGGGAATCGTTTCATTCGTGCCGCCGGTGCCTGGCAAAGCTGAAGGCACAGTGGCGCGCACGCTGCCGAGCATGCCGCTAATCGCATCGCCCGGGCCGGGATTGTTAATGATCGACTTTGGCACCACCAGCGTGATCGTGCCGTCGGGTTGAGCATTGCTTGCCGGATCGAGATTGCCCAGGGTGGTGAATACCCGCGCCGCGCCTTGCGGCACGCTGGTCACACCCCAGGTGAATGTTGGCGCCGCGCCGTCCGAGGTCACCATCGAAACGAAGTAGTCTTCTGACGCGCCGCCGGTCGCATCCGCGGGCGGAGCTTGTTGTGCGCCATTCTTGATTACGCCAAAGCGGACAGCCCAACGCCATCCCGGCGGAATGTTTGAGAGATCGCCCACCTTAATTGTGAACTGAATCTTGCTCGCGCCGCCGGTCGTGGTGTTGTCTTTCAGCTCGGCAGCTTTGACCCACCAGATGTCATGTTGGGCCAGCGTGTCGGTTTCATCGCCGACCGGATCGTTGATCGTGGTCACCCCGGGCAGAGAGCATGCGCCCGTGGATTCAATGCGCGGCCCCACGGTCAGCGAAACATCGTTGCTGAATGCGCTGGTACCGGCACCATTCGCCGCGGAGATTTTGTACGAGTACGAAGCTACTGTGGGATCGACCGCGCGGTCGACATAGTTGGTATCACCGCCGTTGGTCTGGCCGATCAGGACTTGATTGCCCGCACTCGTGCCGCGATAGATGTTGTAAGTCGTGATTGCTGCGCCCCCGTTGTCGGGTGCATTCCAGGTTAAATATGAAGCCTGGTCGTCGCGTCGGCCCATTAACCAGGGCCTTTGCGGCGCGACCGGTTCGGCTGAATCGAATTGCGCCAGCAAACCTTTGCCGCCGGATTGGCGCGCAATTGTCGCTTTCGAGCTGTAAGTATTCGATCCGCCGAGTTCGCAGCCATCGATGCAGCCATCGGCGTAACCGAAAATGACTTTGCCTTTTTCATCCATCGTCGCGTCGTTGAAGTCGAGCAGGTTGCGACACGGATTGTTGCCGCCTTCATTCCAGATGCAGGCTTCGCGCTGCACGGGTCCATGCGAAGCGTTCACGGTCGTCCAGGTCTGGCCGCCATCGTAAGTGGTCGCGACAAAGCCGTACCAGGTGCCTTTGAAGTTGGCGTCTTCGTGATTGCCGCCGGTGGTCGTGCCAATGAAAGCGACTGCTGCGCGATTTGAATCGCCGGCAACCATTGCCGGGAAGACCGCGTTCAGGATTCCGGCGCTGGCGCCGACATCGACCGGCGTGGTCCAGGTCGCACCGCGATCCTTGCTCGATGAAACGAAGACATGATTGTCGCTGTTATTGCCGCCAGGAAGTTTGCCGACCCAGGCGAAGTAGACGGTGTTGTCGCTGGCGATGCCGACCGATGGATCAAGAATGCCCGCGACCGGCGGCAGACTGCCGGTCACCTGGCGCACTGTCCAGGTCGTGCCGGCGTCGGTCGAGACGGCGACACCTTGCTTCCCGTTGCAGCTGTAATGCGGTAGATAGACGGTGCCATCCGGCGCGACCTTCACGTGACCGTGAAGCGCACCGCAGCCCGTGGCCGCAGGCGACGTCACTGACGTGTTGACCAGCATCGCACGGCCAAAATTCAAACCGCCATCATCGCTGCGCGAACAGAAGGTCGCGACGCCGGCCTGGCCGCAGTAATAAACCGCGTCTCCTTTGTTGAGCGGATTCGCCAGCACCGAGAGTGCGGCCGGGTATGGGCCGGCGCCGACCGATTGGTGATCGTAACTGCCGTCAGGTGGATTGACTTGCGCGGGTGTCCAGGTCGCGCCGTCATCATCCGAATAGGCCATCAAGCTATTCAAGCCGATGAGCACGCCTACAGCTGATGTTTGCGACAAGCTATTGAGTTGCGAGACAAACGTCCGGCCGGTTCGCTGATCGGTGTACAGAATCGGATCCAGCGATCGCGTCCGAGTGACGATCGATGAGACGTCTTCCCATTGTGCCGGCGCGGCTTCAGGCGTTGACTGATTCGGGAAAGTCACGCGCAGCGTTTGCAGACCCGCGATGTACATCGCGCGCCCGCTCGCCGGGTTATAACCAACGGAAGGTTCGCCGGCGTTCTCGCCCACGGCCGGCGGCGGCGCGTAGTTGTAATAGCGCGGCCCGCTGCTCACGATTGGTGTCGGCGTGGCGGTTGGCGTCGGAGTAGGTGTCGCCGTCGGAGTCGGCGTTGGGGTTGCAGTCGGAGTTGGAGTTGGCGTCGCCGTTGGGGTAGGCGTGGGTGTGGCATTCGGATTTGGATCGTATGCCGCGAACATGCGTTTGCCTCCCAACTGACGCGCGACCGCAGCCTTGGCCGTGAAGTCATTGCCCGAGGTGCCCGCGATACAGTCGGCGCTAACGCAACCATCATCGTATCCGACCAGCACGCGGCCTTCCTTGTCGATGGTCGCGTCGAAGAAATCCAGCAGGTTGCGGCAATCGCCCGCGCCGCAGATACCACCCCGTTGAATTGGATCATTCGGCGTCGCATTGACGGTGGTCCACGTCGCGCCGCCGTCGTAGGTCGTCGCGATGTAGAGATACCAAACGCCGGTGAAGGGCGGCTGCGGATTGGCGCCGGTGTCGTCGGCGCAATTGTCACCCTGGCCGCAATGATAATTAGCTCCCGAGGTGGTCGTGCCGAAGAAAGCAACTGCGGCGCGATCTCCGTCACCGGCTACGATGGCTGGGAAAACGCTGTTCTGAATTCCGGACACCGCGCCCACGTCGGTGTCTCTGCTCCACGTCTGGCCTTTATCTTTCGAGACCGCGACGTGCTGATGACCGTCGTTTGCCTGATAAGCGAAGTACACGGTGCCGTCGGCGCCGAGGGCTACAGACGGATCACTCTTGGTGTTGTTTCCATCTCCCGTCGAAGTCGTGACCGGACGAACACTCCACGTCAGTCCGTTGTTGTCTGAAACAATCACTGCCTGTTTGCTGCCGAGGTGATAAGGCAGGCTGCCGCCGCAACCTTTGTTGGGAATGTACGCGGTCCCGTCCGGCGCGACTTTGATGTGACCATGCAGGCCGGTGCAATCGTTGACGCCGTAAATCGGAACGCCGGGCCCGAAGGTCGTGCCGCCGTCGAGGCTGATTGAGCAGGTCGCATCGCCGACCGATTGCGAACAGTAGTAGATCGCGTTTTTGTAAGTTGCGCCTCCGGTAAGCGGCGTCGCGAACGGCCCGCCGCCAAACGTTTCGTGATCGATGCCGGACGGTAAGCCCGAGCCTTCGCTAGCGCTGAAAGTGCGGCCATCATCATCAGTGAATTGAGTCGTCGATCCCAGCGGGGTCAGTCCGATGAGCTGCGTGAAAAGCGTCCTGCCGGTTTCGCGATCGGTATAGAGAATCGGATCGCCGGCTGCTCTCGGGGCGCCCGCGATCGTCATTGCCGCTGTGTGTTCCCAGTTCGCAGTGGGCGCGGCGGGATTCGTATCGTTGAAGGTTATTCGCAATCCCATCACGTTTGGGAATCCGCCATCACCAAATCCACCGAACGACATTACGGTTCCGCCGTTCGGCGTTCCGTTGAAGACTTGTTCGCTCTGCCAATTCACACCGATCGACGGTTCGCCCCAACTGTCACCCATTGCCGGCGGCGACATGTGAATCGAAAAAGATGTCGCGCCGTTCAGGTCTGGGGTTCCCGTCGGACTTGCGTTCGGCGTCGGCGTGGCAGCCGGTGTCGGGGTCGGCGTCGGTCCACCACCGAGGCACACGGAGTTGTCGAGAACTGTATAAGAACCGGTGAAGGCGAGGCTGTTCGGCATTTGATCGTAGAGCGCGGTCGCGCCGGCGCCGACAGTGGTGCCGGGATCGGTGCTCTGTGACACTCCAGCCACAAAGCCGCTAATCGCGTCGCCCGCATTCAGACCAAGATCGCTCGCTTTGACCACGATGACGACTTTGTCGTAAGGCGCGGCGTAGCTGCTGCCGGGTTCGGCCGGCGTCTGGCTGCCTTGCGTCACAAACCGTCCGTCGGTACCGCCACTCGTGTTGGTGCTGGGTGTGTAAGATTCGAAGATCGGCGTGGTTGGCGCCGAAGGATTCCAGGCCATGTGCACGGCCTTGTATCCGGAAGGAGTTTTGATCGCGGCATACCATGCCGAGCCCACCGGTTGCGGCGATGCGCCTGCATCGGTACTGATCGTGAACATCAACCTAATCAAGCCATCGGTCGAGGGCGCTTGCGCTACCTGCAAAGAGAGCAGGTCCGTTCCCGCCGGCGCGGGCGTGCTCACAACGCCGAGTGCGGAGCTCGTGTCACCCGCAGGATCGGTCAATATTGTGAGTCCTGGCGGCGTACAAGGATTCTCGGCGACGCTCGGCTGGACACCAATCAACGCCGCCAGAGACGCGGCCACGCTCAAGCCGATGACAATAACGATCTCGTTGAAGCGAGCCAACGCGCCCAAAACATTCTTGACGATCCTGCTGCTATTCATTTGTTCTCTCCTTCTTCGCCGCTAACAATCCTTTTGCCTGTTCGCTGTCCTACGACTGGAGTTCGTAATTCAAATTCAAAAAGCATCCGAGCCAGGCAGTCGGGTTGCCTGACTCGGATTTAGTCAACGTCGCTAGTTCAACTTGATGAGTTGCGAAGTGACTGTCCTGGTTAGCGGATTAGCCGTGAAGCGGATCACGCTCGAGACTTTCGTCAGCGGTAATGTCAGCCCGCCACTCGACCCGCTTGAACCGCCGCCGCTCGATGAGGAGCTTTGCGAACCCGCAGGTTGCGCGCCGTTCGCCACGTACGCGGTCACCTGCACGTCCCACGAGAACATCGCGGCCTGCGTATCCTGGAAGCGCACGGTGCGGCTGCCGCTGGTTTCGTTCGGACTGAATATTTGATCCGAACCAAGCTTCGACGAGAAAGAGAACTGCGCCGCATTCGCCGGGCTCACGCCGCTGCCGCTGTTGTCGGCGTTGATGACGCGCACGTTCGGCGTGCTGATGCCGACGACGTTGAAGTCAACGAAGGGAACGTAGCTGTTCGTCGTGTTGTTGACTAAGTTGAAGTCCTGTTGCCAGACACCGCCGGTGAATGACACGTTCGAGATCGGATAGCTGACGAGCGTCGTGATATCGACCTTGGAACGCGTATCGACGAGCACGCTCACCGTGTTGCCGGCGTTCGTCACGTACTTGCCGATTTGACCCGCGTGAATTCCGCGTACGCGAAAGCTGTAGGTGTCATTCGGCAGGCCCGTGAAGTTGTAGCTACTGGTGTTTGCTGGAACGTCTGCGACAACGGTCCAGTCGGGACTCGATGAGCTGGATTTCTCGATTTCAAAACCCTGCTCGCCACCGGTCGGCGCCCAGTTGAGCGTGAACGAGCCGTCGAAATCGACGTTGCGATTCTGCGCATCGACAAAGTCGCCCGGAATCGTCTGCGCCGCCGGAGCAGCCGGACCTTCGCCGAGGACACTCGTGATCGTCACGTCCGTCGCGGCATTGGTGTATCCAATCAAACGATGCTTGTAGGTGCCGGCGCGGGTCACGGTTAAGCTGACCGATTCAGTTGCTCCCGCGCCGTTGCCGGAACTGGCGACGACATTGCCGTCGGGATCGAGCAATTGATAATCGATGTCTTCCTGGCTGCCCGTGGGACGCTCGAACCATTCAACCGAAACATCGAGCTTGTACGCGGAAGCGGGCACGTCCATCGGCACGTCCACATAATCAACACCACTGACCAATTGCTGGCCGGCGCTTGCTGCCGGAACCGTCGCGGTCTGTGTCCTGGTTTCGTTGATGGGTTGCGCCGGCAGGCTCGGGCCGGGTTTGAAGTAGAACGGCATGCGCAGAGATTCTTGGCCATCGCTGCGTTGGGCCGTCACGTACCACTGCATCTGGATCTTTTCGAAGATGACTGAGGTGCCGACAGTCTTGGCGGCCATGACGTCGCGAATCTGGTCGCCGTTGAATGAAGCATTCACGGTGAAGGTCGCCGTGCCGTTGGCAGGCACGCTCACCGCCGACGGTGTCGAGACGTTGATGCCGGCCAATTGCAAATCGCGATTATTGGCAACATTCAGGTTGTAGGTTCCGCCTTCACCAGAGAGGTCGCGAATGGTAACCGTGACCGGTTGCGTCGCAGTGATGCGGTTATTGATTACCGGAACTTCGCCGAACGAATGGCTGCCGAGAATAGCCGGCTCGGCAATCCCGTCGCCGGTCACGCCCATCAACGCCTTGGCATAAACTGCGTGATAGACGTCGATGAGTCCGCCACCCTGCGCGATGATCGAATCAGCAGTGCTCGGTCCGTCAGCTTTGCTGCTGCTGCCTGAGGTGTTGCGCATGTTGGTCGCCGTGTTGATGAGCGCGGTGCGCACCACGTCGGGCGTCCAGTCCGGATGAGCTTGCTTAATTAACGCGACGGCTCCCGTCGTATGCGGCGTGGCCATCGACGTTCCGTCGATGCGGATGTAATTCGGCGTCAGCGGATTCGCGGCCGCGGCCAGCGCGCCAAGCAACGATCCCGGAGGACACGCTGCGTACACCTGGACGCCCGGCGCCGAGATATCCGGCTTAACCTGGCCCAGACCTCGCACCGGTCCGCGCGAACTGAACTCGGCCATGTCGCCCATGAACGTGTCGCTGAAAGTGGGATTGATGCGAATCGGCAGTTCCGAAATTGCGCCGTTTGGTGGATCGACGGTGTTGTCATCCGTCGATGAAATTGCGTCAGTCAGAACCTTGCCGTCTTCAGGCGAGATGATGGCCGCCGGAATTGTCGTCTTAACGCCGTTGGTGGCGGTGTTGGTGTCGATAACGAGGACCGCTATGGCGCCCGCGTTCGCAGCCTGCGCCGCGTTGTCGAAATAGGTCGCGCCCAAATCAACTGACTTCACCAGAGCGATGCGCCCTGAAACACTGGCGGGCCACGTCGGCAAAGTGCTGTTGACGAAGACGTAGTGCTGCGCGACGGCGCCGGTCGGAACTGCGGCGGTGCCCTGCATCCCGAAGAGTTTCACGTGCGGATTGTTCGCCGCGGTCGCGAGGCTGCTCGCCGGAGTTACCGCGCCGGTGCTCGTCTGTGAAATCGTATTGGCTTGCAACAGATCGCCGGACCAAACTGCGCCGGCGCTTCCCGGATGTGTCGTCGCTCCCACCGAAATCACGTGCACGCCTGACGCTGGTGATCCCGTCGTGCTCTCACCCGGGCCTGAATTCCCGGATGCCGCGACGACCACACAGCCCATCAGTGCTGCGTTGCTCGCGGCGATCGCATCCGGATTGTCCGGACCACCGCCGCCGCCGAGGCTCATGTTGATGACCTGCGCAATCGGTTTCGGCAGCGCCGGATTGTTCAGCGTGAATGGCGAAACCGAATCTTCGATCGCCATGATGATGTTCGAAGAATCGCATCCGCCGATCGGCTGGACCTGGCTGGCTGTCGATTCGATGTCGCTACAAACTTTGTACGACATCAGCTTTGCTTGCGGCGCGACGCCGTGGAGAATCGGACTCCCATCGAGCGGCTGCGCCGAATATCCAGCGACCGTCGAAGCGACGTGCGTTCCATGCCCGAAGCCGTCTTCCACTGCGAGGTCCGTCAGCGGCAGGTAATAGACGACTTTCTGGTTTGTCTTGCTCTGCGTTGGCCCGGCCGGCAGTACCGCCAGACGCGGCGGTGTCGGATCGCCGCCAAACATCGGGTGCGTCCAATCAATGCCGGTATCAATGATCGCAACGTAAACGCCCTGGCCTTCATTACCGGCCGGCGCGGTTGAAAATTGCGTCAAATCATTCGGATTCGATCCGTAAAGCTTCGGCGCGCCAATATAAGGCACGCTGTTGTTGAGGTTCGTCGTCAGTTTCTCGTCTGAGTGAACACTCTTGACTTGAGGCATGCTGCGAATCGCTTTGATCGAAGACTGATCGACCATCAGGGCCATGCCGTCGTAGACCAGCGAGTACTGCAAAGGCACCGTCGCGGCCACGCTGCCGTCAAAGTTCTTGACGTCGCGCGACACCACCGATGCGCCGATGCCTTTCGCTGACAGCGCCTTGAGGAAGTCCGCTTGTTTGGCGACAAGAGAGTCTCGATACGCTTTGAGCTGATCCTGCGAAACTGTGCCGCCGGCTTTCTCAGTGCGGGCCTTGTAGACAGCCGCGGGTTCGTCCTTCAATTCGACGATGACTGAAACCTGGGTCGCGCTGCTGACCGCATGCGAACGAATGAACGGAATGGAAAGGACGAGACCGCCTACCAAAATGCCTGCAACAAAGCGAGCGATACGTAACATGTCGGAAACCTCCTCCGGGCTTTAGCTGAATAGTTTGGCGACGAGCGAGGTTCGCAGTCCGGGCTCGGGCTGGATTTTGTCCTGACTCCCGGCTCCTGACTGCTGGCTCCCGCTTTTCATGGGCCGTAGCCTAAGAAAAGCGTCTTGAGTCAGACTTGAGAGATTCTTGAGAAGGTGGTTGAGAAGGGATTAGCGAGGCGACGGCAAGCAAATTGTAATGAAAGATCGGCCACGCAACCTGAAGGGCTACTCTTCCGCAGCCCTTCGAGCTGCACCTTCAGGGTATTGTCTAATCGATGTAATCTGCGTAATCTGCGGATGATTTCTTTGGCTTATGAATCGGCGCGACGCACTTCGGAACCTTTGTCTTGGCGCAACCTCTCTCGCCGCCGGTTCGGCTGGTGCGCTCATCGCCGCCAGTTTCAACACCTCGAACCGTGACGCGCAGATAGGTCTCAAAGGACAGACGATGCTAACTAAGCAAATCCCGGGAACTGGCGAAGCTGTTCCGGTGATCGGCATGGGAACCTGGCAGACTTTCGATGTTGGGGCGAGGCCGGAAGAGAGAAAGCCGCTGGAAGACGTGCTTGCCGAATTCAGCTGGGCCGGAGGAAAACTGATTGACTCGTCGCCGATGTATGGAAATTCCGAGCAAGTAGTCGGTGACTTGAGTGCGAAGCTCGGGCTGCGGCCGAAGCTTTTTATTGCGACCAAGGTTTGGACACAGGGCAAAGATGCCGGGGTGCGACAAATGCAGGAGTCGATGCGAAAGTTGCGCGCCGACCGGATAGACTTGATGCAGGTGCACAACCTTGTCGACGTCGATACCCATCTGCAGACATTGACGAAATGGAAACAAGAGGGGCGCGTGCGATACATCGGCGTGACTCATCACACGTCTTCGGCTTACGAGGCGGTTGAGCGGATCGTCGCGGCGCGGAAGTTCGACTTTCTGCAGATCAATTATTCGGTGAGCGAACGCCAGGCTGAACGACGTCTGTTGCCGATGGCGCAGGACCGTGGGCTGGCGGTGATTGCCAATCGTCCCTTCGCGGGCGGAGAAGCATTCAGTCGTTTGGCCGGCAAGCCCCTACCTTCGTGGGCCTCAGAAATTGATTGCACCAGTTGGGCGCAGTTAATGCTCAAGTTCGTCATCTCGCATCCTGCGATCACCTGCGCGATTCCGGCCACCGCAAAAGTTGAGCACCTGCGGGATAACATGCAAGCCGGCGGCGGTCGCCTTCCTGATGCGAAACTCCGAGCGCGAATTGCGCAGGAAATCAGCGCGTGACCACCGGCTACTCTCTCGCAACCCTTCAGGTTGCCGGACTCTTCATTTCACAATGAAACTGCTGCCGTACTGTTCGTAATCCTTACTGGTGATGCCGTTGCGGGTGCTGCCTTTGTAGGAAGACTCGCCGGGGCGCAGCTCAATGGTCACCGGACCGCCAGTCTCTAACTTTATTTTGCCGGCGTGCACGGCGGCGGTGCAGATTGATGAATCGAGCGTGTAGGTGTCGGTGCCCCAGACGCTGTGTTCCTTTCCATTGGGAGGGCAACTGAATTTGACGGTCTTCCCGACTTCAAAGCCGACGGTGCCGGCCGAACTGGTCCATAACACCGCAGTCGCATCTTCAGCCGCGCGCACGACGGCGTCGGTGTTTGGCGTCCTGAAAACAAAGCTGCGGTCCCATGAACCATATTCACTGCTGGTCACGCCGTTTCTTTCGCTCGCGCCATAGAGCTTTCGGCCGGCGCGCATTTCGATCGTAACGGTGCCGCCCTGCTGCAGAGTTATCAACCCGCTATGAACGGCCGCCGTGCAGATCGAAGAGTCGGACGTGTAGATGTCGCTTCCCCAAACCGTGTGTGGCGTGCCGTTTGGCGAACAGGAGAGCGTCATCGTCTCTCCTTCTTTGCCGTTCAGCGAGGTGGCGTTCGCTTCCCACGTGGTAGGTTTTCCGCCGCCACTCGACGAGGGCGGGATCGCGGATGGGCTCGAGCCGGCAGTGTCCGGATGACCGCTACCTGAAGTCGCGGTGCTGTTGTCATTCTTAATTTTTGAGCAGCCGGCAGTGCTCATCACGACTGCGATCAGGAGCACAGCCCAGAGACTGAAATTTGATCGATCGAACTTTTTTGCTGCGCAGGTAAATGTCATGGAAGAACTCCTCTAATTAAGCGATCGTCGTCCGTTTGCATAAGGCCGCGGAAGTATACCAGCGGGGTTGTCGTTGAGCAGAACGCTCACGCTGGGCAGTGATCCGTTTGTGAGGGCATAACCGTGGGACGGATACGCCCTCGGCCGCTGCGGGGAGCTGCCCCGGCGCGCCAGCTTCGCATTTGTTGGTATTCATAAGGTTAGCCGCCCGACATGACGCACCTAGCCGGGCCAAATTGGCGTCCGGCGGTCTCAAGTTGACGTCCGGCGGTCCCGAGTCGGCGTCCGGCGGTCCCGAGTCGGCGTCCGGCGGTCCCGAGTCGGCGTCCGGCGGTCTCAAGTTGACGTCCGGCGGTGTCGAGTCGGCGTCCGGCGGTGTCAAGTCGGCGTCCGGCGGTGTCAAGTCGGCGTCCTGCGGTCCCGAGTCGGCGTCCGGCGGTCTCAAGTTGACGTCCGGCGGTGTCAAGTCAGCGTCTGGCGGTGTCGAGTCGGCGTCCGGCGGTGCGGAGGGTTTTGACACTGGACTCAACAGCAAGAGCGCCGTCGCCCCTGCGCTCTACCGGCGCACTCCAAAACAGATCCTGCTACCATGCGCGGCATGTTCACGAAGGCAATCGTGCGTCCGCCGGCCGCAAACTTTTGCGACGGTCTGACCACGGCTGAGCTGGGTGCCCCCAATTATCGTCTGGCGCTCGAACAACACGCGGTTTACTGCACGGCGCTTGAGCAGTGCGGAGTTGAAGTGATCAGGCTCGAGCCGGACGAGCGTTATCCGGACTCCTGCTTTGTTGAAGACGCGGCCATCATGATTGGTGGCCAGTCGGCGATCGTCACGCGACCCGGCGCTGCGAGTCGTCAGGGAGAAGTCGACAGCATTCGCCACGTACTCTCTCGTGTCTTTCCGTCGATCGGCGAAATTCGATCGCCGGGAACGCTCGACGGTGGTGATATCTGCGAGGCCGGCACGCATTTCTTAATCGGCATTTCCGAACGCACCAACGAAGACGGCGCACGGCAGTTGGCTCGGATGCTCGAGGGCCTTGGATTCACACACGATCTGGTAGACATCAGAGGAATCAAAGGGCTGCTTCATCTGAAAAGCGGTGTTGCTTACCTGGGCGCCAATACATTGATCGTCACCGAAGCGCTGGCGAATCTAAAGCAGTTCCGCGGCTACAATTTGATTCGCGTGGCGCCGGGCGAAGAGTATGCGGCCAATTGTATTGAGGTAAATGGGCTAGTGCTGATGGCGTCGGGCTATCCGCGTCTTAAGGCGAAGCTCCGTGATGAATTGAATTATGCGACGGTCTCGCTCGACATGTCGGAGTTTGAAAAGATGGACGGCGGCCTCAGTTGTTTATCGTTGCGGTGGTGAGTGTTAGTAGGAAGTAGATAGTAGTAAGTAGGAAGTAGCAAGTAGTAAGCATTGCCTGTTGCTACTAACTACCTGCTACTTCCTACTTCCTACTAACTACGACCGGCGTTCCACTAAAGGCGGCGGTGCCGCAGAGCGCATCGATAGCGAGATGGTCGCTGAGGTCGTTGATGCTTTGGCCGGCGTGTTGTTCGGCGATGGCTAATTGCACGCCGGGGCGACCATGACCCCAGCCGTGCGGAATGCTCACCGTGCCCGGCATCATTTCGTCAGAAATCTCAAGGGCGATCTCGATCGACCCTGCTCTTGATTGCACCAGAACCTTTTGACCGGACGTCAATTCGCGATAAGCAGCATCGTGTGGATGCATGAGCATGGTGCATCGCGGTTTGCCGCTGACCATGCGCGCGCTGTTGTGCAGCCACGAATTGTTACTGCGGAGCTGGCGGCGGCCGATCAGCAAAAGATGACCGTTCGATTCGACGCCGGCGGGCTCTCTCAGTCGCTCAATGTCTTTGACGAAGATTTCCGGCGCCAGGTGAATTCGTTTGTCGGCGGTTCGCAACCGCCCGGCTAAACAAGTATGCATCGGACCGAAATCGATTCCGTGCACCGACGCTTTTAGCTTCTTAAGATTCAGCCCCGGCGAAAATGGATTGAGCTTGTCGCCGTACGGCCCAAATCGCAGACCGAGATCAAGCATTCGTTCCGGACCGAGAAATCGCTTGATGGTCCGATGCTTCAAGCTTCCCAGTGTTCCGCGCGACTCCATACGCGTTTGCAACGCCAGCAGGATTTCCCAGTCGTGACGCGTCTCGCCGTTGGTTGCAAACAGTGGTGGCGAAAACTTGGCGACGTTGCGAACCCCGAGCAGATGAAAAGCGAGATCGTAATGTCCACGTTCGAGCGGCCCCGTCGGCGGCAGGATGATGTGCGCATGCCGCGTGGTCTCGTTGATGTAAATATCGATCGCGGCCATGAAGTCGAGACTGGCGAGGGCGCGATCCAGTTCGCGGCCATTCGGCGTCGAAAGCACCGGGTTGCCGCCGTGGGTGACGAGCGCCCTAATCTGGCCCGGACCCTCGGTGAGAATCTCTTCGGCCAACGCGGCGACGGGTAACTCGCCCGCGAATTCCGGCAGCTGGCGCACGCGACTATGCCAGCGAGCAAAACTGCCGCGCGGAGCGAGGGCCTCGGGAGCGGATATGGGATCGAAAGCCGGCAGAGTAAACATCGCGCCACCCGGCTCGTCGAGATTGCCCGTCACAAAGTTCAGGACATTGATCAGCCATTGGCACAAGCCGCCGAACTTCTGCATGCTGACGCCCACACGGCCGTAACAGACAGCAGACTCAGCGTTAGCGAAGTCACGCGCGAGTTGCCGAATTTGATCGGCGCCAATTCCGGTGAGCGAGGCGACCTGCTCCGGAGAGAATCCGGCCACGGCAGCGGCGACTGTTTCGACGCCATCGGTTATCGATTCCAGCGATCCCGGCCGAATGAGCTGCTCGGCGAAAATCACATGCAATAAAGACAAGAGCAACAGTGCGTCAGCGCCGGGACGAATGAAAAGATGCTGGTCGACGAGCGCGGCTGTTTCGTTGCGACGTGGATCGACAAGGATGACTTTGCCGCCGCGCGCGCGAATATCTTTCAACCTTTGTGGCAGGCCGGGCGCTGTCATCATGCTGCCGTTCGAGACCGCCGGATTCGCGCCGAGTATCAAAAGATACTTCGTACGATCGATGTCCGGGATCGGCAGCAGCAGTTGATGACCAAACATGAAGTAGGCGGCCAGATGATGGGCCAGTTGGTCTACCGAAGTTGCTGAGAAACGGTTGCGCGTGTGCAGGCTGCGGATGAATCCGGGCGCGAATAGCATCGCTCCATAACTGTGCACCGTAGGATTGCCGAGATAAGTCGCGACCGCATTTCGGCCATGAAGTTTTTGAATGCGCTTGAGATTGTCGGCCACGACCTCGAAGGCTTCGTCCCAGCCGATCCGTTCCCAACCCTGCGAAGTCCGCCGCACCGGATGCTGCAGGCGGTCTTGATCGAAATGGATATCTTGTAAGGCGGTGGCCTTGGGGCAAATGTACCCGCGGCTGAACGGATCGTCTCTGTCGCCGCGAATGTCCAGGGTCGAGTCGGCGCGCGTCCTTATTTCGAGGCCACAGATCGCTTCGCAAATGCTGCAATTGCGGTAATGGATGGAACCGGCTGATTCGTGCTTCATGCGCCCTCAACTAAACCTGCGAGAGGTTATCACCGGTTGGTTCATCAAGTCATTGAAGACCGGCGAACTGCGTCGGGTCCGCGCGTGCTATTGAGCCGACCCGTGGCCATCTTTGATGAGGTGCGCAACGCTGGCAGACAGTTGGGTGATCTCGATCGGCTTGGTGAGATGGATTTGGTAGCCCGCATCAATCGCGCGCTTACGATCCTGTTCGCGTGCGTAGGCGGTGAGCGCGACCGCCGGAATGTTCCCGCCGTGTTCAACCGGCAGCGCGCGGACGCTGCGCATGAGTGCATAACCGTCGGTGCCGGGCATGCCTACGTCGGAAATCAGAACGTGCGGCTTCACTCTTGAAAGCAGGCTCAGGGCGGCGGT
>Ga0105242_10001915_pt1 | contig 16356 bp, 15 predicted proteins | sample KBSM24metaG_FD_81521 | JGI IMG/M metagenome (GOLD analysis project Ga0105242, IMG submission 81521) | Miscanthus rhizosphere microbial communities from Kellogg Biological Station, Michigan, USA - KBS M2-4 metaG | ecosystem: Host-associated > Plants > Roots > Rhizosphere > Soil | place... | reverse complement strand
TTCATTCCCGAGCTTCTGGATGACGGAGAAATCCATCACCTGATCGAACGGCGTCTGCTCGGTGACCGCGCCGATCTTCTTGTAAAGAAAATAGGCGGTGGTCCAGGTGCGCTCGAAGTTCGTCGGGTTGTTCTGGTTGAGGAAGAAGTCGCGGTTCTCCGCGTAGTTGGCCGAGTGCGCGTCGCCGAGCATGCCGAGCGCGTCGCTCTCGGGAATCGAATAGCCGGCGGCCATCAGCTTGGCGACCTTCTGCTTCGCGTCCTGCGCCTTGAGGTCGACCATCGCGTCGAAGATGCCGCGGGTCAGCCCCTCGACGATATCCGGGTTGTCGTTGGCGAAGTCGGCGCGGGCGAACCAGACGTCGGCAATCAGCTTGTTGGCCGTGCCGGTGGTGACGAGGATCTTGTTGCCCTTGACCTTCTCGAGGTTGTAGATGTCCGGCGCCCAGCTCACCACCCCCGCGAGCCGCTTGTCGGCGTTGAACGCGGCGGCGGCCTGGAACGCGTCCTGGGTGAACTTGAAGTCCACTTCGGCGGGCTGCACGCCGGCGTTGATCAGCGCGTTGAGCACGAAGAAGTGCGACGGCGAGTTCTGCGCCAGGGCGATGGTCTTCCCGCGCAGGTCCGCCATCGACTTGATCGAATCGCGGACCACGATGCCGTCGCCGCCGTTCGACCAGTCGACCTGCTGGTAGACGCGCGGCATCACGCGCGAGTCCTTGCGCAGGCCTTCGAGGAACAGCGGGATCATGTCGAGCGTCGCCCACCCGACGTGCAGGTTGCCAGCCGCGTAGGCGTCGCGCATCGCGATCGGATCGTCAATCAGCACGAGCTCGAGCTTGAAGTCCTTGCCTCCGGGAACCTTCCAGACCTTGCCCGCCTTGAAGCCGTTGTTGGCGTAGATGATCGGGCTCCAGCCGGCCCACACGTTGATCGCAAACCGCACCGTGCGATCGGCCATCGGCGTGTAGTTGGAGATCCCCTTGACCGCGGGCAGCTTGGCCGACGCGACGTACTTGTACTCCTTGACCGTGGTGATCCCGGAGTTGTCCGGCGCTTCGGCGCCGCCCTTCATCTGTTTCAGCTCTTCGTTCGAGATCTGCCCGGCCTGGCCGCCGCCGTTTCCGATCGCGCCGTACCGCCACAGCGCGAGGCCGACGAGGCCGGCGACGACGAGCAGAACTGCGGCGTAGAAGGCCGGTCTGGGCTGTCCGTTTGCCATGGTTGAATCCTAGCTGGTCTGCTTTTCGGTGGCGGGCCCGAGGTCCTTCGCCGCCTGCGACATCCGCGTGGTCTCCGGCGACTTGAGGCCGAGCTCGGCCTCGAAGTTCTGCAGCGCCTGCTCGGCGAGCTGGCCGCGCATCGCTTCCTCGGCGTTGATCTCGGCGATGCCCTGCTGCGAGAGGTCGGCGGCGACCCGCACCTTGCCGCGGTTCTGATCGATGCGCTGCTGGATGACCGATTCGATCTCCCCGAAATCGGTCGTCAGGTTGACGTCGAAGGTTTCCGAGAGCTTGGCGATTTCGGCTTCGGCGGAACTCATCTTGAGCTCGGCGTCGTACTTGGTGATTTTCTCGCGGAGCTCGATCAGTTTTTCGTTGGCGTGCTGAATCTTCTTGAGGTTGTTGCCGTACGCGGTTTCGTGCAGCTGGAGCTGCGCCTCGTTGGCGGTGAGCTCCTCTTTGGCCTTCTGCAGCTCGAGGGCGAATTTCGAGGCGGTGGCGCGATCGCCGGCCTTGAGATACGCCTTGGTCTCGGCCTCCAGCTTCTGGACGTGGCCGCGGTTGGCCTGCGCCTGGCGCGTTACCCGCTCGACCAGCCCGCGGTACTGTTCCAGCCCGCCGCGGCCTTCCTTGAGCTGCTCGACCGCACGATCGTACTCGTAACGCATCTGCGCCACCGGATCGGCCTCCCAGAACAGATTCGCGACCTTGTTGATCTGCGCGACGAAGGCCGACCAGAACTTGTGAAGAATCATATGGCTCCCTTGTGATCGGACGAGGCTACTTCCTGGCCGGTTCCCTTTCGCCGGCGTCGGGCGCCTCAGCGAGGATTTTGCCTTGATAAATGCCGTCCAGCGCCTTGTGGAGCTCCTCGCCGGTGCCGGCGCCGATGACGTCGCCGCCGACCTCTTTCAGGAACGAAAACTTCTGCGGCGTCGTATCGAACGCCACGAAGTACACCTGCACCGCGCCCTGGCTCTTGCTGAAGATTTCACGCGCGACGCTTTCGGGGTTGCGGCCGCTGGTGTTGTCGCCGTCGGTGACGACCAGGAGATATTTCCTGAAGACGCCGGCGCGATACAGATCCGGCCTGGCCTCGCGCAACGCTTCGCCGATCGCCGTCCCGCCGCCCGGGCGCGGCAGCAGGTCGAGCGCCTGCCGGATCGCGGCGCGATCGTAGCGCCGAATCGGCAGCAGCGTGCGCACGTTGCTCGAGAAGCTGTAGATGCCGATCTTGATGGGGAAATCCGGCCGCTTGACGACGAACGCGTCCGTGGCGTCGAGCATCGCCTCGATCGCCTCCTGGGCGACGACATACTTGGGCCGGCTGTCGCCGGCCGCCTTCTCGCGCATCGAACCTGACGTGTCGATCAGGATGGCCACCGCCGCGCCGAGCCCTTCGTCGACAGCGGCCTGGTACGGTGCGGCGTCGGCCTCGTCCCGCGCCTCGCGGCGCGACGGCCGCTCCCGGCGCACTTCGCAGGCGCAGGTCAGGAGGAGGAGTGCCGCGGCCGCGACCCGCATGGTTCGGGCAGCAACCCCGGTCGTGTCGTGGCGCATGGGCATCAGGTGACGCTGTACGTGGCGAGTCTAGCCCCGATCCGGTGCTCGACTGCGCGAAATTCTTCCGGTGTCATCCAGCCGATTCTACGGCGATTGCGCTTATGGCGAAACTCGCGAGTGGCGAGCCATCATGGCGATCCGCGGATTTTAGGATTACACGGATTGGAAGGATAAGACGTCCGGCGCCGGCCGCGAAGCGGCCGGACGGTGTGAGAGACGGACGACGTACACACGAGGCACTCGAACACCGGCCTCGTGTGTACGTCGTCCGCCTCTCACCCGCGCGCGGCTCCGCCGCGCCGCCGGACGTGTCCCCCACGATGGCTCGCCGGTGAGCAAGCGGGCAGCGTGTTCAATCCTTGAATCCGCGTAATCCGCGGATAGCTTTTCGTCTTCGTGTTGGATCAAGGCGTGCTGTCCCGCACCCACTTCGCGTAGGCCTCGCTGCCAGCCGCGTCAATCACCACGAACTCCGGCAAATCGTAAGGATGGAGCGCGCGGAGGCGATCCGCGAGCCCGACGAGGTTGGCGCGCGTGGTCTTCATCACGACCTGCCGTTCGGCCGCGACCTCGACCCGTCCCTCCCACCGGTAAAAGGACGTCATCGGCCCCAGAACGTTGACGCACGCGGCGAGCCGTTCCTCGACCAGCGTCCGCGCGAGCCCGGCGGCGCGATCGTCATCCGGCATCGTTGTCAGAATGAGTATCAGCTCGTCCATCACGCTTGTACTTTCAGAGCAGTTGTTGTACTGTTTTGCCGCGTGCCCAAGGATCCCGAGGCCAAGGTCAAGACGAAGCGGCGGCGGAGCCCGGCGCCCAAGCGCCCGACCCGCAACCGGCGCATCGTCCAGCTGCTCGTGCTCTTTGTCGCTTCGGTCATTATCGTCGACGGGCTCGTCGGCGACCGCGGCCTGCTCGCGATGCTGCGCGCACGGCAGGAGTATGACCAGCTGGCCGCCTCGATTGCACGTCAGCGCGCGGAAAACGCCAAGCTGCGCGACCAGGCGCGGCGGCTGCGTGAGGATCCCTCGGCGATCGAGGAGATCGCCCGGCGTGAGCTCGGCTTGATCAAGCCCGGCGAGCGCGTCTTCATCGTCAAAGACGTCCCGCCGAGCAAAGCCCCACAGTAAGTCGTCGCGCCAGAACGTTCCGGAAAAAACCGCGGTAAAACAACACCCGTTGCGTTGCGCCGGCGCTACACCGCCGGTTTGTAGTTGCTGAAGCCCCAGAGGAAACCGTCGAGGTCGCGCGCATAGTAGCCGCGCGCCCACGGTGTGTCGAAGGGCGGCGCGGTGACCTGCGCACCAGCTGCGGCCGCCCGCGCGTGATGCGCATCCGGGTCGGTGAGAAAGACATGGATGGCCTGCACGTTCTCGCCCCAGGACGAGGGATCTCGCGGACCAGAATCGATCATGATGGCGCCGTCGCCGAACCGCATCTCCGCGTGCACGATGCCGCCATCCGGTCCCGGCACCGCGAACGTCTTCCTGAACCCGAAGGCGCGCTCCAGAAACGCGAGCGCCGCGGGACCGTCCTGGTAGTGGAGGCCGACGAAGATGTTCGGCTCCCCTTCCGGCGCCTGCATGTCGTAGGTGCCGAAGCCCCAGAGATGGCCCTCGGAATCGCGCACGGCGTAGTCGCGAGAGCCGTAGCTCTGATCGGTGAGCGGCGTCACGACATTCGCTCCCGCCGCTGCCGCGCGATCGTGATGCGCGTCCGCGTCTTTCACGCACACGTAGATGCCCTGCTTCACCGCGGCCCAGGGGCTGCCGGCCGGCGTACTGCTCGCGGAATTGAGGCCGATCACGCCGGCGCCGAAGCGCAGCTGCGCGTGGCCCACGCCGCCGTCGGGAGCGTCGAATACGGCCTGCGCCTCGAAGCCGAACACGCGCACGAGCCAGTCGATCGCCTGGCGGCCGTCGCGATAGCGCAACGCGGGAAAGATATTCGGTGTCATCGGCAGATCCTCCAGGCGAAGAGTCTAGCGGCCGATGGCGCGCCGGTCTTGGACGAATCTTACCCGTCGGCGGCGAAGCCGCCGCGATCGGGAAGCTGGCTGGCGATCAGTTCGGTCGGCGTGACGCCGGCAAAGGCGCGGAAGTCGCGCGAGAAGTGCGCCTGATCGTAGTAGCCGCAGTCGTACGCCAGGTCGGCCAGTCTGACGCCGCGGCCCTCCTTGATCTTCCGGATCGCGCGCCCGAAGCGGAGCACGCGGGCCAGCGTCTTGGGCGACAGGCCGAGCTCCTCGCGAAACAGGGCGATCAGATGCTTCTGGCTGAAGCCGACCTCGTCGACGATCGCGCCGATCGCCGCTCGCCCGCCGGTGGATAGGAGCCGATTCCAGGCGCACAGCACCGCGGCCGAGGGCGCCCGAGCGCTGGAAATGCGCCGCGCCAGCGCGCGATCGACGATCGCAAAGCGCGTGTCCCACGATCGCGCCTCGAACAGCGCCTGCGTCAGCCGCCGCGCCTCGCCGCCCAGGACATCCTCGAGCGCCACCGCGCGATTCGTCATGTCCCGCAACGGCCGCCCGAGAAAGAGACGCGCGCCGAGGATCGTCAGGTTGACCTGGAGGCCGGCCGACGGCCCGGTCGATCCGACCAGCACATACGAATCGTAGGCGCCGGTCGTGAAGCTCGCGAAGTCGGTCCACCGCGACGGATCGGCCTGATCGAACAGACGAAACGGCGCGCCGAAGTTGATGATGATCGGCACGTCCTCGGTCGGCACTTCACGGCGGCACATCGGCACCGCCATCTCTTCGATCCAGCCGTAGTAGTTGTCGCGCACGTGCGGGTGCAGCGCGGGATGCGGCGCGCCGATCGCGTACTCCCAGCGGCCGAGCGCCGACTCGTGGCGGACCACCTGCGTGCGCGCGGCTCTCACTTGATGGTCCATAGATAGATCATCAGACCGTTGACGTCCTGCGACTGTTCGGGCGGCCACTGCTCGCCCATGTCGAACTGATGCGAGACGATCCGCGTCCCTGGGCGCAGCTCCCGCCTCAGCTTCGGCATCAGCTGCTGGTTGATGCGCGGCAGCAGGAAGAGCGTCACCACCGTCGCCTGGCTGATGTCCGCCTCGAACAGATCCTCGGTCAGGAACCGCACGCGATCGACGACGCCCGCGGCCTTCGCGTTGTCCTCGGCCCGGCGATTGAGCTTGGCGTCGATCTCGACGCCGACGCCGAACGCCCCGTAGCGCTTCGCCGCCGCGATCGGAATCCGGCCGTCGCCGGACCCGAGGTCGTAAACGACGTCGCCGGCAGTGACGTGCGCAAGCTCCAGCATCGCGTCGACCACACTGTCGGGCGACGGCACGTAGCGGACGTCGGGCTGCTTGGTGCCCTTGAACGCCTGCGCGCCAGCGGTCGCCGCGGAGAGCAGGACGAGCAGAAAGACGGCAGCTCGCACACCACGAAAATACACGAAGACACGAAGGACACGAAGAAGAGCTTTTATCCGCGGATTACGCGGATTCAAGGATTGAACACGCAGCCCGCTTGCTGCGAGGAACCATCGTGAGGAGACGACGTCCGGCGCCGGCCGCGAAGCGGCCGGGGCGTAGCGAGATCGGTCCGCGCGAACGCGAGCCCGGCTCGGTCCTGTGGCTCGTGTTCACGCGGGCCGATCTCGCCTCGCGCGCGGCTACGCCGCGCCGCCGGACGTCTTATCCGGTTAATCCGTGTAATCCTGTAATCCGCGGATGACCACGATGGTTCGCCTCCCGGCGAGTTCCCCGGTGAAGCCAATCGCCATAGAATCGCCTGGATGACACCAGAAGAATTTCGTGCGGCGGGGCACCAGATCGTCGACTGGATCGCCGACTATCGCGCCACCGTCGCGTCGCGACCCGTGATGGCGCGCACCGAACCGGGCGACGTCAGGAAGCAGCTGCCCGCGGAGCCGCCGTCGCACCCCGAACCATTCGACGCCATCGTCCGCGACCTCGATCGGGTCATCGTGCCCGGGCTGTCTCACTGGCAGCATCCGCAGTTCTTCGGCTACTTTCCCTGCAACGGCACTCTCGCCAGCGTGCTCGGCGACTACGTCAGCACCGGCCTCGGCGTCCTGGGCCTGGCGTGGCAGTCGAGCCCCGCGCTGACCGAGCTCGAGGAGGTCGTCACCGCCTGGATGCGGACGATGCTGGGACTGTCGGATGACTGGAGCGGCCTGATTCAGGACACTGCGTCGACCAGCACGTTGATCGCGTTGATGTGCGCGCGCGAGCGGACGACCGGGTACAGCTCGAATCGCGGCGGCCTGCAGTCGGAGCCGCAGCCGCTGACCGTGTACACGTCGGCGCACAGCCACAGCTCGGTGGACAAAGCCGCGCTCCTCGCCGGCTTCGGACGCGCCAACGTCCGCGTGATCCCGCACGACGAGCACTACGCGATGCGGCCCGATGCGCTGGCCGCGGCGATCGCCGCCGACTTGAGCGCCGGCGCAAAGCCGTGCGCCATCGTCGCCACCTCCGGCAGCACCGCCTCCACCGCGCTCGATCCGATCGACGCGATCGCCGCCGTCGCTGCCAGGCATCGCCTCTGGCTGCATGTGGACGCCGCGATGGCCGGCTCCGCGATGGTCCTGCCCGAGTGCCGCTGGATGTGGAACGGCGTCGAAGGGGCCGACTCGCTGGTCATCAACCCGCACAAGTGGCTGGGTGCCGCCTTCGATTGCACGCTGTACTATGTGCGCGACCCGGAGCATCTGATCCGCGTGATGTCCACCAACCCGAGCTTTCTCCAGACCGCCGCCGATGGCCGCGTCAAGAACCTCCGCGACTGGGGCATCCCGCTCGGGCGGCGATTCCGGGCACTGAAGCTGTGGTTCCTGATCCGCGAGCAGGGCGTATCCGGCCTCCAGGCGCGGCTGCGGCGCGACCTCGAGAACGCCCGCTGGCTGGCTGACGAAATCCGCGGCGCCTCCGGCTGGCGGCTGCTCGCTCCGGTCCCGCTGCAGACGCTGTGCGTGCGGCACGAACCAGCCGGTCTCGGCGGCGAGGCGCTCGATCGACACACCCAGGCATGGGCCGGCCGCGTCAACCGATCGGGCGCGGCCTATCTCACACCCGCGGTGCTCGACGGCCGATGGATGGTGCGCGTGTCGATCGGCGCGGAACAGACTGAGCGCCCGCACGTCGAGGCGCTGTGGAAGACGATGCAGATGGAGGCAGCACGATGACGATGACCAATGCAGATTCATACGCGTCGATCGCCGCGCGCGAGCGCCATGTGGCACGCGGCCTGGCCAACACGCACAGCATCTTCGTCGACCGCGCCGAGGGCACGCGGCTCTGGGACACCGACGGCAAGGAATATCTCGACTTCACCAGCGGCATCGGCGTCCTCAACACCGGCCATCGCCACCCGCGCGTCGTCCGCGCGGTGCGCGAACAGCTCGACCGCCTGATGCACACCTGTTTTCAGGTGACGATGTACGAGCCGTACGTGGAGCTGGCGGCGAAGCTCTGCGCGCTCGTCGGCAGTGCGCACAAGGCAGTGCTGTTCACGACCGGCGCGGAAGGGATCGAGAACGCGGTCAAGATCGCGCGGGCGTACACGAAGCGATCCGGCGTCGTCGCGTTCAGCGGCGGCTTCCACGGCCGCTCGCTGCTCGCGCTGACGATGACCGCCTCGAGCCCGGCGTACCGGCAGAACTTCGGGCCGTTCGCGGCCGACGTCTACCACTCGCCTTTCCCTGACGAGTACCACGGCTGGACGACCGACAAGGCCTTCGATGCGCTCGACGAGTTGTTCAGCACCGAGGTCATGCCTGAGCACGTGGCGGCGGTCGTCATCGAGCCGGAGCTTGGCGAGGGCGGATTCATTCCGGCCCCCGCCGCCTTTCTGCAGCGCCTTCGCGCCCTCACCCAGCGGCACGGCATCGTGCTCGTCGCCGACGAAGTGCAGAGCGGCTTCGGACGGACCGGCAAGATGTTCGGCTATCAGCACGCCGCGATCGAGCCCGATCTCGTCGTGATGGCCAAGAGCCTCGCCGCCGGCCTGCCGCTATCGGCCGTCGTCGGCAAGACGCCGATCATGGACGCGCCGCTGCCGGGCGGCCTCGGCGGCACCTACGGCGGCAACCCGCTCGCCTGCGCGTCGGCGCTCGCGGTGCTCGACGTCTTCGAAACGGAGGGGCTGGCGGCGCGGGGCGCGGCGATCGGCGATCAGATGAGAGCTGCGCTGCTGCGGCTGCAGGCGCGTGTGCCGGCGATCGGCGACGTCCGCGGCCTTGGCGCGATGCTGGCGATCGAACTGGTCGCGGATCCGGCGAGCAAGGCGCCGGATGCAGAGCTCGCACAGCGGATCATCGACGCCGCGCGCGATCGTGGGCTGCTGCTGTTGAAGTGCGGGCCGCACAAGAACGTCGTGCGCCTGCTGCCGCCGCTCACCGCCTCGCCCGAGGAAATCGCGTCAGGCGTCGAGAGGCTCGAGTCGGCCGTGCTCGACGCGCAGGCGTGACGCGTCGATGCCAGGCATCCCGGGAGGACTAGGTCGGTAGAAACTCCGAGATGCCCGCCACTATCTGCCGCGCCCCTTCTCCGTAGACCATCGTCCAGTGGTTGCCGGCCACTTCGATGAACTGTCGGCAGTCGGGCAGCACCGAGGCCGCGTGCCGCGCCGCCTCGGCAGAGATCACCGCGGGTGATCCCGGGCCCGCGACCGGCATCGGGCCGGAGAAGAAGATCGAGGGCTGCTGCACCGACGCGAAGATGGCCGGCCAGTCCTCCGCTTGCACGCCAATCGCCACCTGAACGACGTGCTCCGGCTTCATCCGCGGGATGACGGAGCCGTCCTCGCGCGTCTCGACGTCGGCGCGGTAGTACGCTTCGATGATCGGGTCCCAGCGTCCCTGGAGGTAAGGCGCCGCCCGGATCGCGCTGGTGTAGGCCTCGAACGACGCGACCGGCCGGCCCAGCCGCTCCAGCGAGGGGCGGATCGCTTCACCGACTTTCGGATCGCTCGGCGTCAGCGCGATGTCGATGAAGATGCATTGCGATACGCGGTCCGGGTAGCGCGCGGCGATGAACGCCGTCAGCAAGGCGCCGAAGGAATGTCCGCCCAGCACGACCCGCTGAAGCCCCAGGCCGTCGAGCACGCCGACGACGTCAGCCGCGTGCTCCGCGATCGAATAGCCCTGAGCCGGCTTGTCGCTCAGGCCGCGGCCGCGCAGATCGAGCGCGACCACGCGAAACCGCGGCGCGAGTCCGGCGTCGATCAGGCCGTCGAAGTTGTGGAGGTTGGCGGTAATGCCGGGCAGCAGCACGATCGGAGGCGCGCTTCCCGGATGGTCGACCAGATGAATGGAGATGCCGTTGGCCGTCAGCTGTCGATCGTGCTCAGGCATCGAAGATCGCCGCGGCTCAGGCCCAGCGGCCGCCGCCGTGGTTCTGCCGGCTCGCCGGGCGAAGGCGTCCGACATTCCACACCTGGCCGCACGCTTCGCAACGCCAGTAGGACGATGAGTCCGCCTTGGTGCTGGTCGTCATGATTTTCGGCGAGCGGCAGAACGGGCACGCCGTCGGATCCGGCGGGGCTTCCTGATCGGGCAGTGCCGGCTTCACGCTTTGACGGCGGCCTTCGGCGCGTCGGCGGACTTCGACGACTCCGGAGCGCCGGCCTTGATGAACTCCTGCACCCGCTGGCGGCGGAGCATCTTGCGTTTCCGTTCCTTCTGAAACCGGGCGCGATCGCCGTTGCGACGTGACATACAAGGCACTTTCGTTGTGAGCAGGTGTGCGGACGCGTGAAACGGCACTCGGACGCAGGCAGGCTCAGAGCGGATGGTCGGCCTCTACTATACCTGATCGGCGACCGGCAGGGTGGGCCACAGCGCTCTAGGGTTTCTTCTCGGCTGTGGCGTTGGCCAGGATCTCCGCCGCGTCTTGCTCATGCGCTTTCGTCAGCTTCAGCAGCCGGAGCGCTTCGACCTCGAGCGCCTTGGTCACCCGCAGCACCCGCTCCGCCTCCTGCTGGTGAGCCTGCGTGTCGGCCAGCAGCACATGCGCTTCCTGCCTGACTTGATGTGTTTCCTGCTCGTTGCTGGCGGCCTGCCGGCGCAGGAGTTCGGCCTCCTGCTCGTGCGTCTCGGTCTTCTCGAGCGCGAGTTGCGCATCTTGCTCGTGCTCGCTCGCAAGCTGCGCAGAGGCGGCCGCATCGAGTTCATGCTTCTCGGCCTGCTGAGCATGTTTGGCCGCGTCAGTCAGATCGACTTTGGTGCGCGCGGTCGGCGTGTCGTCCCAAATCGCCATAGCCTTTACCTCGGATACTCTACAGTATCCCCCATTCGCTCCCTGATAGGATGCGCTCATGCGTGGTCTGATCAAGCCGTTCCGGGTCACCAGCGGTCGCCGGTTCCAGCTCGAGGATTTCAGTCCTGACGACACCGGCGGCATCGAATCGAAGGACGACGCCGCGAAGCTGCTCGCGCGGGGGGTGGAGTCGCTGTGCGAACAGCAGGAGAAGCTCTACGCCCAGGGCACGTGGGCCATCCTCCTCATCTTTCAGGCGATGGACGCGGCCGGCAAGGACAGCACGATCAAGCACGTGATGTCGGGGATCAACCCGCAGGGCTGCCAGGTGTCGTCGTTCAAGGCGCCGTCGGCCGAGGAGTTGGCGCACGATTTTCTCTGGCGCACGACGCTGCGGCTGCCCGAGCGGGGGCACATCGGCGTGTTCAACCGCTCCTACTACGAAGAGGTGCTCGTCGTCCGCGTTCACCCCGAAATCCTGGGCGCGCAGCGGCTGCCGGAGAAGGTCGTGTCCAAGCGGATCTGGCAGGAGCGCTTCGAGGACATCGCCGGCTTCGAACGGCATCTCCAGCGCAGCGGCATTGCGGTGCTGAAGTTCTTCCTGCACGTGTCCAAGGACGAGCAGAAGAAGCGCTTCCTGGAACGGCTCGACACACCGTCGAAGAACTGGAAGTTTTCTCTCGGCGACGTGCGCGAGCGCGGGCTCTGGCGAGAGTACATGAATGCCTACGAGGACATGATCCGCCACACCGCGACGCCCGACGCTCCCTGGTTCGTGGTGCCTGCCGATCACAAGTGGTTCGCGCGCCTGGTCGTGTCCGCCGCGATCGTCGACACGATGAAGAAGCTCGACCTGCGATTCCCCACGGTGGATGGCAAGCAGAAGAAAACGCTGAAAGCCGCTGAAGCGGCGCTGCGGCGCAAGGGCGCCTGACGCGTATAGAATGCCGGGCCATGCCCTGCACGACATCGCGTACTCGCATGTTCACGATCAGAAAAAACCGCGGAGACCGCAAAGGACGCAGAGAGCAAACAATATTGTTCTTGCTGTGCGTGCTCTGCGCTGTCGGCGGTTCCTTCGCTCCGTCCGTGCGCGCACAGGAACCGCAGCGGCCTGTGCCTACTGCGGTGTGGGCGCCGAAGCCGGCGCAGCCGCCGGCGTATCCGCCCGGACAGAAGCCGTGGACGAAGCTCGCGGATCTCAAGGCGGCACACAAGGGCGAGGCCGACTGGCGCCAGGTGATCGTGGACGACGGCCGCCTGACGGGTGAGTATGTGGCCGCAGCGCCCGGCGCCAGGGTGACGAAACGCCTGCACCCCGACACGCGCGAGTGGTTCGCCGTGGTCGAAGGCGAGGTGAAGGTCGAGATTGAAGGCCAGGCGCCGTTCACCGCGACGCGCGGCTCGCTGGTCAACATCCCGCGCCAGACGATGTACGCGCTGGAAACGATCGGCGACAAGCCGAGCCTGCGCTTCCTCGTCAACGTCGCGCGCGCGAAGACGCTGTTCCCGCGCGACTCGCAGGAGCGGCCGGCGCAGGCGGCGCCGGCCGGAGCGTCGTGGGTACCGGCAACGCTGAACCGGACCGCCGGACAATACGATCAGTTCAACCAGCCGCATCTGAACATCCACGAAGCGGCGTCGAAGAACGAGAAGTACACCGGCGGCCGCTTCGTGCGCGACGACAAGTCGGAGATGCTCGTCATCTACGGCTACGAGAAGAACCTGCCGCCGTTGGATCCGAACGACAAGGGACACTTTCACGCCGAGAGCGCCGAGTTCTGGCTCGTGTTCACGGGGCAGATCCGCTACTCGTTCGAGGGCCAGCAGCCGTTCGTCGCCAGCGAGGGCGACATCGTCTACGTGCCCGCGGGCACGTGGCACGCAACGCGCTACACCGGCGCGGCGCCGGCCTGCCGTCTGTCGATTACCGAATACGTCGGGAACGCATTGCTGCTCGAACCGCGGCCGTGATCGATTCGCTGCTGCTGATTGTCCCGGGGCTCATCTGGGGCGCGTCGTTCCTGTTCATCGCCGAAGGGCTGGAGGCCGTCTCGCCGATCGGCGTCGCCTTCGCCCGGATCCTGGTCGGCTTCCTGACGCTGTCGCTCGTCCCCGCCGTGCGCCGCCCGATTCTGAAGGCCGATCGCGGCCGGACCGCGGTGCTCGGTGTCATCTGGCTCGCGTTTCCGCTGACCATGTTCCCGTTCGCTGAACAGCACGTGTCGTCGGCGCTCGCCGGCATGCTGAACGGCGCCGTGCCGCTGTTCGTGGCGGCGGTCGCCGGCGCGCTGGCCCGCCGCGCACCGCCGCGCGCCGTGCTGGTCGGCCTCGCGGTCGGATTCCTCGGCGCGGTCCTGATCGCGATGCCGGGGATGACCGCATCCGAGGGTCCCAGCGGTCAGTGGATCGGCGTGCTGCTGATCCTGGCCGCGCTCGTCTCGTATGGGTTCGCGTACAGCCTGTCGGGACCGCTCCAGCAGCGCAACGGCGCGCTGCCCGTGATCTGGCGCGCGCTCGGCGTCGCCGTGCTGCTCACCGCTCCGTTCGGCGTGCCGGCGCTCCTGGCGGGACGATGGTCGCTGTGGCCGGCCGCGTCGCTGGTCGCCCTGGGCACGGGCGGCACCGGGATCGCCTACGTCATGACGGCGACGGCCGCCGGACGCATGGGCGCCACCGTCGCGTCGGTGAACAACTTCTTCATTCCGGTGGTGGCGCTGGCGCTCGGCGTGGGCCTGCGGCACGAGCAGGTCTCGTGGATCTCGATTGTCGGCGCCGGCGTCTGTCTGGCGGGCGCGTGGCTGATCAGACGAGCACGGCTCGCCGATGAGCGCGCCGCGGCGCGCACCGTTCGTAAGGGGTCTCGTAAGGTCTCGTAAGGGGTCAGACACCTTACAAGGTGTCTGACCCCTTACGTTTCCTTACGTTTCGTTACTCTGCCCTGAGGGTGATCGCCGGATCGACTCGCGCCGCGCGCCATGCCGGGATCGCGCTCGCGACGATGGCGACGGCCAGCAGCAGCGCGGCGACGCCGGCATACGTTACGGGATCCAGCCGGGACACGCCGAACAACAGGGTGACGATCGCCTCGCTCGACACGACGGCGGCGGTCAGGCCGACGAGCGTGCCGATCCCGGTCAGCGTCAGCCCCTGGCGAGCAACCAGCGTCAGGATGTCGGCGCGGGACGCACCGAGCGCCGCGCGGACGCCGATCTCGCGGGTCCGCTCGGAGACGCTCCCCGACAGCACGCCGTAGATCCCGGTGGCCGCGAGCGCCAGCGCGACGAGGCCGAACGCCTCGAACAGGATCAACGCGAAGCGGCGGTCGGCCTCCGATCGCGCCAGCAGACTCTCCATCGTCGCCACCCGCACGATCGCCTGGTTCTTGTCGACCGACCAGATGGCCTGCCGTACCGCGGGAGCCAGACCGGCGGCATCGGCCTGGGCCCGAATCACGAACGACATCACCCGATCCACCCAGTGCCATTGCGGCATCGTGACGTAGACCGCTTCTTCGTTCGCCATCGCCAACGACGTTTGTTTGACGTCGCCCGTGATGCCGACGATGGTGTACGGCGGCCCTTCGTCGGGACCGAAGCGAAGCTGCTGGCCAAGCGGATCGCGATCGCGGAACAGGCGTTTCGCGAGCGTTTCGTTGATCAGCACGGCGCGCGGCGCGCCGGCGACATCGCGCGCGTCGAGCAGACGGCCCCGGCGCAGCGGGATGCGCATTGTCTCGAGATAGGTCGGTGTCACCGCATAACGCAGCGCGCTGCTGACGTCGGTGAGCTCGCGTGCGTTCTCGAGGTGCACGCCGTAGCCATCGAGATCGCCGCTGAGCGGCAACTGACTGGTCAATGCCGCCGCGGTCACACCGGGCACGCGCCGGACTTCGTCGAGCGCCTGGACGAAGAAGCGGTATCGCGCCGCATCGGTGTCGAAGCGGCCGGATCCCTGCACCTGCAGGGTCAGCAGCCGCGACGCGTCGAAGCCGGCATCGACCGCGAACAGCCGTCCGACGCTGCGGAGCAGCAGGCCGGCGCTGACGAGCAGCACCAGCGCGAGCGCGACTTCGGCCACGACGAGCGCCGCGCGCGTCAGCTGGTGCCCGCCCGCGCTCCGGCGCGATCCCTGCTGCAGAGCGGTCTGCAGGTCGCCGCGAGAAGCATGCAGCGCGGGAATCGCGCCGACCAGGACGCCAATCACCGAAGTCACCGCGAGGCCGAAGGCGAAAACGGCTCCGTCCAGGCGAATCGCCGCTACACGCGGCAGGCCGGGCGGGCTCAGCGCAACCAGCGCGCGGACGCCGGCCTGCGCCACCAGCATCCCGACCGCGCCGCCAATTGCGGCGAGCAGCACGCTTTCGGTGAGGACCTGGCGCGTCAGCCGTGCTCGTCCGGCGCCGAGCGCGGCCCGCATCGCGAACTCGCCGCGCCGCTGCGCGCCACGCGCGAGCAGCAGGTTCGTCACGTTCACGCACGCGATGCCGAGCACCAGTATCACCGCGCCGAGCATCGCGAGCAGCGCCGGCCGGACCGCTCGCGTCACCTCGTGCTGCAGCGGGCTCACGACCAGCCCCTGCTGCAGCGACGCCCACGGCACGCGCGGGAATTCCGGCCGCGGACTTCTGGCGATCGCGTTGAGATCGAGCCTTCCCTGGTCGAGCCCGACGTTCGGAAGCAGGCGGCCGATCATGTGAAGGTGATGGCCCCATTCCCGGCCGTCCGGCGTCAACGAGGTGCTGTACTGCAGCGGCGCCCATACTTCCACGGACGCGGCGAGCACGTTCTCGAAACCGGGAGGCATCACGCCGACCACGAGAAACGTTTTGTCGTCGAGCATCACTTCGCGGCCGACGATCGCGGTGTCGGCGCCCATGCGGCGGCTCCAGAGCGCGTGGCTGAGCATCACGACGCGCGGGCCGTCGAGTCGATCGTCTGAGGGTTGGAAGTCGCGCCCCAACATCGGCGGTACGCCGAGAGTGCGGAAATACCCGGCGCTCACCCGCTGACCGATCAGCCGCTCGGGTTCCGCGTCGGCGACCATCGTCGGCTGCCATGGCTTCACGACGGCCAGTGCCTCGAACGATCGGCTTCGAGCGGTCAGCTCGAGGAAGGTGCCGAAGGTCACGTCCAGTGGCGCGCCGGCGGGCCCGAAGTCCGAGATCATCGCAAGGCGAGACGCGTGCGGGTACGGCAGCGGCTCGAAGAGAATCGGGTTGACCGCGCTGAAGATCGCCGTCGTCGCGCCAATGCCCAGCGTCTGTGTCGGTACGGCGACCACCGTGAAGCCGGGACTGCCTCGCAGCTGGCGTC
>Ga0105242_10001911_pt1 | contig 16376 bp, 17 predicted proteins | sample KBSM24metaG_FD_81521 | JGI IMG/M metagenome (GOLD analysis project Ga0105242, IMG submission 81521) | Miscanthus rhizosphere microbial communities from Kellogg Biological Station, Michigan, USA - KBS M2-4 metaG | ecosystem: Host-associated > Plants > Roots > Rhizosphere > Soil | place... | reverse complement strand
TGCACATCGAGTAGAATACATCCCGGCACAGAGTCGCCTGCCAGCCGCTCCAGCAACTGCTGTGCCGATTCATACGCCAGTATTTCGTATCCAGACTCGCGCAAAAGCCGCCCAACGGCAGTTCGAAACGATGCATCGTCGTCGACGATATGAATGACGGGGCGCAAGCGCGATTACTCCTGATGCACCACAGCCAGGCACAAGCTGAGGTGAAATACGGCGCCACCTTTTTCCTGGCTCTGCGGGAGATCTCTAATAATCGCAATTTCCCTCAAGTCAGGCACGACCGCACCCGTGCGGTCAGCACGCCCCCAAAGGACAGCGCGACCAGGCAAATGATGGCGCACCAGAATATGCGCACGGCCAATCTCAGAACCTTGACGCGAATGCTTACAGCGGCGCAGTTTAGCACCGGCACCTTGTAAAAATCGATAGAGGCCAAATTCAATCACCAAACGCTGTGCTGCAGCCACTTAAAACATCACGTAAAGGAACGGTACCACAAATCGCCGATCAACGCTGCGGCCGGCATGCTCCCCAAGACCGGCGTGCTAGCGTCACGAAATGCCGGTTCAGACGCACCGGATACGATGGCAGCGCACCGCCGCGCCTTAGTTCGCCGGCATTGATCTGAATCAAAGAACTTTGCCATGGTCTACGCGATCAAAATATTGGAGCTTGGAGCACATGATAGGCGATCCGTTCCTGAACTACTTCGCACTTGGCCTGCTCTTTTTCGTCGTCGCGGTGTTGTTTTACGGCATCATCGCGATCCACGATGTGCCTCACATCATTGCGAAATCACGCGACCATCCTCATGAGGATGCAATTTACGCCGCTGGATGGGTAAGCCTTTTCACGTTGCATGCGCTCTGGCCGTTTCTTTGGATTTGGGCGATGGCCTATCGCCCGGAACGCGGCTGGGGATTTTCACATCACGCAACGCCCCCCGCGGGTTCGTCGGAAAACCCAAGCGAACTGGAAAATCTGCGCCGGCGCATCACCGAACTTGAGCACAGCGTCAAGACGGGGAACAAATAATGGAAATCCTTCTGATCTTGATCTACGTGTCCATCTGTTACGTAATCTTCAAATTGTTCAAGATTCCAGTGAACCAGTGGTCCCTCGCCACCGCGACATTTGGCGGTATCATCGGCATCGCGCTGCTCTTGCTGGTAATGAACTACAATCATCCTTTTACGACCAATGCGCGGATTTATTTTTCGGTGACGCCGGTGCTGCCTACGGTGAAAGGCCGCGTCATTGAGGTCCCGGTTAAGTCGAACATACCGCTCAAGGAAGGTGATGAGCTGTTTCGGATCGACCCAAAGCCGTACCAATATGTTGTTGATCAGAAAAAAGCCTCCCTTGCTGAGGCGGAGCAGAACGTCAAGCAGCTGAAGGCTTCTCTTGATCAAACCACAGCTGCCGCGGAGAGAGCCGAGGCGCAATTGCAGCTTGCCCAGCAGACTTATGATCGCCAGGTCGAACTCCTTGAAAAGAAGGTCGTTGCGCAGGCTACGGTCGATACCGCCACACGCAATCTCGAAGCATCGAGACAGACTCTCACCGGCGCCAGAGCCGACGAGGAACGCGCACGGCTTGCCTTCGTGTCGAACATCGGCGGCGTTAACACTACGGTCGCCCGGTTGACCGCAGAATTGGCTGATGCCCAATACGATCTCGATCAAACCATAACGCGGGCTCCGAGCGCAGGATTCGTCACACAAGTCGGTCTGCGACCGGGGATGTATGTAATCCCGCAGCCTTTGCGCCCGGTGATGGTCTTCGTAAATTCGGAAGAGGGTGACAGGATCATGGGAGCGGCCTTCCAGCAGAATTCCCTACAGCGTGTGAAGGCTGGCGACGAGGCTGAAATCGCCTTCGATGCTGTGCCCGGTAGAGTGTTCAAGGGGAAGGTGCGCCAGGTGATCGATGCGATCGCAGCCGGCCAATTGCAGCCAACGGGAACGCTTATAGATCCCGGCGCCCTGCCCTCCGGAGGACGCGCGCTTGCATTGATCGATATTGAAGAAAGCCTCTCAAACTATCAAATCCCTCTTGGAGCCGCCGCGCAGGTTGCAATCTACACGGAACATTTTGAACATCTTTCGCTGTTGCGAAAGATCTTGCTGCGCATGCGCAGCTGGCAAAACTATGTATTCCTGGAGGGCCATTGAGAGGCATTACGCAAGATGCCACTTCGATAGCACCGCTCTGTCCAGAGGGGTGCTATTTCCCGCCCCAACTTAGAGAGATGCCGATGTCGCCTGGCCTTCCTCCGGACCAATCGACGATTTGAAATTTTATCCGATACCCTTTGGGCTGCAGATACTGTTTCCAGAACTGATACAGTTCTTTCGGCAATCCCTCGAGCGTCTGTTCCCACCCCACCTCTTGTTGGTTGATGGCGCGGCCACGGTCTGTGAAAAGCGTGTTTGGAAAGCGGCCAACTTCTACTTCCGTCAGGCCGTTATTGACCGCTCGATTGATGATCGCGGCTGCGCGCTTTAGCCGCTCATCATCCGATACGCCCGATGGACCTTTCAACTTGTCAAGCAAAGCCGTCTTTTCGGCGTCCACCGCCGCCTGCTTACGAACATATTCAGAGGCCTTTTCAGCTTCAGCTACCGCCATCCTTTTGTTGCAGTCCGCCGCGGTCGGTAGCAGTTCATCGACTTTTGAGTTCATGGCTCATTACTCCTGACAATCAGCGCAATTTCATCGAGTCACTACGTTGTTCTACTGCGTGGACCTCAGACTAAGTCCTGCGACACCCATCGCCAGATTGACGCCCACTTGTCCTTCGACGGAGAGCGGCTGGAGTGCGATCGAGCGTTGTGAGCCGCCGATGAGCGCATTCGCACCGACACCTAATCCCAAAGAGACTTCGCCACTCGCGCCGACATATTTGCCAGAAAGTGCCCCATGCTGTACGCCTGCTGACGGAGCGAAGACTGCCCAGGCCAGAACTCCCTTGCCGGTTATTCCGACGTCGAGGCCCAGACGGTTGATGTGGCCCGAATAAGCCTCCGACGGTCCGCCCGCGCCAGGATCAAATCGACAGCGTAATTTCTGATGGGATCCAACGACCAGCCCAACGCTTGCGGACGTCTGGCATCGCAGCATTCCAGCTTTGACGCGGCTGGATTGCTGCGCCATTGCGGTTAAACTCATCCCCAGAAGGATGACGATCGCCACAATTCCTTGAACAACCCTCGACACAATAGTCCCCCTACTCTTTGGTGCACCGGACAACACTTTCTAGAAAATCAAACGCTGCCAGTTTTTGACCTAAGTCAAGGAGCTAAGCCTACTCGTCAGCCTGAATGGTCCATCATTTACCACCGAGAACCAGTCTATGGCCAAAGGCAAAAACAAGCGCTCCAAGTCGGATGATAGTCCCGCGCAAATGAAGCGCAAAGCTTATGAAGCCGAGCTGCGCAAGCTTCACGTCAAACTATGCCATCTGCAGGAGTGGATTAAACAGAAAGGCCTGCGGGTCATTATAGCATTTGAGGGGCGCGACGCAGCAGGCAAGGGTGGCACCATCAGGGCGATTACCGAAAGAGTCAGCCCAAGGATCTTCCGGATTGTCGCGCTTCCGGCGCCGTCTGAGCGGCAAAAGACCCAATTGTTTATGCAACGCTACATCGAACAATTTCCGGCCGCTGGCGAAGTCGTCATCTTTGATCGGAGCTGGTACAACCGTGCCGGCGTCGAGCATGTCATGGGATTTGTCAGCAAAGAAGGATATGAGCGTTTCCTAAAGCTCGCACCAAAAATTGAAAAATATATCGTCGATGCCGGAATTATCCTTATAAAATTCTGGTTAGAGGTCGGCAAAGAGGAGCAGGAGCGGCGTTTTCTGGCTCGCATCAACGACCCATTACGTCAGTGGAAGCTGAGTCCGATGGACATCGAGGCTTACCGGCACTGGGACGACTATTCCAATGCGCGCGATATGATGCTCCAGGCAACCGATAGGGGCGACGCACCCTGGTATATAATTCGATCTGATGACAAGCGCCGCGCGCGACTGAATTGCATCTCGCATATTTTATCTACAATTCCTCACAAAACGATCCGCAGCGAAAAGGTCACACTTCCCAAGCGCAAGGAAAGTAGCCGATCCAACGACCGGAACCCGCTGAAGGGACGGAATTTTGTTCGCGAAGTGTATTGACGGACGGGCCGGTTTCCCTGTTTGCAAATCGGCGGGCCGCGCGAATGCCAATTGCTGACTACGCGGTCACCCAGTTTCCCCTCGTGAATCGCGTAATCGGAGTACCAACCACTAAAGCTTGTGGCCAAACTTCTTCATGCAGGCAGAACCGCGCGTATAGCGGACATTCGCTTGCGTGCCCGTCCCCGGGCTACCCTCTTTATCGAGAAAGGCTTTGCAGCGCTTGTATGCTTCTTCGTACGAAATTTTCTTGGCAGCCGACGCGTCGGGGATGACCCCAAAAGCCGTAACAAGCGCGGTACCCAGAAGCGCCGCAATAATTTTGTTCTTGAACGTCATAGTCCTCTCCTTGTGCTCCGCCTTCAATGATTGTTTTGCTGGAGACTTCGCCGCATTGACCTAGATCAAAAAGACAAAGAGTACGCTAAAGCACAATCAGCAAAGAATCGTTTCGTCCTTTTTCAACGGCATCAATGTGACATACAGGTCCTGAGCGGAGTTGCGAGTTCGTCGAGAATGCTGGACGCAGCCAGGTATTCAGCGATGGAGCTATTACGCGGAGGGCGTGAAATTGAAATCCGCGCGCTCAGACCGTCGGACCAAGATGACCTCCTGGCCGTCATTGATCGAACGAGTCGGCAGTCTCTGTATCGCCGTTTCTTTGGCGCAAAACGCAGCTTCTCGGAAAAGGAAGTTGCGTTCTTTCTTAACATCGACTTCACCAAGCATGTTGCCCTGGTCGCTGTGACCCAAGAAGGAGGCCACGCTGCAATTGTCGCCGGCGGCCGTTACGTAACCGAACGGCCCGGATCAGCTGAGATTGCGTTCCTTGTCATCGACAAGTATCAGGGGCACGGGATTGGTGCGTTGCTGCTGCGTCACCTCGCCAGCATTGCCCGCGATGCCGGGCTCAAGGAATTTAGCGCCGAGGTCTTGCCGGACAACATCCCGATGCTGAAGATGTTCGAGAAAAGCGGACTCAAACTCAGCTCAAAGCGTGAGCCGAGTGCGGTGCATGTCGTACTCCAGCTTGGTTGAACTCGACGCCGAATGACGAGATGCAAAATAGCGGGCTCGTTCGATCGAAATTAAAAACTCCGCGTGCGGCCGCAATCGCCGGTATCGTTTTTTCTATTCTATTTGTTGCCGCGTTCTCGCTGCTGCGAATGGTCTTACCCAGCGATCCTGCCGATCCTGGAGAATGGCTTAAAACAAATACGAGGTTTGTCAGTTTTGCGCTCAATCTTATCCCATTCGCCGGAATTGCATTTCTTTGGTTTGTTGGCGCGCTGCGCGACCGGCTTGGTGAGCATGAAGACCGCTTTTTTGCTACGGTTTTTCTCGGCAGCAGTCTGGTGTTTTTGGTACTGCTATTCTGTTCAGCAGCAGCCGTAGGCGCCATCATCTTCGCCTTCGCTGCTGATCCCGCCGATCCGGCGAGCTCTGCGGCATTCCATTTTGCACGCACATTAGCCTACAACATCGTGAATATTTACATGATAAGGATGGCGGCTGTATTCATGATCTCAACTTCTACCGTCGTGATCTTCACCGGTATTGCGCCGCGATGGGTTGCATTTGCCGGATTTGGCCTTGCTCTGCTTCTTCTCTTCGTGAACTCGCTTCTGCCGTGGATTTTTGCTGGTTTTCCCTTCTGGGTTTTCTTGATCAGTGTCTGCCTGCTCGTTGACGAGCACCGTCGTACGACCTCAGGCTCCACTGGATAGTTGGCGCTAGTTCTGTTGCATCTTTTCTGCGCCTGAAGCCCCTCCCAGACCCTGTGAATCGCCCAAGCTGGCGAGTGCGCGGTCTTCGGGATGGACAAAGTGCCTTTCAACGTCGCGGTCAAGCAGCTTTAGCTCCCCCAGCAAAACCGCATGTCGATGTTTGGGCAGAGTCTCTATCAGGTTATCGATCATCGCCCGAAGCCGTCTTGCAATTTGCATATTTTGTGCCCCGCATTGGCGGATTTCAGTGAACGCTAGATGCACGAAATCTTCCCAGTTCGGTGTCCGGAAAAGCACAAGCAACTGGCCTGACTTAGCCAATATTTCATCAGTACCCAGATTCCGATTGCCGGCCTTGCGAAGCAGGCGATGAAGCTGGTCAATTGCGATCACCGCGGTCGTCGGATCGTTGATTGCCGGCGACAGTGCCTTGAGCGCGATGTCGACGACAATTCGGTACGCAAAAGTTGGATCCTGCTCCATCGTCCGCTCAAGCCCGAAGGCAACCGCCGAGCGCAAATCCCCTTCATCAAGCGAAGCCGCCCCGCGGTACAATTTGAAAAGCGGTTCGTCAGTTGCAATAAAGTCGCCAACCTGCGGTACAAACTCGATCACGCCGTTTGATTTCTGGGCCTGAGCGATCAATTTGCGCAGGTTGGCTGCAAGGACTATTTCCGAAGCTCCTCCGTGCAGAATCACGCGGCCCGGCTCGCCAAGTTCGTGTCGCGGTGCCTCCGATCGGTTTGCACCCAAGGTTGGCTCAGGATAAACGCTTTCAATAACTTTTAGACCCGCCAGGCCGACGCGTGACAGAATGCTGATGGGGCGCAACAGTCTCGCCGCATAATCAATCAGGTAAAGAAATGCCGCAAAACAAAATATGCCGAGACAAGCCGCAACAAATACAACAAGCTGAAAAACGGTGCCCTGCATCCTGTTGATTGCGCTCACCGCGAACAACAGTGTGAAAATGAAAAGGCCGGTCGTATATCGGACGACGTCGTTTCGTACCAATACAGTGGCAATAATCCTCGGGGTCAGTTGTCCGCTGGCAACCTGAAGCGCGACGAGAAGAGACCCAAACGTAAAGACCACAAAGCTGAGTGTTGCTGTAATTATTGCATTTAGCATCGCCTGCGCGCCTGGAACGCCGAGGTCCAAAAAGGTCCAACCAAGCCAACCATCAAGGCGATGCAGTATGCGCGTCGCAGCGAGTTCAAGTGGGATAGCTACAAGTGGAACGATCCAAAGCGAGGATCTAAGATAATCCCTGACGTAATAAAATTGCTTCCAATGCATGAATGTTCCCCAGCCCGCGGCATCTTATCACGGGGCCTGCCCGGCTCATTCTGCGGCCCTTTCCTGCGGATGGCCGCGTTGGCCACCAATCAACTCTAACGTATGCTGTGCGATCATCAATTCTTCATTGGTCGGCACGACGTAAACAGCAACGCGACTGTCTTTGCGCGATATGAGCTGCGCTCCCGCAGCATTGGTTTTGGAATCAAGTACCACACCTAGCCATCCGAGCCGTTCCGCGATGCGGGCGCGTATCGTTGCAGAGTTTTCGCCGATGCCGGCCGTAAACACGAACGCATCAAGCCCGCCAAGGGCGGCGGCGAGCATGCCGGCAAGAAGTCCAGCGCGATAAACGAAGTATTCGAGCGCGAAGGCCGCTTTCGGATCGGCACTTTTTTCGAGCTCACGAACGTCATTGCTCACCCCCGAAAGTCCTTTCAGACCGGAGTCACGGTATAAGAGGTCCTGCACTGCGGAAGGAGCCATGCTTCTCTCCGCAAGAAGGTAGAGCACAACGCCGGGATCGAGCTGGCCGGGCCGCGTTCCCATCGGCAACCCGTCAAGTGCAGTGAATCCCATGGTGCTTTCGACACTGCGGCCGTTGGCCAGTGCGCACATCGACGCGCCGCTGCCAAGGTGCGCGATTATCACCCGGCCCTTTGCAATTTCCGGCGCTATTTGGCGCAAACGCTCCGCAACGTACTCGTAGGAAAGGCCGTGAAAACCATAACGGCGTACGCCTTCCTCATAAAACCTTTGCGGAAGCGCATAGTGATCCGCCAGGGCGCTATGGCCGCGATGAAACGCCGTGTCGAAGCATGCGACCTGCGGCAGTTCGGGACGACGAGCGAGAAGTGCGCGGATCGGCGCGAGATTGTTCGGCTGGTGTAGCGGCGCCAGCGAAACATAACGTTCGAGCTGTGTGACCACCGCCGGGGTGATCCGTACAGGAAGGCTGTAGTCGGGGCCTCCGTGAACCACGCGATGCCCGACGGCCACAAGATTGACCTTCTGGGTCCGGCGCAGCCAGTCGCCCGTTTCCTGCGTCGCCGCCGGAAGGTCCGGAACTTTCTCAGGAGGATAGGTCTGATCGATCAGTGAAGATTTACTAGCATCCTCAGCCCGTAGCCGGGGCTTGGTGCCAATGCCATCCATCTGGCCTTTGACAAGGCAGTGAAGCTCCTTGCCGCCGTCGGATGCGAAGACCTGAAACTTGAGGCTCGACGAACCGGCGTTGACAACAAGGATCGCGTCCATGGCAATCACACTGCAGTGAGCGTCGCCGTCCGACGGCGTGCGTCGGCGTAGAGCACCGCGGCGGCACAGGAGGCCATGCGGCTACGCACTGAATCGGCCCGCGATGTGAGAATGATCGGTACGCGCGCGCCGAGAACAAGTCCCGCAGCATCCGCCTTTGCAAGGAAAGTCAGATTCTTGGCCAGCATGTTGCCCGCCTCGAGATCGGGAACCACCAGAATCTGTGCGCGGCCGGCGACCGGAGATTTGATGCCCTTGATTCTCGCGGCCTCCGGGTCGATGGCGTTGTCGAAGGCGAGCGGGCCATCGAGCATGCCGCCGGTAATCTGGCCACGGTCCGCCATCTTGCACAGTGCCGCCGCTTCGATGGTCGAGGGGATTTTCGACGTGACTGTCTCGACCGCGGAGAGAATGGCTACTCGCGGCGTTCCCAAACCCACTTCAGTGAAAAGATCGATTGCGTTCTGCACAATGTCGCGCTTCACATCGAGATCGGGGAAGATGTTGATAGCGGCATCGGTAATGAACAGCGTCTCCGGATAAGTCGGCACATCCATGACGAAAACGTGGCTGATGCGCCGCGCGGTGCGCAGTCCCGTGCTCGAAGAAGTGACCGCCCGCATAAGTTCGTCGGTGTGCAGGCTGCCCTTCATCAGGAGCTCGCCTTTGCCCGCCTTGATAAGTTCGACAGCCTTTGCCGCCGCCGCCTCGCTGTGTGGCGCATCAACGATTTCATAGCCACCGATATTGATTCCATGGTCGTGCGCCGCCTTGGAAATCTTTGCGGAAGGCCCGACGAGAACCGGCTTGATGATGCCAAGCTGCGCGGCCTCGATCGCGCCACGCAACGATGATTCATCACAGGGGTGCGCGACCATCGTGATCGCAGGCTTAGTCTCTTTTGCTCTGGCGATCAGCCGGTCATACTTGGAACCGGGAGCGGGCGCGCCTGCGCTGATCGGAACAATTGTGTCGATTACATCCTGTTCGCGCATGTCACCTCCAGGAATCTGCTTTGGCCCGCTGCCGTAAGATGCCACGACCCGAACGCCGCGCAGAATTTCAGTTAGAGATACCGGGAACACGACCGCATTGACCTAGATCAAGGGTGTCGCACCCGTGCCAGCGCACTCTTTCAGCAATCTTTTGGTCATCGGGAACCGCTGCTGCCAGGCAGCGCACGCGGCGGCACTGTTGACATAGGTCAAGGACTTGAGGGGCCCGCTCTCTAGTATTTTCAAAGGCCGTAAGCGCTCCAGCGGTTAAGGCCGCAATCCGCGCTTACAGCGGTTTTTGTCAGAGCGGCGCTCACGATAAAGGACAAATTCGGGTATGGGAGACGTATCATGAAAGGGAGTGCTGCTCTTAAGAAGGACGTCAAAGACGAAAGTTCCTGGCGAGGTTTCCGGCAAGGTGACTGGTGCACTTCCATCAATGTCCGCGATTTCATCGTTCGGAATGTCACGCCTTACTCTGGTGATGAAAAATTTCTCACGGGGCCATCAAAACGCACGAAGGCGGTTTGGGACAAACTCCAGCCGTATTTTCAGGATGAGCGCAAGAAGGGCGTGCTCGCGGTCGACGCGAAGACGCCTTCGACACTGCTGGCTCATAAGCCTGGGTACATCGACCGCGACAACGAAGTGATTGTCGGCCTGCAGACTGATCAACCGTTCAAGCGCGCGATCTTCCCGTTTGGTGGTCTGCGAATGGTCGAAGCAGGTCTGAAGGCGGCCGGCTTTGATGCCGATCCACAGGTGCACGAAGCTTTCACCAAGTATCGAAAATCGCACAACGACGGTGTGTTCGATGCGTACACGCCCGAAATCATGAAATGCCGGAAGTCTGGCATCATCACCGGTCTTCCCGACTCTTATGGGCGCGGTCGCATTATCGGCGATTACCGGCGGGTCGCTCTCTATGGAGTCGATCGGCTGCTCGAGACCAAGCGCGAAGAACGCGCACAGATGAACGACATGTGGCCGGTCGACGAGGTCATCCGGGTACGCGAGGAGCTGGCCGAGCAAATGCGCGCGCTGCAAGATCTCGCTTCGATGGCGAAGCTTTACAATTGCGATATTGCGCAGCCGGCGACGAATGCCCGGGAAGCATTTCAGTGGACCTATCTGGCCTATCTCGGCGCGATCAAGGAAGCCAACGGAGCGGCCATGTCGATTGGCCGCATTTCAAGTTTCCTTGACATCTATGTCGAACGTGATCTGAAGGAAGGGACGCTGGATGAGGCAGGCGCGCAGGAGCTTTGGGACCAGCTGGTGCAAAAGCTGCGCATCGTGCGCTTCCTCCGCACGCCCGATTACGATGCGCTGTTCAGCGGCGATCCCTACTGGGCGACGGAATGTGTCGGCGGGATGGATCTCGACGGCCGTGCGCTGGTGACCAAAAGCAGCTATCGCATGCTGCACACACTGTACAACCTCGGTCCGGCGCCGGAGCCGAATATCACGGTTCTCTGGTCGAAGCATATGCCGGAGACCTTCAAGCGCTTCTGCGTCAAGGTCAGCCGCGATACGTCGTCACTGCAATACGAAAACGACGACCTGATGCGGCCCTTCTGGGGCGACGACTATGGCATCGCGTGCTGTGTTTCCGCGATGAGGCTAGGCAAGCAGATGCAATTCTTCGGCGCTCGCGTGAACCTTGCGAAGGCGCTTCTGTATGCCATCAACGGCGGCCGGGACGAGGTCTCGGGGGACCAGATCGCCCCACCAATGCCGCCTGTGACGACAGAATTCCTCGATTACGACGAGGTCATGGCCAAGTTCGATACGACGATGGAATGGCTCGCACGTACCTACGTGCATGCGATGAATTGCATCCACTACATGCACGACAAGTATTTCTATGAACGCCTCGAGATGGCGTTGCATGATCGCGACATTCTGCGGACCATGGCGTTCGGGATCGCAGGCCTGTCGGTGGTCGCCGACAGTTTTGCCGCAATCAAGCACGGAAAGATCCGGGTGACGCGTAATGAGACCGGGCTTGCCATCGACTATCAGAATGAAGGCAATGCCACTGTTCCACAATTCGGCAATAATGACGACCGCGTCGACAAGATAGCCTCCGACATCGTCACGAGTTTCATGGGAAAGATCCGCAAGCATCCCACCTACCGGAATGCGGTGCATACACAAAGCGTCCTGACGATCACCTCGAATGTCGTCTACGGCAAAGCGACCGGGAATACGCCCGACGGACGCCGGAAAGGTGAGCCGTTCGGGCCGGGCGCGAACCCGATGCATGGGCGGGACAGCCATGGTTGGCTTGCCTCATGTCTGTCGGTTGCCAAGCTTCCTTACAAGGATGCGCAGGACGGCATCAGCTACACCGTCTCGGTTGCGCCGCAAAAGGCACGCCTGTCCGAGAGCCAACTCGTCGACGAGGCGACAAAGGCCTTTGACGTCTACTTCGATCACGGCGGCTTCCACATGAATCTGAACGTCATCGACAAGGACACGCTCGAGGACGCCATGAAAAATCCGGACAAATACCCGCAGCTCACGATCCGGGTGTCCGGATATGCCGTCAACTTCGTTCGCCTAACCCCCGAGCAGCAGAGGGATGTCATCAGCCGCACGTTCCATGGTCAGATCTAAGATGGAGGCGTGTGATGTCGCAGGCACAACCCCTGGAGGCCGGCAGCCGGCATGACCTGCGCGTGGGGATTTCGCCCGACGCGCCGGACGAAAACGTTTTCAAGGACGATGCCAAGGGCGCCTTCGGCTACTGCCATTCTTATGAGACGTCGTCGCGTTACGACGGGCCCGGTTTGCGTCTCGTGTTGTTCGTCTCGGGGTGTCTGCTGCGGTGCACGTATTGCCACAACCCCGATACGTGGCATCTCAAGGACGGAACTTACGTTTCGGCCCAGCAGGTGCTCGATCGGCTCGCAAGCTTTGCATCGCCGCTCCTCGCGCTGGGCGGAGGTCTCACAATATCGGGCGGCGAACCGATGGTTCAGCTCGCGTTTACCAAACGAATTTTTGCCGGCGCGAAGGAAATGGGCTTGCACACGGCCATCGAGACATCAGGCTTTCTCGGCGATCGCGCCGACGACTCCTATCTATCCCTTGTCGACCTGATTCTGCTCGACATCAAAAGCTCGAATCCTGACACCTATCGCAAGGTCACGGGCCGCGACCTCGCGCCGACGCTGCGGTTTGCCGAGCGCCTTGCCTCGATGGGCAAGCCGGCTTGGGTGCGTTTCACACTGGTACCAGGTCAGACCGATGACCCTGCGAATGTGGAGGGCATCGCCAAATTTGTCGCGCCAATGAAAAACGTCGAATGGGTCGAGATTCAGCCATTCCATCAAATGGGTAACTTCAAATGGAAGGCGATGAACCTTGAATACAAATGCGCCGACACGCCCAACCCGACACCCGATCTGATCAACCGAGTCATCGCACAATTCCAAGCGGCCGGTTGTCGCGTCCGTTGATTGCCGAACCCAGCCAGAGGAACGCAGCATGCTCGACCTAGCCCGTGAAATTATCGGCACGCAGCCAATTCTGGCGATTTTCCTCGCGATCGGTCTCGGCTACCTCGTCGGGCAAATCAGCCTCGGAGGCTTTTCCCTGGGAGTCGGTGCCGTCCTCTTTGTTGGATTGGCCATCGGCGCCTTCGCGCCAAAGGCGCAAATCACCGGACCGATCAGCCTCACTGGACTGATCATGTTCCTTTACGGAATAGGCATTCTTTACGGACGACAATTTTTCGAAGGCATGGCTGGCGCAGCAGGCCGCAGATACAACTTCCTCGCCCTGCTCGGTGTTGTGGCCGGCCTTTTGGTCGCGCTGGGGCTCGGTCAAGCATTCGGAATCAAGATCGGGCACACGCTCGGCATCTACGCCGGATCAATGACCAGCACCGCAACACTGCAAGCGGCACTCGACGTTATGAAGAACAAGGACCCCTCGATCGGGTACTCGGTCGCCTATCCATTCGGCGTGATCGGCCCAATCCTTTGCATCTATTTCATGACGCGACAGGTGAAGCCGAAATTTCCTGCCAAGGCCCAGAGATTTCATATGGGCGAGATCACCATCAACGAAAGTTACGCAGGGCGTACGCTCAATGAGATCGGCAAAGACCTCCCTGCGGGTGTCCAGGTCACCATGGTTCGGAAGGGACATGCCAACGTGGTTCCTTCTGAAGATACGGTCTTGGGTGCCGGCGACGGACTTTTGATCGTTGCCGAACAACAGGAGGCGGTTGAGGAAGCTGCAGCCAGGCTGGGGCGGCTGGAGCCTGGCCGGATTGTCAAGGACCGTTCAGCACTCGACTACATTCGAGTCTTTGTTGGAAAGGCCAATGCGGTCGGTATCCCGCTGTCACAATTGCCGTTGCCCTCCGGCTTTCCTGTGCATCTCTTGCATGTCAGGCGCTACGACGCGGATATTGTACCTACATCCGACTTGGTGCTGGAGTTTGGCGACCGCGTCGGCGTGCTGATGCCTCCCGATCGCAAGGAGGAAATCCGGCGGTTTTTCGGGGACACCGTCAAATCGGCAGCTGAATTCAGCTACGTTTCTCTTGGGATCGGAATGGTTCTTGGCGTCTTGCTGGGCCTTATTCCAATTCCAATTCCCGGCGTAGGTACCGTCACTCTCGGCATCGGCGGCGGTCCGCTGATTGTCGCTCTTATTCTCGGCAAGTTGCGCCGCACCGGTCCCATGCTCTGGGTCATGCCCTTGCCCGCAAATATCGTGCTGAGGAATTTTGGGCTGGCAATTTTTCTAGCAGCCGTCGGCATCAATGCTGGTCAACCATTCGTACGGACGGTGTCGGAGACCGGATTAAGCATGCTATTCATCGGCATGGCGGTCCTGTTGACCACGGTCCTCATCGTTCTCCTTGTCGGCTACTACCTGATGAAAATCCCGTTCGACGATCTGCTCGGCGTCGCCTCCGGTGCGACGGGAAATCCCGCCATCCTGGTCTACTCCACCAAGATGGCTCCGACCGAACGGCCCGACATTGGATATGCGATGATTTTCCCATCGATGACCATCGTTAAAGTTATCGCCGTGCAGATAATCGGTATTCTCGCTGCCAGCGGCGCGAGCGGGTAGTAAACAGATGAAGGGCGAAAGATCTCCGAAGGAGATAGCCGCACCTCAGACGATCACCTTTGACGCCATCATGCCGGCCGCAATGGCTGTGCGCGCCGAAGAAAGCGGCGTGAAACGAGCGTCGACAGATCCGGTCACCTTGCTTGTGCTTAGCCTCGTCGCGGGTGCATTCATTTCATTCGGTGCAATTTTTGCAACGACGGTCAGCGCCGGTACCGCCGCTGTGACGAGTGCCGACGGCAACCCGGCCTTCTCAGCGGGTCTGCCCTACGGAATTGGGCGCCTCCTCATCGGGATAGTGTTTTCGGCCGGGCTCATAATGGTCATTATCGGAGGAGCCGAGCTCTTCACCGGAAACAACATCATTGTCATGGCGTGGGCGAGCGGCAAGGTAAAAACGCGCGCGCTTCTGCTGAACTGGGTTCTTTCATTCACGGGAAATTTTGCCGGTGCAATGCTGACCGCGGCGCTGATGTTTTACACGACGCAATACACTTTTGGCGGAGGTGCAGTCGGACTGGTCGCACTAAACACGGCCAATGCGAAAGCGTCACTGTCTTTTGTTCCAGCATTGACGCTCGGCATCATGTGCAACGCACTTGTTTGTCTTGCAGTATGGATGTGCTTCAGCGCGCGGACGAACATCGATCGGGTCGTTACGGCCATCCCGCCGATTGCCGCATTCGCCGCGGCTGGCTTTGAGCACTGCATCGCGAATGTCTACTTCATCCCTATGGGCCTGTTCATCAAGGACGGTGCGCCAGGCTCGTTTTGGAAAGCCATAGGCAAGACTGCAGCAGACTTTCCGGACCTGACCTGGAGCAATTTTTTTGTCAAAAATCTGATTCCTGTAACAATCGGGAATATTATCGGCGGATCCATTATGATCGCAGCCGTCTATTGGTTTGTGTATTTACGAAAAAGAGACACCTAGGATTGGTGTCATCGAACGCCAATACGTGGAACAGGCGCTACCAATACTTCAATACGTAGACCATGAAAGCGTAGATCGCCCAAGTCATCAGACCGCCGGCGAGCAACCAGCCAACGGTGACCCCAACGAGCGCAAGCTTGTCACCTCTCGTCATTGTTCCGTCCCAGCTCATCAGAAAAACTTGATCCCTCTTTCGCCAAGCGTATCGGCTGTCCAGCGCAGCAATCTTGATCTTAATCAAGACGCTTGCGCCGCCATGCAATAATGGAGTTTCTAGAATATTTGGTGGGAAAATTCGAGTATTTATTCGATCATCCCGTGCAGCGTTCGCGGATTTCATGCTCCGAGCTTCCTTAATATTGCGGTCGCGGCGTACCGCCCTGACCGAGCAGAAGGAAGGAGACCAACGCGATGGAACACGACAGGACTCGTTCTTGTCCGCACCCGATTCGAAGTGAGATCACGGCACGGCTGCGGAGGCTCCCGGTAGAGTTTTTTCTTGCGCTGATCAACGCGACAGCGGTTCTGGCGATCGTCGCTGCGATTCTTGTACTCATCGCGATGACGCGTATCGACAACTTTGCCGCAAGCGTAGTTACGACAATGACCGAAGCAGCCCTATCAAAACTCGATCTGCCGCCAAAGGACGCGCTGGCGAATCTCCGAAGCCTTACGGAGGAAGTCCGCACGCTTGGCAGTACCCTCAGGGAAATCAAGGTGGGGGAAAACCCGGTCGTTCAATCCAAGATTGAGCAACTGAAAGAGGCGCTGACCGCCCTCAATGGGAGCATCGACCGGCTCGCAAATACGAGGGTGATCCTAACCGACGAAGCGATCGGACGGCTTGGGCGCGCGGCCACCGATACACTGACGAAGAT
>Ga0105242_10001908_pt1 | contig 16383 bp, 16 predicted proteins | sample KBSM24metaG_FD_81521 | JGI IMG/M metagenome (GOLD analysis project Ga0105242, IMG submission 81521) | Miscanthus rhizosphere microbial communities from Kellogg Biological Station, Michigan, USA - KBS M2-4 metaG | ecosystem: Host-associated > Plants > Roots > Rhizosphere > Soil | place... | reverse complement strand
ATTTGGATGCCGTAAAGACGATGCGGACATCACGGGGCCTGGGCCTGCCGCGAGCGCGAGGCCGGCGGCGATCACATAAGCGAAGTAGTGCTTCGTCTGTCCTCCTGGCCTTAGAACGGAGCAGGCGGAAAACCTTGCACGGTGGGGGGGCTTGCGCGCCGGCGCAGGGCAAACGGTACAATCGCCGGCACACAAGGAGCGGTCTCATGTCCGACGAAAAGCACACAGAATCCCAGCGGCCGGTGACCACGCGCCACGAGCTGGAAGCGCGCATCGTGGCCAGGGCCTGGCAGGATCCGAAATACAAGGCACGGTTGCTCGCCCATCCGACGGAAGTAGTGAAAGAGGCGATCCACGCGGCAGACCCCTCGATCAAGCTGCCCGAACATTTCGCGGTTCACGTGCACGAAGAGTCGTCGGGTGCGTACCACATCGTGTTGCCGAGGGATCCGCGTGAGACGTCGCCGGCCGCCGGCCACGATCTCGAGGGCGCGGCGCTGCGGCCGGTCGGCGCGCTCAGGATGGGATGAACGAACCGACGATTGGTCAGGTCAAGCGCGCGCTCGACTGGTGGTCCTGCTCGGAACGATTTCGCCTGCTGGTACGGACGGACCCCGACGGGGCTCGCCGCGAGTTCGCGCTCGACTTCAATCCCGATCTGATCCGGTTCGTGTGGGATCCGCCGGGTTCGGACCATCCGTCCATCCGCGCGTATCACGACTTCGTCGAAGACAAACGCGCGCGCCGGGCACGGATCAGGAGCGAGAGTGCTCCTGACGAACCTCGCTTCAAGGCCTGGCGGGCTCGCCAGATCGCGCGCAATCGCCTGGACAGCGGCGGGTACGACGATGACGTCAGCCACGCGCCGGTGGCCATCGAGCTGGCCGACGGCTGTTCGGTCGGCTGCTGGTTTTGCGGCGTGAGCGCGGGCAAGCTTGCGGAGGTGTGGCGCTACACCGATGCCAACGCGGCGCTCTGGCGCGACGTTGTCTCCGTCCTTCGCGCGACGATCGGCGAAGCGGCGCGGTGGGGCCTCCTCTACTGGGCGACCGATCCGCTCGACAATCCGGACTACGAGCAGTTCGCGCTCGACTTTTCGCGCATCACCGGCACCTGGCCGCAAACGACGACGGCGCTGGGCCACACCAATCCCCCGCGCATTCGACGCCTGCTCGAGATGTCCCAGGAGCGAGGCTGCCGGATCAACCGGTTCTCTGTTCTGACCGAGCGGCAGCTGCGTCAGATTTTCACCGAGTACGATCCTGAAGAACTCACCCACGTCGAGATCGTGCCGCAGATGAAAGGTGGGGCCATTCCCAGGGCGGACGCGGGCGCGTTCCGCCTTCGGGCGAAGACCGCGCCAGCCATCCTCGACGAGGAACGGCGGAAGCTGACGCTCCTCGCGGCCGCTCAGAACACCATCGCCCCGCCCCAGGCCGGAACCATCGCCTGCGTGTCCGGTTTCCTGCTCAACATGGTCAGGCGCAGCGTCAAACTCGTGAGTCCCTGCCGCGCCACCGAGCAATGGCCCCTGGGTTACGTGGTCTATGACGAGCGGACGTTTCGCGACGCCGACGATCTCAACCGGCAGCTCGAGGCGATGATCGCGAGCCGGATGCCGCTGACGATCGACCCGGACGACAGGATTCAGCTGAATCCAGCGCTGACGTATACGCGGGTGGCTGACGGCTTTCAGGTGACGACGCCGATGAACGGGTTGAGCTTTTCCGATCCGAACCTGGCGGGCTACGTCGGCTCGATTGGCGACCGGGTCTCCGGCGGTCAGAAGACGGCCGGCCAGATCGCGTTCTCTGCCCTCTTCGAACACGGCGTCCCCGAGACCGACACCCTCACGTTCCTCTCACGCCTGTTCGCACAAGGCGTGGTGTCGGCGGAGCGGTCCTCATGAGCGGCCCCGCGCGCTAAGGCAATGCAGGGCGGCCGCCGCGGTTCACGGCAGCCTTCAGCGCCTTCTTGATCGCGTCTTCCAGGCCCAGAGGCTCATGCAGGCCGCCGCCGGTTGTCCTGAACTGGACGACGCCCTCGTCGTCGATGAGCACGTAGGTCGGGAACGCGCGCACATCGAAGGACTGCTGCACCTTGCGATCGCGATCCCAGTATTGCGGCCAGACGATGTGATTCTTCTCGGTGAAGGCGCGCACGACGGCTTCGTCCGTATCCGAGCTCACGCTGAACAGCACGAACGGGTCCTTGGCGTGCTTCTTCTGCAGGTCTCTCAGCGTGGGGATGGCGGCGACGCAGGGCGGACACCACGTGCCCCAGAAGTCCAGCAGCACCACCTTGCCCTTGAGACTGTCCAGGTCCACGAGCTCGCGGTCCATCGTCACGACCGAAAACCGCGGCGCGAACGCCTCGCGAGCCCGGCGCGGATTTTCGATCATCGAGCGCGCCCGGTCGGCCTGCGGTCCGTTCGGACGAATCGCCAGTTCCGCTTTCAACTCGGCGACGCCATCGGCGTCGCGCCCTTCGCGCAGCAGCACGAGCCCGAGATTGAAATGCAGATAGTTCGCCGCCGGATCGAGTGCGAGCGCCGCGCTGAGCTCGTCCTCCGCCTGGCGCAACCGTTTCGGGTCCTTTCCCTGCCCGAGATCCTGGAGCGCGACCGCTTTCAGCTGCCGCGCCTGGACGACGGCGGTCTTGTCGTCGCCTGCGACGGCGACCGCACGGTCGCAGCTCTCGACGACGTTCTTAGCCGCGCCAAGCGATTCGTATGCGCGGGCCATGCCGACGTAGCAGACGGCGCACTTCTCGCCGCGCCGATCGTTCAGCTGCCGAAAGGCCTTCAACGCGTCGTCGTATTGTCGGCGCTGGAGGTACTGCAGGGCGGCCTCGAGGTCCGCGTCGAGCGCGGGGGCACCGGCGTTTGCGACAGTCGGGGCGGGTGCGCGTTCGGACGGGGCGGGTGCGCGTTCGGAGGCCGCCGGCGCGGCAAAGTTGGCCGAGACGGTCATGATGACGGGAACGGCGCGGCCGTCGATCACGGTCGGCGTGAACTCCCATTGCCGCACCGCCGCGACGGCGGCGGCGTCGAGCAGCGGAATCGAGCGGATGACCCTCGCGCTGCTGACCCTGCCGTCCGGACCGATCGTCGCATCGAGGATCACCGCCCCCTTGATGCCGGCGGTCAGCGCCTCCGGCGATGGCGCGGGCCTGACATCCCTGGTCTTGCGCGGCACCGGAACGTCGTTGCCGACTCGGATCGGCCCGTCAGGTATCAGCACGTTGACCCTGCCGGCGCCGGGCGTTCGGTCGAACGGCGCCGCGCGCACGTCCACCTCGACGCGGACGGTCATCACGCGCTCGAGACCTTCTCCATCCCGCACCGTCGCGCGATAGGCAAACGCGTCAGGGCCGACATAACCACGGTCGGCGATATACCGCGCCGTCGGGGAAAAGAAGACGGCGGTGCCGTGCTGCGAGGCATCGGTGATGTCGCCGGCGGTCGCCGGATTGCGGCGATCGTCGGGCACGCCCCAGTTCGGGATGACGCAGGCGAGGCCGTCGCTCACCACCGTCATCTTCACCGAGACACCCTGCGGCGCCGTCGCGCCGGTGAAGTACGGCACTTCGCAGCGATACTGCTGACGGGCAGCGCCGGGCGCCGGCTGCGCACACACAGGGAGCGCGAACAGAACGAGCGCGATCGGGAGCCACGTGGTGTTTCTCATCTGCGTGCGGCGACGAGGAGAGCCGGCGAGGCTGATGCAAGGCACCGGTGTTGGTGACGTGCTGGCCCTGATCGTTTCACCTCGGCCATTCTACTCGTCGATCCAGGTATCGCTGAGCTGAAGATCACGCCTTCGCTTGCTACAGTGGAGCGCCGCGCGAGACGTCGTTCGCGTTCCTCCCGGCAGGCAGGTCACGATGAACACCAGGACATCAGCGGTTCTCGCCATCGTCGCCGCGGTCTTGCTCGCCCAGGGACCGACCGCTTTCACGCAAACGCCGGGTACGACCCCGACGTACGTCATCACCGACCTTGGCACGCTCGGTGGAACCGAGAGTCTGGCGAGCGCGATCAACGAGTCGGGACAGGTCGCGGGCTGGGCCATGCGCAGCGATCTGGCTCTGCACGCCTTCTTCTACGACGGCGCGATGCACGATCTCGGCACCATCGGCGGCAACCAGAGCGCAGCCTGGGGCGTGAATCGCGTCGGCACCGTCGCTGGCACATCGCTGTCGGTCCTGGGCAACACCAAGGCGTTCGTCTACAGCGATGGTGTCCGGCGTTCGCTGGGCACGTTCGGCGGCGCCGACGCCGCGGCCTACGCCGTCAACAGCAACGGCGACGTCGTCGGCACCGCCAACACCACCAACGACGTCGCCTATCACGCATTCCTCTATCGCAATCGCGTGATGAAGTCGCTGGGCACGCTCGGCGGCGCCAACAGCGTGGCCACCGCGATCAACGACGCGGGTGACATCGCCGGCTTCTCGACGCTCGCGGCCAACAACGAATTGACGCACGCGTTCCTGTATCGCAACGGCGTGATGACGGATATCGGCACGCTCAGCAATGAGAGCGACGCCTGGGGCATCAACCTGGACGCCGCGGTGGTCGGCCGATCGGTCCTGGCGTCCGGCGACACCCACGCCTTCCTCTTCAACGGCAGCGGCATGGCGGATCTGGGCACGCTCGGCGGCCGCAACAGCGTGGCGAAGGCGATCAACAACGGCGGGCTGATTGTCGGCGAATCGGACGTGGCGGGCACCGACGGCGGGCATGCGTTTCTCTACCAGAACGGAGTGATGACCGACCTCAACACGCGTCTGCCCGCCGGCTCCGGCTGGGTGCTGGAATCAGCCAATGCGATCAACGATGTCGGCGAGATCGCCGGTGTCGGCACGATCGCCGGCAAGCGCCACGCCTTTCTCCTCACGCTGCCGGTGCGCATGCGCGTCTTCAACGGCGGCATCTTCGACGACGACAGCAACCTGCCGCGCGGCGGCGTCCAGGTCGGCCGGTCGGTGAGGTTCGTCACGTCGGTGTCGCTGGTCGACGACGTGACGGCGCATCAGGTGGTGCTCACCGACACCATCAGCGGTCCGGTGACCATCGAAAGCGTCAGCACCGCGCGCGGCACGCCCTGCACCGTCGCCGGGAGCGTCGTCACCTGCCGCATTCCGCAGCTGGGTGAACTGAGCCGGTTCGCGCCCAACGAAGAGCTCGACGTCACCGTGCGCGTCAACGCGCCCGGCGTGTTTTCGCATACCGCGCACGCCACCGCCGACAATGCCGTGCCGAATCCCGCGACCGACACCGAGACCGAGGAGAACATCGGCCTCGCCTTGAAATCATTCACGCTCTCGGCAACGACGGTCGCTGGAGGCACCGCGGTGTCGGCGCGAGCCGAGCTCACGTCGCTGGCGCCGTACGGCGGCGCCGTCGTCCACCTGGACACCAGCGATCCGGCGATCGCACCAGTGCCGTCGCCGTTCGTCGTGCAGCTGCCGACGGCCTCGCGCACGTTCAATATCGTGCCGCCGGTCGTGACGCAGCCGACGACGGTGACGATCTCGGCGACCTACGGCCTGGTGACGATCGCGCAAACGCTGACGGTGGTGCCGCCGGCGCTCAAGACCTTGTCGTTGACGCGAAGCACGATGATCGGCTCCTGCCAGACGGCGACGGCGAAGGTCACGCTGACCGGCGCCGCGCCGGCCGCCGGCGCGAGCGTCGCGCTCTCTTCGACAACGGCAGGCGTCCACGTGCCGGCGACGATCACCGTGGCGCCAGGCGCGACCACCGCGAGCCTGACGGTCGCCGCCGACGCGGTGCACGCGCGAACGACGGGCGAGCTTTCCGCGGCGTTCGGCGGGGTCACCAAGCAGCTCACGCTCGCGGTGAGACCCATCTTCCTCACCGGCGTCACGCTGACGCCGTCGACCGTCAGCGGCGGCACGCCGTCCAACGGGCAAGCGGTCCTCGAGTGTCCAGCGCCCGCCGGCGGGTTGAGTGCCGCGCTGACGAGCACGATCCCGTCGGCCGCCGCTCCGGCCACGGCGTCAATGCAGTTTGCCCAGGGCGCGACCAGCGCGACGTTCGTCGTCCGCACCAGCCCGGTGACGGCCACCGCGACGCCGTCGATTCGCGTGACTGCCAATGGTCAGACGAAAAGCGCGACGTTGACCGTCAGACCGTAATCACTTCCGGTTGGCGCGCGCGATCGCGTCGAGGCCTTCGGGTGGAACGCCCGCCTCGCGCAGGATATCGAGAATCGCACCGGTCTTGCCCTGAACGTACCGGTCGATGTCGTGCGGGAACCGGCTCGCCAGCCGGCGCTTCAGATCGCCGTATGCCCGCGCGGCGTCGGCATGGGTGCGGAGGTAATCCCGCAGCGCCAGATGGTTTACGAGGCCGAGGTTGCCGCGCGCGCACACATACAGATGGTGAGCGGGACGCCGGTGCGGGCTGTCGAAGGCTTCCCGCCCGTCAATCCCGAGATTGCCCTGATGCACGTAGCCCAGCGCGGCGAGGCGTTCGATCACCAGTGGCACGCCGGCCTCTGTGTCGACGACCACGGTGAGATCGATGATCGGCTTGGCGGCCAGACTGGGCACCGAGGTGCTTCCCACGTGCTCGATCGAGATCGCGGCGTCGTTCACCGCCGCCCAGATGCGGGAACGCAGCTGCTCGAACAGCTCAGGCCAGGCCGGATCGTAGTCCACGACTTCGACCGATCGCACGCGACTACCCGCTGCGGCCAAGCAGCACGCTGAGGCGCGAATAGCCGGTGCGGCTGATCGGCAGACGCGTACCGTCGCCGAGGATGGCGATCCGGTTCTCGCGATCGTCGAGCTCCACCCGCGCGAGGCGATCCAGGTTCAGCAGGTACGACCGGTGAATGCGCACGAATTTTGCCGGGTCGAGCGCGGCCTCCAGATCGCCCAGCGTCTGCTCCTTCAGATACTCCCGCCCCTCGCAGCGAAAGCAGACGTAATCGTCCTGCGCCTGCACGTAATCGATCTTCTCCACGGGCAGCACGTGCACGCGCGGACCGTCCCGCACGAGAATCCGCGGCGTGTGGCCCTGCGCCGGCCTTGCGTCCTTCACCAGCGGCTGCACGGGGAGCGGTTCGCCGCGCCCCAGCCGCTCGCGGACGCGATCGATCGCGGCGGCGAGGCGCTCGGCGCCGAACGGCTTCAGCAGATAGTCGACCGCATGCACCTCGAAGGCACGGATGGCGTACTGATCGTAGGCGGTGACGAACACCACGGCGACGTCGCGGCCGACCAGCTCCAGCACCTCGAACCCGTTGAGCTTCGGCATCTGCACGTCGAGGATCAGGACGTCGGGCTGCAGATCCGACACCGCCTTGACCGCCTCGAAGCCGTTGGCGCACTCGGCGACCACCTCGACGTCGGGCATGCCGCCCAGGTACTCGCGCACCACGGCGCGCGCCAGCTCTTCATCGTCGACAATCGCGATTCTCAGGCGCATCGGAAATGGTCACTCATCTCGCGTCTTTCGTGGAATCTTGGGCGGCGTCGGCGGGCAGCAGCAGCTCGACGCGAAAATGCCCTGCTTCGACGTGCGCATCCATGCGCGCATCGCGACCGAACATCGCGTCCAGGCGGTTGCGCACGTTGTCCAGGCCCATCCCGCCGGGCCGCGCAGCGGTCGCGCCGGCCTCGCATGGATTCTCGATCACGATCGTCAGGTGACCGTTCCGCTGCGTGATGTCGAGGCGAATCAGCCCGCCTTCGAGCAGCCGTGCGATCCCGTGGGTCACCGCGTTTTCGACCAGCGGCTGCAGGAGGAGCGGCGGCACCAGGCACGCGGACGCGTCCGGATCGACGCTTCGCTCCACACGCAGGCGCGATCCAAAGCGCACCTGCTCGATGTTGAGATAGCGCTCGGCGAGCGCCAGCTCCTCGGCCAGCGGAATGCGCAGGCGCGCGCGCACGTCCAGCGACGTCCGCAGGAACTCGCCGAGCAGCAGGCACATGCGGCGCGCGCCGGGCGCGTCGCTCGCGGTCAGCGCGCTGATCGAGTTGAGGCTGTTGTAGAGGAAATGCGGATCGATTTGCGCGCGCAGCGCCCGCAGCTCGGCGTCGCGGGTCAGGATCTCGAGCTCCAGCTGGCGGCGCTCCGCCTGCCGAGCCGCGTCGAACGCCAGCAGCACATAGTGCACCGCGAGCGCGAGCAGGAACAGCAGCACGCCGATCGCGAACAGGAACGGCAGCTGCCTGGCGTAGCGATCGGCGGCCGGCGCGAACGCGTCCGTGAGACCGAGCACGGCGATCCAGCCGTGCGCGAGACCGAGCCACAGCCCGCTGGCGAACGCCGCGGTCAGCACCGACGACGCCAGCACGCGCGGCACGCTGCCCGGCGTGAGCGGCAGGGCGCGGCTGACATACCACGCCGACAGGCAGACGAACGCGTAGACGAGGCATAGCGGCGCCAGCAGCGCCAGCGCCTCGGTCCAGGCCAGGCCGAAGCGGGTGAAGATGCCGGCCAGGAGCACGCACAGGGTCAGCCAGGCGACCAGATACAGCGCCAGCCGGCCCGCGCGCCCAAGGATCGGATGCACGTCAGGCGACCAGCGGCATCATGCGTTCTTGATCTCGACGCTGCTCATCATCACGAAACCGCGAACCACGAGCCGCGGCGCCGACGGGTTGGTCGAGGTGCGCGCCTTGTCCTCGACCCCGCCCATGAACGGCGTCACCTCGAGGCTGACGCTCCACGTCTCAGGCACGATGATTTCGAAGCCGCCCATCAGCGCAAAGACGTTGACGATCGCCTGGCCGCCGGCCGGAAGCGCATCGCGCAGATCGAGCTTGCCGCCGCCCATGAACGCGGTCAGCTCGCCGCCGCGAAACGCGTGGGACGTGATCTTGCGATCGAACCCGCCCATCACCGCGACCGCCGACACCAGATCGCCGGGGTCTCCGCCCGCCGGCGTCGCGAACCCCTCGCCGGCTGGCGCCGCCGGATCGCCGGCACGCGCCGGCGCGCGCGCCGATATCGCCTGCAGGACGATGCGGCCGCCGACCAGCACGAGCAGCAGCGGCCAGTAGTTCCAGATGTTCACGCTGAGGAAGCCGAGCCGGTTGCCGAGCAGCACGCCGCCGACCAGCATCCAGATCGCGCCGCCGACGACGCCGGCGGTGGTCCTGGCCTGCGCGATGTGGAGGAAGCCAATCGCGATCAGCGCCAGCGGCCAGAACTGCAGGTAGTCGCGCGCCCGCAGGACATGCAGGTTGTCGAGGGTGAACAGCACGCCGACGATCGCGATTGCGACGCCGACGACCAGCTGACCGGTGATTCGTCCCGCACGGCGTTCCATCTGCCTACTCCACTCTCGCACGCGTGCGGGTTTCTTTCCACACCGGGACGCTCACAGGTAGCGCGCCAGCTGCGCAAGGGCGGCGTACAGCGCGTGGAGCGCGAGCTCGGCCAGCGGCTGCGGATTGCCGCGCTGGACCGCCAACGCCACCTGCGTCGGCGAGGTCACGAGCAACCATGCGGTCACGCTGGCCATGGAACACGCGGCCACCGCCACCACTCCCGCCGTCGTCATCGCCAGATTGCGTGTGCTCATAAGGGCCGTCCCTGCCGTGCTCACCTGTGAAATTACGTGAGCACGGGGGCGGCCGATCGACGATTTCGGTGAACGGCGGGCGACTCCCGGTGAACGGCGGCTGTCGGGGGACGGAGCGCCGCCTTACTTCAGCTCGCCGCGGCGAAGCTGGCGGTACAGCTCGAGCGACTCCCGGATGATGCGCAGGGCGTCCTCCGGTCCCAGCATGTCCTCGATCACGACCTCCTTGTGCTCGAGCACCTTGTAGTCCTGGAAAAAGCGCTGCACCTGGCGCAGCACGTGTCCCGGCAGCTGGCTCTTGTCGGTGTAGCCCTCGAACGACGGATCGCGAACGCTGACGGCGACGATCTTGTCGTCGACGCCCTTGTCGTCGCGCATGCGCATGACGCCGACCGCGCGCGCCTGGACGATGGTCAATGGATACACCGGCTCCTGCCCGAGGACGAGCGCGTCGAGCGGATCGCCATCGTCGCAGTACGTCCGCGGGATGAATCCGTAGTCGGCCGGGTAGTACACCGCGCTGTACAACACGCGATCGAGCCGCAGCAGGCCGGTTTCCTTGTCCAGCTCGTACTTGTTCGTGCTGCCCTTCGGAATCTCGACGATCACGGGAAAGCCGGTTGCAATCACCGCGTCGTCAACGTAGGTGTCGTGCCAGGGGTGCATTACGACCTCACGGATTCACAGTTCACGGTTCAAGGTTCACGGTTCAAGGTTCAGGGTTCGGTTCTGAGTTCTGCGTTCTGAGTTCTGAGTTCTGCGTTCTGAGTTCTGAGTTCATCCAATCGCGACGCCGACGCGGTAGCCCGCCCAGACCAGCGCGAGGCCGAGGGTCGTCTGCAGCGTCACGTTCCAGAACGCGAGCGCCTGATCGGCGCCGTGTCCCAGCGTCAGCGTGTCGAGCATGAAGCTCGAGAACGTCGTGAAGCCGCCGAGGATCCCGACGAACACGAACGTGCGCGCCTCCGCGGACAGGTGCAGCCGCCCCGTGGCGATCAGCGCGGCCAGCAGACCGATGACCGCCGATCCCACCAGGTTCACCGTCGCCGTGGCATACGGAACGGCGCGCCCCAGCGTGTGCGTGAACAACAGGTTTACACCGTGCCGCGCCAGCGATCCGAGCGCGCCGCCGCCGGCTACTGAGAGCCAAATCATGAGCAACTCCTGGGATACAATATCGCGTAACTGCCTCATGCCTGTCCTCGAACTCATGACCAGCTCGGGTCTCGGCTCGCTGCTCGGCATGCGCCACGCGCTCGAACCGGATCATCTTGCGGCGGTGTCGACGCTCGTCACCGGCGAGCGAAACAGCTTCAAGGCGGCGTTTCTCGGCGTCTGCTGGGGGCTCGGGCACACCTTCTCGCTGATCGTCGTCGGCACGATCCTGGTGATCCTGCGCGCGGAGATGCCGGTGCGGATCGCCGACGGCTTCGAGTTGTGCGTGGCGCTGATGCTGATCGGCCTCGGGGTGCGCGCGATCTATCTGGCGGCGCGCCAGGGGCCGGCCGGCCCCGCGCACGTGCACCATCACGGCCACACCGTTCACGTCCACGAAGGCGCGCCCGCGCACATTCACATCGGCGCCTGGACGCTGGCGCGCCGTCCGCTGCTGATCGGCGCGGTCCACGGACTGGCGGGCAGCGGCGCGCTCACCGCGCTGGTGCTGACGACGCTGCCGTCGACGGCCGCGCGGATCACCTACATGCTCGTGTTCGGATTGGGATCGACGCTGGGGATGGCGGCGCTGTCGGGTCTGCTCGGCTGGCCGCTGGCGCGCGCCGGACGCCACCGCGGCCTGGCGCGGGCGCTGTCGCTGACCGTCGGCTGCGTCTCGACGGTGCTCGGCCTCGCGTGGGGGTATCCGCTGCTCGGCCGACTCTTCTAGAAAACCTGAGATTTAAGAGTTCAGAAGTCAGATTTAAGATTCAATTCCAATCTGAAATCCAATCTGAAATCTGAACTCTTAAATCTGAAATCTCATTTCACTACGACTGTCCACGTAACCGGCGCCGATTCCGGCGCGTAGCAGACGCGGTCGTCGCACGCCTGGTAGTTCACGGTGCCCGAGACGGTGACCGTCGAACCGGCCTTGGCCGATTTGTCGAGCGTCACGTCCTGCGTCAGACGGAACGGCTTCTGGAACACCGGCACCTTCTCGTCCAGGAAGGTCATCGTCTCCGCCTTCGGATATGCCACCTTGCCGGCCTTGATCTCGGGCTGCGCGTTCAGCTTCACCGTAATCGGAATGTAGTTCTCCGAGCCGGGCGCGTAGACGTGGATGCCGGGCTTCGGCGTCACGTCGACGAAGAGGGCCAGCTTCGAACCGGCCGCCCCGTTCACCTCGGCGGGCGACGACAGAATCGCGGCGTGGCCGGGCTTCGCGGCGGGGGCAATCAGTTGGAGGAGGAATGCGGCGGCAAGAACTGTTCGCATGAGGGGATTGTACCGGGGGCTGGGTGCTTGGCGCTAGGATCTAGGTGCTGGGTGCTGGGTGCTAGTCGGCCTAGCACCCAGTTCCCAGCCCCCCAGCTACCGCTTCTTCACCTCATACAACGTCCCGGCGCCGCCGCCGATCGCGGCGCCGATGAGGGCGCCTTTCTTGCCGCCGAAGATCGCGCCGAGACCCGCGCCGGCCGCCGTGGTGCCGCCGATGATCATCGCGGTCTTGGTCCAGTCGCGGCCCGAAGAGCGGACGACGCGCGTTGGGGCCGTGCGAGCGGCGCGGCTCACGGTCGCCGGCCGAGGCGCCTGTGCCAGCCCCTCGTCATAGATCACCTGCCCCCGGTCGCTCACGCGGTAGGCGATGGGCCTGCCCTGAGCCTGGTCGAAGGACTGGCGCGGCGTCAGGTCCTCGATATACCCGGTGCGTTCGCTCGCCAGCATCGGCCGGGGCCCGGAATACACATCCGTCGCGGCCACGCGCGGACTGAGAAGCCCGTAGGCGATCAACATCACGCCCGTTGCGATCACGCTCAACACCGTCGCCAGGAAATTTCTCATCGCTCCACCTCCGCTGCCGTCCTTACCGCACTTGCGATGCCATTACGCCGTGTCTTCCTTCGTCATTGATTGCAACAACTTGGGGGAATCGGATACCGTCCAGCTGACCTCTTTAAAGGTCAGCCGCGTCACCGCCCGGCGATGCCGCCTCCCGACCGGCTTGCGGCTCTGTAGTACCGTACGAAGCTTTAAGGTTTTCTTCTGCGAACACATGTCTCTATGCCGACGCGCATCCTGATCGTCGAGGACGACCCGGACATCGCCGAACTCATGGCGCGCTATCTCGACAAGGCCGGCTTCATTACCGAGCGGGCAGCGTCCGGCCGCGATGCCCTGCAGGCGATTGGCGCCCGCCAGCCGGCGCTGATCGTGCTGGACCTGATGCTGCCCCACGTCGATGGTCTCGAGGTCTGCCGCCTCCTCCGGGCGAACGAGACGACGGCGGCGATCCCGATCATCATGGTCACCGCCCGCGCCGACGAATCCGAGCGCATCGTCGGCCTCGAACTGGGGGCGGACGATTACCTGGCGAAGCCGTTCAGCCCCAACGAGCTCGTGGCGCGCGTCCGGGCGCTGCTGCGGCGCGCGCACCGCGGGGCGCCGCCGACCAAGACGCTCGCCTACGGGCCGATCGCGCTCGACACCGAGCGTCACCTGGTCTCGTCCGGCGGCCAGGATGTCACGCTGACTGCGAAGGAGTTCCTGCTGCTGGAATACCTGCTGTTGCATCGCGGGCGCGTGCTCTCCCGCGACGTGCTGCTGACCGACGTCTGGGGCTATCGCTACACCGGCGGCACCCGAACCGTCGACGTGCACGTCCGGCGCCTTCGCGAGAAGCTGCCGGTGCTGGCCGGCGGCCTGGTCACGGTGAAACAGTTCGGCTACAAGCTCGTCGATCCCTCCTAGCCCATGCCGCCGCTTCGCGCCCGCACCACCTTCCAGACGAAGTTCTTCTTCGCCGCGCTCTCCGCCGCGGTGATCGCGCTCGCCGTCGCCGGCGTGCTCTTCGCGACGACGATGCGGCGGCAGATCGACGCGAAGATCGAGACGACGCTGGTGGCCGAAGCGGGGATGGCCGCGGAGCTGCTGGGACGCGGCGTGCCGCTGATGTCGGTCGCCGAGCTCGACGCGGAGGCCGATCGCCTCGGGGCGCTCATCGGCGCGCGCGTCACGTTCATCGCGAGCGACGGCCGCGTCGTCGGCGATTCGGCGGAGACGCTCGAGGGCGTCGCCGCGATGGAGAACCACGCGCAGCGGCCGGAGATCCTCGATGCCGGCGCACGCGGGCGGGGCCGGTCGCAGCGCTACAGCGCCACGCTGAAAATCGACATGCTATACGTGGCCGTGCCGGTCCGGCACCCGGCGATCGCGTTCGTGCGCGTCGCGCTCCCCCTGACCGACATCCGGAACCAGCTGAAGCCGATCCTCACCGCGACGCTGACCGCGCTCGGCATTGCGCTGCTCGGCGGCGCCGCGATGGCGTGGCTGTTGTCGTCGCGGATCGGCCGGCGCGTGAGGGTCATCGCCGGCATCGCCGACCGGTACCGCCACGGAGATCTCACGCCGCCCAACCTCGACTTCGGCGACGACGAGCTGGGAACGGTGGCGCGGGCGCTCGACGAGTCGGTGCAGGAGGTCGGCCGGCGCCTCGGGGAACAGGCGCGCGATCGCGCGCGGATGGAAGCGATCCTCGCCGGGATGGTCGAAGGGGTCATCGTCGTCGATCCGCAGGGACGCCTGCAGCTGGTGAACGAGGCGGCGCGCCAGATGCTGAAGCTGGAAGAAGCCTGGATCGGGCGGCCGTACGTCGAGACGATCCGGCTGCCGGCGATCGCGGAGCTCGTGGCGGGCGTGCTGTTCGGCCGGACGCCCGGCGCGCTGCAATTGTCGCCGCCGCGCGACCCGTCGCGCACCATCATGGCCACCGCGGCGCCGGCGGCCGGGGCGGTGGCGCATGGCGTGATCCTGGTGCTGCACGACATCACCGAGCTGCGGAGGGCGGATCAGATCCGCCGCGATTTCGTCGCGAACGTCTCGCACGAGCTGCGCACGCCGCTGACCGCGATTCGCGGCTACGTCGAGGCGTTGTCCGACGGCGAAGAAGACGCGGAGGAACGCCAGCGGTTCCTCGGGATCATCGCGCGCCACACCCAGCGGATGGAGCGCCTCGTCAAGGATCTGCTGCGGCTGGCCCGTCTCGATGCCGGGCAGGAGACGCTCGACCTCATCGCGTGCGACACGCGCCACCTCACCGACACGCTGGTCACCGATCTCACGCCGGCGGCGGCGGAGCGGGGCCAGCACATCGAGGTCACGATCGGGCCTGGCGCCGAGACGATCCGCGCGGATCCGGCGAAGCTTCACGATGCACTGCGTAATCTCGTGGCGAATGCCATCAACTATGCGCCGGAGCAGTCCACGATTCGCGTCGACGCCGTGCCAGAGGGACGGCGCGTCGCGATTTCGATTTCGGATGAGGGACCGGGCATCCCCGAGGAGGACCTGTCGCGCGTGTTCGAGCGCTTCTACCGCGTGGACAAGTCGCGCGCGCGCGATCCGGGCGGCACCGGCCTGGGGCTGGCGATCGTCAAGCATCTCGTCGAGCTGCACGGCGGGACCGTTCGCGCGGAGAACGGGCCCGGCGGCGGTGCACGATTCACGATTACAATCTCCGCGCCATGATGAGCACATTCGAAGGCAGAGTTCGCCGAGTCCTGATCTTCTCTGCGGTCTCGGCGATCTCTGCGTTCCAATTCGTGCTCGTTGCCTGCTCGCACCCGACCCCGCCTATTCCCGCAGCCGAGTGGACCCTGCATCTCGAAGCGCTGCCCTCCCCTGCCGGCGACGCCACCGCCCAGCCGCAGCTCACCGCGTCGAGCAGCGGCGTCATCCTCAGCTGGCTGGAGAACACGAGCTCGCAGACCGCGCTCAAATTCGCGGAGCGGACGGCGACCGGCTGGTCGGAAGCGCGGCTGGTCGCGTTCGGCGATGATTTCTTCGCCAACTACGCCGACATCCCGTCGGTGATACGGCTCGCGGATCGCACGCTCGTCGCCCACTGGATGCAGATGAACGGCGGATCGGCGTCCAGCTACGACCTTCGGCTGTCGCGATCGACCGACGAGGGGCGCACGTGGTCGCCGCCGTTTTCGCCGCATCACGACGGCACCAGGACCGAGCACGGCTTCGCCTCGCTGTTCGATACCGGCGGCGGGCTGGGGCTGATCTGGCTCGACGGGCGCGCGATGAAACCGGGCGCGACGCCGAACGACGAAGGCACCGGCGACATGGGGCTGCGCGCCGCGCACTTCGATCGCACCTGGAAGCAGTTGTCGGAGCAGGCGGTGGACGGCCGCGTCTGCGAGTGCTGCCCGACCGCGGTCGCGGTGACCACCGACGGCCCGATCCTCGCCTACCGGAACCGCTCGGCCGACGAAGTGCGCGACATCTACGTGTCCCGGTTCACCGGCGACGCGTGGACGGTGCCGGCGCAGGTGCACGACGATGGCTGGAAGATTGACGGCTGTCCGGTGAACGGTCCGGCGATCAGCGCCAGCGGCCGGCTCGTCTCGGTCGCCTGGTTCACCGCGCCGAAAGACGAGGGACACGCGTTCGTCGCGTTCTCGCAGGATGCGGGACGCACCTTCGGCGCGCCGGTGCAGATCGACGACACGGGATCGCTCGGCCGGGTGGATGTGGAACAGATGCCGGACGGGTCGGCGGTGGCCGGCTGGATCGAACTCGCCGGGAGGAGCACGGCGTTCAAAGTGCGCCGCATCGAACGTGGCGGTCAGCGGTCGCCGGCCGTCACGGT
>Ga0105242_10001903_pt1 | contig 16407 bp, 14 predicted proteins | sample KBSM24metaG_FD_81521 | JGI IMG/M metagenome (GOLD analysis project Ga0105242, IMG submission 81521) | Miscanthus rhizosphere microbial communities from Kellogg Biological Station, Michigan, USA - KBS M2-4 metaG | ecosystem: Host-associated > Plants > Roots > Rhizosphere > Soil | place... | reverse complement strand
GCACGCCTGCGTCGAGAGCCTTCTCCCCGCTTGCGGGGAGAAGGTGCCGAAGGCGGATGAGGGGTGTGTCATTCCATCGTCATCGGCGCACGGCGCCGTTCCCACGCTCAGGATGACACTCGGTTTAGCTTTCGCCTTCGTCGTCGTTCTCGTCCGATTCTTCCGGTTCCCGCGGCGGCATCACTTCGCGCAGGATCGTCTCCACGCGGAGCGCGCGCATGGCCGTTTCGTCGTAGCGGAAGTCGAGCTCCGGCGTGTAGCGGAGGTGAATGCGCTTGCCGAGGAGATGGCGGATCTTGCCGGCGACCTTGCGCAGCGCCTCGACCGTCGCCTTCGTCTCGTCTTCCTTGAGACCGGTCATGTAGACGCGCGCGTACTGGAGATCGGGACTCACTTCGACTTCGCTGATCGACGACCAGCCGACGTTCACGTCGTTGATCTCGGTGCGGAGGATCTGCGCGAGGGCGTCGCGGACGTTCTCGCCGACCCGGGAAGTTCTGCGTGTTTTCTTCATGTCAAGTCGGCTTCCTCATCGAAGTCCAGTTTCTCCTGCGTCCAGCCGGTAAGCACGGCATCGGTGTTCGACTCGACGAAGTGCTGGATTGTATCGAGCAATGAGTCTGCCGAGTCGCTGCGATCGGCGATCAGCGCGACCGCGAGGCGCGCGCGCTGGTGCAGATCCTGGAACGCGACCTCGTTGACCGCGACCTTGAAGCGCCGCCGCAGCTTGTCGCGCACGCTTCGAACCACCATCCGCTTGTCCTTGAGGGACTCCGCGTATTCGATGTGCAGCTCGAAGAGTGCGACGGCGACGATCATGTCAGAGGGCAGAGCGCAGAGGGCGGAGGGCCGAAGAGCCGCCGTGCGATCTCTTCTGCGCTCTGCGCTCTGCCGTCTGCGCTCTCATCAGGCCAGCGCCGCCTCCAGCTGCTCGACCTTGAACGCCTCGATGATGTCGCCGTTCTTGATGTCCTGGAACTTCTCGAGGCCGATGCCGCACTCGAAGCCCTGGCGGACTTCGGAGACATCGTTCTTGAAGTGCCGCAGCGAGGCGATCTTGCCTTCGTAGATCACGCGGTTGTCGCGCAGCAGACGGACGCCGGCGGTGCGGGGGATGACCCCGTCCGTGACCATGCAGCCGGCGATGATGCCCATCTTCGGCACCTTGAACGTGTCGCGCACCTCGGCGCGGCCCTGGAAGACTTCCTGGAACTTCGGCTCGAGCAGCCCCACCATCGCGCCCTTGATCTCATCGACGAGCGTGTAGATGACGGTGTACATCCGGATGTCGACGCCTTCCTTCTCCGCCAGCTCCTGCGCGTTGCGCTCGGGGCGGACGTTGAAGCCGACGACAATCGCATCCGACGCCGTCGCCAGGAGCACGTCGTTCGTCGAGACCGCGCCGACCGAGGAGTGGATCACGTTGACTTTCACTTCGCTGGTGGAAAGCTTGCGCAGCGTCTCGTTCAGCACTTCGACCGAGCCCTGCACATCGGCCTTGACGATGAGGTTCAGTTCCTTGACCGTGCCCTGCTGCATGCGCTGGAACAGCTGATCGAGCGACATGCGGCCGACCTTCTGCTGCGCGGCGTCGCGGGCCTTTTCCTGACGGAGCTGGCCGATCATGCGCGCCTGCGTGTCGTCGTCGACGACGGCAATCGAGTCGCCGGCGTTCGGCACGTCGTCGAAGCCGGTGAGCTGCACCGGCGTCGCCGGACCGGCCTCGCTGATGCGCTTCCCGCGCTCGTCGCTCATCGCGCGCACGCGGCCCCAGGTCTGGCCGGAGAAGAACGGATCGCCGATCTTCAGCGTGCCGTCGTGGATAAGGACCGTGGCCACGATGCCGCGGCCCACTTCCTTCTTCGCCTCGAGCACGACGCCCTTCGCGGACATGTCGGGATTCGCTTTGAGATCGAGCAGATCGGCGGTGAGCAGGATCATGTCGAGCAGGTCGTCGATGCCCTGCTTCTTGATGGCCGACACTTCGACGGAGACGACATTGCCGCCCCACTGTTCGACGAGCACGTTCGCGTCCGCGAGCTCGCGGCGCACGCGCTCGACGTTCGCGTTCGGCTTGTCGATCTTGTTGATGGCCACGATCATCGCCACGTTCGCCGCGCGCGCGTGATCGATCGCTTCCTTGGTCTGGGGCATGACGCCGTCGTCGGCCGCGACGACGAGGACGACGATGTCCGTCACCTTCGCGCCGCGCGCGCGCATCATCGTGAAGGCCTCGTGGCCGGGCGTGTCGAGGAACACGATCTTCCGCCCGCGCTTCTCGACGTGATACGCGCCGATGTGCTGCGTAATGCCGCCCGCTTCGCCCGCCGCGACGTTGGTCTCGCGAATGGCGTCGAGCAGCGAGGTCTTGCCGTGGTCGACGTGACCCATGACCGTGATCACCGGGCCGCGCGGCACGGTGCCTTTGGCTTCGGTGCGCTCCATGGCTTCGAGCTCGACGGCCTCTTCGAACGAGACCATCTCCGCGTCGATCCCGAGCTCGTTCGCCACCTCGAGCGCGAGCTCCGCGCCGAGGGGTTGGTTGATCGAGACCATGAGCGCCTTCTTCATGAAGAGGTGCTTCATCAGATCGCTGGCCTTGACGTCGAGCTTCTCGGCGAGCTCCTTCACAGTCACGCCTTCGGTGAGCGCAACCTTTCCGGTCGGCCTCTTGAACTCGAGGACTTTCGCGGTCGGAGCGGCCTGCTTGCGCGCATCGCGGCGCGAAGAGACGCGCTTCGGACCTTCCTCGATCTCCGGCAGCACGATGTCCGGACCGATGTCGTCATTGATGACCTGCGTGCCGGAGAACGGGCCCTTCGTCAGAAGCTCCTGATCGAACTCCGCGGCGCGCGTGGTTTTTCCGCGCTTGCCGGTCGTTTTCTTTTTCTCGCCGCGCTCTTCGCCTCTCTCTTCCTTCTTGCCACGAATGATGTTCGCGCCGGGCATCGGAGGAGGAGGAGGCGCCTGCATTGGACGTCCGCCGCCGGGGCGAAGTCCGGGACCGCCACCACTCGGAGCGCGCATGCCCGCTCCGGCGGGACGCGTTCCCATCGGACCGCTCGGACGCGGACCACCGGGACCGGCTGGGCGCGGAGCACCAGCTCCAGCCGGACGCGCTCCCATCGGCGCGCTCGGACGCGCGGCGCCTGGACTCGCGGCACGCTGCGGCGGAGGCGCTTGCTGCGCGGAGTAATTCGGACGCGGTCCCTGCGGCGAACGCGCGCGCGGACCGGTCGGACCGGTCGGGCGTCGCAGGTCCGGCGCCGATGGACGCGCGGGAGCGTGACGCTCGGGCGCGGACGGCACTTCTTTTTCGACTTCCGGCGGAGCGGCGGCAACATCCCTGCGCGCTTCTTCGGCGGCCACTCTCGGCTTTTCCTGCGCGGGCGGTGCTTCCTTGGCGGCGCGCTCTTCCGCTTCCGCGGCCTCGACGAATTCCGGAATGATCACGGCGGGAGTCGGCGGCGCGGCGACCGGCTCTTCTTTCGGAGCCTCGGTCTTCTTCCGGGCAGGCGGCTGGACAATCGGACGCGGCGGACGCACCGCTTCCTTCTTCTTTTCCACCTGCGGCTTGTCCTCGCGCATGATGACGCTCTTGCTGCGCGTGGTCAGCTTCTTGCCGGTGATGAGCGCCTGGATCACTTCAGGCTCGAGCACCTGACTCGGATCCGATACTTCAGCGCCGAGCGACTGCAACTGGAAGATGAGGTCCTTCTCGGACTTTCCCATCCTCTTCGCTACGTCGCTCACTCGAAACTTTGGTGCCGCCATTCAATCTCCCCTGGGTGTATCCCGCCTGCTGTAGTTCTCTCTCTTTACATGATGACGCCTCGCGTCACTCGACAGAGGCTTCGGCCTGTTCTTCATCCGAAGCCTGATCTTCCGATTCTGATTCCGATTCCGGCTCGCCCTCTTCCCCGCCCTCTTCTTCTTCGAACGACTCGCCTTCCGATCCGCCGACCTGCTCGTGCTTGCGCGCGAGCTCGATCATCTGCGTGGCCGTGTCTTCATCCACGCCTTCGATGGCGGTGAGATCCTCGATCGAGGCGTTGATGATCGAGTCGAGATCGTCGTAGCCCGCGTCCTCGAGCAACTGGGACCACTCGTCGGGCATGTTCTCGATCTCGCGGACGCCGGTCTGCGACCGCGACTCCGCCATCGCTTCCTGAAGCATGGCCGAGAGGGCGTCGGCGACCTCGCCCTTGACCTCTTCCTCGGACTTGATGTCGATCTTCGCGCCGATCAGCTCCGCCGCGAGACGGACGTTCAGTCCGCGCTTGCCGATGGCCAGCGACAACTGGTCGTTGTCGACGATGACGTCGAGGTGCGGACGATGCGCGGCCTCGTCGCTGGTCACGCTGACGCGCGTGATCTTGGCCGGGGCCAGCGCGTTCTGCGCGTAGTTCACGATGTCGTCGTGCCAGGGGATGATGTCGATCTTCTCGCCGCGAAGCTCGCGGATGATCGACTGCACGCGCGAGCCTTTCATGCCCACGCAGGCGCCGACCGGGTCGACGTCGCGCTCGCGCGACATGACCGCGATCTTGGCGCGCTCGCCCGGCTCGCGCACCGCGCCCTTGATGACGACGGTTCCGTCGTAGATCTCCGGCACTTCCATCTCGAACAGCTTGATGAGCAGGCGCGGATCGGTGCGCGAGAGCACGACCTGCGGTCCCTTCGGCTGGGTATGGACGTCGACGATGACGGCCTTGATGCGATCGCCCTGCGAGTAGCGCTCCGCCCTCGACTGCTGCGAGCGCGGGATGATGCCCTCGGTCTTGCCGTTGAGATCGATGATCATGTCGCCGCGCTCGAAGCGCTTGACGTATCCGTTCTCCAGCTCGCCGAGCTTGTCCTTGAACTCGTTGAAGACCTTCTCGCGCTCCGCCTCGCGGACTTTCTGATACAGCACCTGCTTGGCCGACTGCGCGGCGATGCGGCCCAACTCGTTGGGAGGCTGGGTCAGCGGGATCTTGACTTCATCTCCCTGCTCCACCTCCGAGTCGATCTTCTGCGCCTCGTACGTACGGATCTGCGTGTTCGGATCGCGAACGACGTCGACGACTTCCTTGGTGATGTGATCGAGCTTGATCAGGCCGCCGGTCTGGACTTCCGGATCGACCTTGCGGGCCTGGTCGAGAGTCCACTGCGCCTGCGGATCTTCGATCTGATCTTCGTTCTCGACGATCTCCTTGATGGCGTAGATCTGAACGCCGCCGCCAGCGCGGTCGAGGACGGCCTCGAGCGGCTCGCGGGTCTTGTAGTACTTGCGCGCGGCGGTGGCCAGCGCGTCTTCGAGTGCCTTGTATACGCGATCGACATCGATCGACTTTTCGTACGCAAGCGCCCGAATGTCTTTGTCGTTGAACATCGGGTTCGATCCTTCACTGCGGTCAGGATGAGCCTGTGTTGCGGCGCGCCGTGTCACAGCTCCACCTCCAAGCGTGTTTCTTTGATGTCGGTGAGCGGAATCGTGTAGTCCGGATCCTTCTTCACCGCGGGGTCGGTCACCACGACCGCCTGCCCGTCGAATTCCTTCAACTTGCCGACGATCACGTGCAGTCCGCGGACGGGCCGGCTCGTTTTCACGCGCACGAGACGTCCGACGAACTTCTGATAGTCCGATGTGCTGTAGAACTTCCGGTCGAGACCGGGCGATGAGACCTGCAGTTCGAACTCGGCCGGGATGGGGTCTTCCACGTCGAGCCATGTCGACACTTGCTGCGAGATGTTCTGACAGTCGTCGATCGTCACGCCGCCTTCTTTGTCGATGTCGACACGGAGCAGATAACCCCGGCCCTGCCGGTGATAGTCGATGTGGACGAGCTCCAGCCCTTCGGATTCGACGATCCGCTGGATCTGCTCCTCCACATGACTCGGAACTTCGCTCATTTCGCCCCTAGAACAAAAAAAGCGGCCGATCGGCCGCTTTCGAAAGTTTGCTGCTCGAAAGCCGTCGAATATTAACACACCACGACGATGGCCAACAACACGACGAGCCTCATCCGGATTCCTGTTTCACGGCAGCGGAATCCGCAGCACGGACGCCGGCCTGAGCTTCTCTGCATCCTTCACGTTTCCGTCGTCGTCGAAGAGGTCCCACTGGCCGGCGGCATTGACGTAAAACGCTCCGTTCGCCATCACGCCTAACGTTGGATCGGCAAGCGCCGGAACGTTGGCGAGCAGGGTCTCCACCGATGCGACGTCGAGGCCGTTTTCGGTGAGCCCGATGCGGATGATGCGGTTCGGATTCGTGCCGTTCTGCGTCGCGACGAGCGTGCGCGGCGCCGCGAGATAGATGCCGTCGACGCCGAGGAGAGAGGCGTTAGGCGGAACGGACATGAGGTGAACGTCGCGTGTGCGGAGGTCGATCGCGAACAGACCCTTCGAATAGTCGGAGGCATAGAGCACGCCTGGCCCGGCGGCGATTCCCTGCAACGAAACGAACGGACCGGTGGCGAACGGCTGCAACGCGTTTTCGCGCAACTCGAAAATCACCGGCGACTCGCCGTCGCTCACCAGCACGCGCCCGTCGCGCGTCAGCGTCACGTCGCCGAAATGATGCCGCCCCTCGGCGCGAATCGTGTCGACGACGCGGCCGCTGCGGAGATCGATGCGCAGCAGCGCCGACTTTTTCTCCGCCAGCGCGCTCGTCGCCGCCCACAACGTTTCGCGCTTCGCATCGACGACCATTCCGAATACGCCCGACGGCAGATCCCTCACGAGTCGCCTCGCGCGCCCGGTGGGATCGATCGCATAGATCGCATGCCGCCGCACGCTGCTCACGAAGAACCGTTTCGTCGTTGCGTCGTACGCGAGGCCTTCGGGAATGAGACCCTTCTCCGGAATCGTGAACGCGAGCGTTGCCGCGCCGGCGGGCTTTGCGTTTTCCGCGAAGCGCCCGGCGATCGCGGTGAATCGCGGCGCGCCGCGCAGCGACGCCAGGTCTTCGTCTTCCGCGGCGCGGTAGACGAATCCCATCGCCGCGACGCGTTCGAGCACGTCGAGCGCGTCATCGCCGCGCCCGTTCAGCGTCAACGCGACCGCGAGTTGATACAGAAGCGTCGGATGCTGCGGCCGCAGCGCGGATGCGGCGCGCACGTTTTCCAGAAACGCGGCGTGATCTTTCTTTTGATACGCGTCGAGCGCGTTCTTGTACAGACGCCGCGACTCGGCCATATCTTCGGCGAACAGCGGAAGGGCGAGGAGGAGCGCGGCAATGAAACGGAAGATCACGGCTCGAAGCGGCCCCACGCGATCTCTTCTCCTTCGACGAGACTGAGCTGCGCGAAGAGCTGGATCATCCTCCGCCCGCCGGGATCCGATTTCTGGTACGCGTCGCACAGCAGCTCGGCCTGCGTGTGATCTTCGCTCGCCGAGATCGTGAAGCCGTCCGACGGCTGTCCCGGGTCGTGCGTGTGCTTGCGGCGCCAGCGGTTGTTCTCGAGGTGATAACAGACGTAACCGGTATACATCGCCACGCGCGCGGCGGGAAGGTACGGCGAACCGGAGATCTCCTTGTCTTTCGTGTTCGCGGTGAGCTCGCCCGCTCGAAAGATCGGCATCTTGTCGATCTGATGGTCGGGCACGACGCCGCGCGCGTTCAACTTCTGCTCCTCGAGCGCGCGGCTGATGAAGCGGCCGATCATGTTCTTCAGACGCGCGCGCATCGAGGACGGGAGGTCTTCGAACTCGAGGCCGGAGTGATAGACGGTCACTCCTTCGGCGCCGGTGGAGAAGCGCTCGATGCGCGAGCGGACGATGCGGCATTCGGCGACGATCTGTTCTCCTTCCCAGGTGAACGAGAGCCGCGAATGCGCTCCGGCGATGAGCGGCATGTGGTGCTCGACCCGCGCGCCGAGGACGCTGATGTCGACGAGAACGACCTGCGCGGAGCCGAGCTTCGCCAGCACCGCGTGCGCGAGGTGCACACGCATGACACGCCGGGTGCGTGGGAATTCCACGCGAAAAGTGTACGCGTCCGGCCGCAAAAAAGAAGGCCGCGCCGAAATGGCGCGGCCTTCCGATCGGGATCGAGATCGAAATTAGTGACGGACGCTGCGGCGGAAGCTGGTCTTGCCGGCGCCATTCGGATAGATCGCGATGATCGCTTCGGACGTGAGCTCCTTGAGGTACTGCGCCTCCTGCGTCGTCGCGTCGCCGCTGGCGTTGTCGAGCACCGAGCCGTACGCGAGGAAGGCCGGGCAACCTTCGACACACGACGCCGGGACTTCGATCGTCGTCGGGCATGCGCCCGGCACGTTGCAGGGCTGGTTGTTCGTCTGTTCGACGACCACGAAGAAGTTCGATCCGGTGAACTGGTCACCGAAGATCTGGCCGAGACCCGTCGGCGAGATGCTGCCGAGAGGACCGAGGTCGTAGGTCTTCGTGGCCTTCAGATCGGCGGGCGTCATCGTGCCCTGGTAGAGCGAGAGCTTGATCGTCGTTCTGGAGAACTGGGAGGCGTTGACCACGCCGACGTTCGCGCGGAACGTGCCCACCTGGCCGGCGCCGCCGGTCTGGGTCAGGCCGGTGATGAACACTTTGTCGAGTCCCGCATTCTGCTGGAGCGAGCTCACGAAGTTGTACCAGGGAATGCCGGAGAAGAGCTGACCCGTCTGACGCGTGTTGGGAGCCGGCAGATTCGGATCGGGGTTCGGGACCTGGTAGATGCGGCTCTCAACGCTGATCGGGCGGAAGTTCGGGCTCACGCCGTCCGGATCCTGGGTCTCGGGTCCGCAGCTCGCGCCCTTCTTGCAGCCGTTGAAGATCAGCTGGCCGAAGCCGCTGGAGAGGTTCAACGCGCTCAGGAAGACGTCGAGGTACTGCTTCCGCTCGAGTCCCTTCAGCGAGATGGCGTTCTTGAACTCCGTCCCCGAGCCACCGGTCTGACCGGCGGGCTGGTAGATGACGGAGACGTCGACTTCTTCCGACGACAGGTTGGAGATGTAGATATCGGAAATGAAGGTACCGCTGGAACCACCTGCGTGGCCGGCGGCCGGGATGTACACCTGATCGGCTCCGCGGAAGTTGCTCGCGGACGCGCCAAACGCACACAAGATCAGGGCCGCCGCAATACCAAGCTTCTTCATGAACATGTTTTCCCCTTTAGCTAACCGCAGTGGATTTGGATATTGGAACTCACTCGATCCGTTATGCTGCTCGCGCATTCTAAACGATGTTGAACTGGATCAACAGTCCCGTCAACGATCAGATACGAGCGTGTTCGTCAAAACGTCACCTTTCGTGCATGAAGTCACAGTCGGCACTCTTCAGGCCGGTCTTCGTCTCGATCGCGCGCTCGGCGAACTGTTTGCCGATCACAGCCGCAGCGCGCTCGCGCGCCTGATCGAGGAAGGATGCGTGCGCGTGGACACGCGAACCGCGACGAAACCGTCGCAGCGCGTGGAAGCGGGCCAGCAGATCGAGGTCACGTTTCCGCCACCCGTCTCTTCGAGCGTGGAAGCGCAGGATCTCCCACTGACGATCCTCTACGAGGACGATGATCTCGTGGTGATCGACAAGCCCGCAGGTCTCGTCGTGCATCCCGCCGCCGGTCACCGCGATCGGACGCTGGTGAACGCGCTTTTGTTTACGGTGAAGGACCTGAGCGGCATCGGCGGCGAGATCCGCCCCGGCATCGTGCACCGTCTCGACAAGGACACGAGCGGCGTGATGGTGATCGCGAAACACGACGAGGCGCATCGCAAGCTGACCGCGGCGTGGGGAACGGATCAGGTGCGGAAGGAATATCTCGCGCTGGTGTACGGCACGCCGTCCTCCGACCGCGGAACGATCGACGCGCCGATCGGCCGCGATCCGCGCGACCGCAAACGGATGGCAGTGGTTCCCGGCGGCCGCCGCGCCGTGACGGAGTACGAAGTGGCGGAGCGCCTGCGCTACGTATCCCTGATCCGCTGCCGCCTCCGCACCGGCCGCACCCACCAGATCCGCGTCCACCTGAAACACATCGGCCACCCCATCGTCGGCGACCCCGTCTACTCCGGCCCGCAATACCGCGGCATCCCCGACAAACGCATTCAGCGCGTACTCGCCGGTCTCGGACGACAGGCGTTGCATGCCGCGCGCATCACGTTTCCGCACCCGTCGTCGGGGGTCGTGATGACGTTCGAGGCCGTGTTACCGGAAGATTTGGCGAGCGTGCTTCAGGGGGTGCGTTGAACCGGTTGCTGGGTTGCTGAGTTGCTGGGTTGCTTGGCACGCCGCTCGTGTTTGCGCACCCATTCGATCAAGCCCGCCAAAGCTCGGCCCGCGCCCCGAATCAGACGCGTCATGTGCAGCAGTTCGGCCTCTCCGATAAATGTGAGCTCATGCGCCGCGATGAGCTGTGCTTCGACTTCGAACATCGAACCGCGCGCCTGACTCAGGAACTGCCGCCATTCACCATACGTCAACCGCCCTTGACCTTCAGCGATGTGACTGATCACCCCGACCGCCGCTCTTCGCAACTGCGCGACCAGTCCGTACATCTCTTGCTTCGGGAACCCGGCAGTAATGTCGTAGACAGCGACAACCACCTCGAGCGAACGCTTGAACGCAACAAGATCTCGAAACGTCTTTGGCATGGGACATTCGGTGCAGAGAGAGACGCGCGCGCGCCGAACGGCGGTGTGGACTTCCAAAGTGTACCTCGGTCGCCCAGCAACCCAGCAACCCAGCAACCCAGCAACCGCAACCTACAACAACATCCCCGCAATCGTCGCCGTCAGGAAATTCGCCAATGTCCCCGCGAGCATGGCCCGCAGGCCGAGGCGGGCCAGGTCGCCGCGGCGGGTGGGGGCGAGGGAGCCGATGCCGCCGATCTGGATGGCGATGGACGAGAAGTTGGCGAAGCCGCAGAGGGCGTAGGTGGTGATGACGAAGCTGCGCGGGTCGAGCGAGCTGCCGACGCCGGGCTCGCCGAGTTTCACGAAGGCCACGAACTCGTTCAGCACCATGCGCGTGCCGAGGAGATTGCCGACCGTGAGGGTGTCCTTCCACGACACGCCCATCGCCCACGCGATCGGGCGGAAGAGCCATCCGAGAACGATGTCGAGGCTCTGCGGGAACCACCACACCAGCCCGTGCACGTAACCGAACATTCCGTTCACCAGCGCGACCAGGGCGATGAACGCGATCAGCATTCCGAGGACGTTCAGCGAGAGATGCAAGCCCTCGATCGCGCCGCGGCCCGCGGCGTCGATCACGTTCACGTCCTGCTTCGGCACGACCACTTCGACGTCGCCGCCGGTCGTGGTCTGCTCCGTCTCCGGCACGATCATCTTCGCGATCATGATCGCGCCCGGCGCGGTCATGATCACCGCCGTGAGCAGGTGAATGACATCCACTTTCGCCACCAGGACGTAGGCGGCCATGATGCCGCCGGAGATGTGCGCCATCCCCGCGGTCATGATCGTCATCAGCTCCGACTTCGTCATCTCCGGCAGGAACGGCCGGATGGTCAGCGGTGCCTCGGTCTGTCCCATGAAGATCGACGCCGCGACCGACGTCGACTCCGCGCCCGACGCGCCCATGAACCGCGACATCAGCTTCGCGAAGAACGTCACCACCAGCTGCATCACGCCGATGTAGTAGAGGACCGCGAAAATCGACGCGATGAAAATGATCGTCGGCAGCACCTGCGTCGCGAAGATGAATCCGATGCTGGGGTCGGCGCTGTCACCGAGCTTGCCGAAGACGAACACGGCCCCGATCTTCGTGTAGCCGATCAGGCTGTTCACGACTTCCTTCATCTTCTCGAAGATGTAGGCGAGCAGGTTGAACGTCAGGAAGAGATAGAGCCCGAAGGCGGCGAACGCGCCCCAGACCGCGCGGCGCGTCGGACCGGGCGGGAGAAATTTCGCGATCAGTCCCACCACGATGGCCAGGCCGATGAAGAGCAGCGCCGCGCCGTAGCGCTCCAGCGGAAGCGCGATCATGCTCAGCGCTGCCGCGATCTCACGCCCTTTCAGCACCAGGATCGCGATCACGATCTGCAGCATCAATCCCCACCCGACAGTTCGCCACTTGATGGCCTTCCGGTTCGTCGACAACGCCCAGGCAATCGCCAGAATCGCAAAGAACCCGATCAGCGCAGTGAAACGCTCCATCTTTCTCTCCGTTCGTCGCGTGATGGGGAAGACCGGGGGTGATGGTCGTTGATTGCGATGCGCCGTGTCAATGAATCGTTCGCTATACTCCGCCGCCATGATCGAAGGAATCGCCGGCGCCGTTCAGTACATCCGCAGCAGGAGCAGTTTGCAGCCCGAGGTCGGCGTGATCCTCGGCTCGGGCCTCGGCCATGTCGTCGACGCAATCGACATCGAGACCGCCGTCGGCTACGGTGACATCCCCGGCGCGCGCGCGTCGACCGTGCTCGGTCATCAGGGCCGTCTCATCCTCGGGCGCACGAACAATCTCCCGGTCGCGGTGATGCAGGGCCGCGTGCACTTCTACGAAGGCTACGAGATGGACGAGGTCATGTTCCTCTCCCGCGTCCTCGGCCGCCTCGGAATCAAGAAGCTCGTCGTCACCAATGCCGCCGGCGGCATCAATACGTCGTACTCCACCGGCGATCTGATGCTCATCTCCGATCACATCAACCTGATGGGCGTGAATCCGCTTCGCGGACCAAACATCGAAGAGCTCGGAGTGCGATTCCCCGACATGACCGAGGCGTATCCCGAGTCAATGCGCAACATCGCCAAGGACGTCGCGAAGAACATCAAAGGCATCCAGATGCAGGAAGGCGTCTACCTCGCCTTGTCGGGTCCGACGTACGAGACTCCCGCCGAGATCCGCGCGTTCCGCATCCTCGGCGCGGATGCCGTCGGCATGTCCACCGTCCCCGAGGTCATCGCGATGTCGCAGATGGGCATCCCCGTCCTCGGCATCTCCTGCATCACGAACATGGCCGCCGGCATCCTGAAGCAGAAACTCACGCACCAGGAAGTGATGGACACGACGGCGCGCGTGCAGGAGCAGTTCACCGCACTCGTCCTCGGAGTGATCGCGCGCCTCGGTGGAGCGGCGGGCTCTTAGCCCGCCGGCCAACTCCGGGCCAATTTCGGCGGGCTGAGAGCCCGCCGCTCCACTACTACGGGACGAACTTGTAGCCGACGCGATGCACCGTCAGGAGGTGCCGCGGTTCCGAAGGCACGGTCTCGATCTTCTGGCGCAGACGGGCCATGTGCGTGTCGACGGTGCGCGTGAATGCGGAGCTGTCGTAACCCCAGACGTGATTGAGCAGCGCGTCGCGGCTCACGACTTCGTCGGCGTGGTCGATGAAGTAGCGGAGGATGCGGAACTCGCGCGGCGTGAGCTCGAGCGCGGCGGTGCTCTTGGTGGCCTGGTACGTCCGGAAGTCGAGCCTCACGTCGCCGAACGTGAACTCGTCGCCCGCCGACGTCCGTTGCACGCGGCGCAGCACCGCTTCGACTCGCGCGAGGAGCTCGATGAAGCTGAACGGCTTCGTCACGTAGTCGTCGGCGCCGAGCTTGAGGCCGACGATCTTGTCGATCTCCTGCCCGCGCGCGGTCAGCATGATCACCGGCGTACGGCTGCCGTTCTTGCGCAGCTCCTTGCAGACGTCGAAGCCGCTCTTCTTCGGCAGCATGACGTCGAGGACGATCAGATCGTGATCGCCGCGCGTGGCCAGGCGCAGGCCCTCATCGCCGTCGCCGGCCATCTCGACCGCGTATTTCTCGAACTCGAAGCCGTCGCGCAGCGCCACCGACATCGCGGGGTCATCTTCGACGATGAGGATTCTGCTCATGCGTTATCTCCTATCGTGTCATCCTGAGCGAAGCGAAGGATCTTCTCCGTTGAACGGCGGAAGATCCTTCGCCGTCTTCGCGGCTCAGGATGACACCGGGTGCGAGCGGCAGCACGATCGTGAACGTGCTCCCCTCGCCCGTCACACTCTCCAGCTCCACCCGGCCGCCGTGGGCTTCGGCGACGTGTTTCACGATCGACAATCCGAGGCCGCTGCCTTTCACGTCGTGTACGAGACCGCTGCCGACGCGGTAGAACTTCTCGAAGATCTTCTTCTGCTCGGACGGGGCGATTCCGATGCCGTGGTCGCGGACCGCGATGCGCACGTCCTTCGCCGACGTCGCGATCGAGACCTCGATCTCTTTTCGTCCATCCGAGTACTTCAAGGCGTTGTCGAGGAGATTCACGAGGGCCTGGCCGAGGGCGTCCTTGTCGGCGTTCAGGAGAGGAGGCCGTGTGGACGGTGCGAGGAAGACGACCGACACGCTCTCATCGCGCAGCGGCACCGCGAACGCGGCGACGGTGCGCTCGACGAGATCGGCCAGATCGACTTCGCAGAAGCGGTACTGCTTTTCCGCCGACTCGATCTTCGAGAAATCGAGGATGTTGTTGATGAGCGCCGTCAGGCGGCGGCTCTCGGCCTCGATGTACTCGCCGTACTCGCGCACCTTGTCCGGCTGCGTTACGCGGCCGAGGCGCATGTACTCGCCGAAGACGCGAATCGAGGAGAGCGGCGTGCGCAGCTCGTGGGAGACGTTCGACACGAACTCGCTCTTCATCTGCGAGAGCCGCATCTGCCGGGCGACGGCGCCGACGGCGAGGGCGATCGCGCCGAGGAGAACGACGAACGCGCCGCCGGTCCACATCGCGTTGTGGCGGAACTGATAGGCCGCGACTTCTTCCGGGCTCGAGCAACTGTCGCGAATCCCGGCCCGCCAGTTCGTGAAGACGAAGCCGAGCGGCTGGGTGATGTAGTCCCGGCCTCCGGTCATCTTCGGGAAATAGTCGCCGATCAGCAGCGTCGTGGTGACGCCGGGGGGATTCCGCCTGCGCAGCGTCTTCGTGGCGATGTTCGTCATCGCGTTTCGCGCCAGCGTTTCGTCGAGCACCACTCCGACTGCGCCGACGACGTGCATCGACGAGTCGATCACCGGACGGAGGATCACGCGATGATGCGGATCGCGCTCATCGACGTGCAGCGGCGCCTGCCCCACGGCGCGGTTCCACTTGTGGGCCACGTGCCACGACACGGTGGCCATCTTCACCGCTTCGGCTTCGCCTTCGCTCGGCAGCTTTTCCTTGCCGCGCGGATCGAAGAAGCCGGTCTCGTACATCGTCTGCGAGAAGCGCATGGCGAAATACGTCCGCGCGCCGGGAACGTGATTGCGCGCGAAGTGGCGGCCGAGCGTCCCGACGTTCGGCAGCTCGGCCGGCGGAATCGACAGCGCCAGCAGCGCCGCCCCGCGGTACGTCCGCTCGATCTCGCCGGTCGCGATCTCGAGCGAGTTGCGCAGCCAGTTGCGCTCCGCCGAGGCAGTCTTCTGCTCCAGCGCGCGCAGGGTGCGGTACTGCATCACCAGCAGCGCGCCGAGAGGCACGACGACCACTGGCAGCAGCCAGAGGATGGAACGTCGGAAGAGGCGGCGCATGTGCGTTGAAGACGGTATCGTCGCATGAGGGTTCCGTGCGACTTGTGACAATTTGTGACGTCATGGAGTCGTCGAGTCGACAAGTGTCTGACAAACGTCAACTGACAATCCCGACTCAGATCGCGATAATGCCCGCGCTCATGGTTGATAAAGCAGCTCTCGACGGATTACGAATCGACCGGCCGCAGGACGAGCGGCGGCGCATGGCGCCGTGGATCGTGCTGCCGATCGCCGGCGTTGCCCTCGCGCTGATCGGCTGGCTGATCGTGCGCGGAGGCGGCAAGGAAGTGCGCGTCGCGCAGGCACATGCTGTCGCGGCCCAGACGCGCGGCGCGGTGCTCAACGCGAGCGGCTACGTCACCGCGCGGCGCCAGGCCACGGTGTCGTCGAAGGTCACGGGTAAGGTCGCCGAGATCTTCACCGAAGAGGGCATGCACGTGAAGGCGGGCCAGGAGCTGGCGCGTCTCGATTCCGCGTATGCATCGAAAGGCCTCGCGCTTTCGCAGGCCGAGGCCAATGCCGCGCGGAGCGCACTCGAAGAGACCCGCGTGCGCATCCGCGAGGCCCAGCTCGACTACGACCGCGCCGCGCATCTCGCGCAGAGCGAGGTCGGCAGCCGCGCCGACGTCGATCGCGCCCGCGCGCAACTCGACGCCACGCGCGCGCGCCTGGCCGCGCAGAGCGACCAGCTGTCGACCGCGCATCGACAGGTCGAGCTGCAGCGGCAGAACGTCGAGGACACCATCATCCGCGCGCCGTTCGAAGGCGTGGTCGTCTCGAAGGACGCGCAGCCCGGCGAGATGATCTCCCCCGTCTCGGCCGGCGGCGGCTTCACTCGCACCGGCATCTGCACGATCGTCGACATGGAGTCGCTCGAGATCGAGGTGGACGTCAACGAGGCCTACATCAACCGCGTCCGTCCGAATCAGCAGGTGGAAGCGGTGCTCGACGCCTATCCCGACTGGAAAATCCCCGCGCACGT
>Ga0105242_10001901_pt1 | contig 16410 bp, 14 predicted proteins | sample KBSM24metaG_FD_81521 | JGI IMG/M metagenome (GOLD analysis project Ga0105242, IMG submission 81521) | Miscanthus rhizosphere microbial communities from Kellogg Biological Station, Michigan, USA - KBS M2-4 metaG | ecosystem: Host-associated > Plants > Roots > Rhizosphere > Soil | place... | reverse complement strand
CGTGCTCGGTCACTCGACCTTGGCCGCGGCGGTCTGAGCGGCGCGCAGCGCGTCGATGTCGAACCCCGGTTGTTGGGCGGCGCTGATGACGACGCGTTCGCGCCGGGCGACGAGTTGGACGGCGGCCTTCACCTTGCCGGCAACATCGCTCGGGATCACGACCGCACCGTGCTGATCGGCATGAATGATGTCGCCGTCCGATACGCGCATGCCCGCAACCGTGACCGAGCGGCCGAAGTCGACCACGTGCACGAACGCGTGCGACGGGCCGACCCTGTCGGCCCACATGTTGAACCCCTCGGCGATGTCGGGCAGATCGCGCACGCTGCCGTTCGTGATCACGCCGTTGCAGCCGAGGCCCTTGTGGATGTTGCTGTTGACCTCGCCCCAGAACGATCCGTAGCCATTCGCGTCGTCGAGATCCTGGATCACCACGATGCTCGGCTTCGGGCCACGATCGATGTACTCGTAGTAGGCGTCGCGCACCGCCGGCGAGGAGTCGTCGTAGTTCGGATGAGCGGCACGAAGGGTCGCGGTTCTGGCGACACCGACCAGCGGGCCGAGATCTGGCCGCGTGCACACGAGGGGTTGGGTCGTGAATCCGTAGCCCCGTCGCTCGGGAACGAGCAGCTCCAATGCGTTGCACACGCTCGGGGTGTCGATCGCGGTGAGTTCGGCGATGAGGTCTGGCGTCAGCTCGGACACGACAGTGAAGGTACAACACAGGTCGGGCCTCCTGGCTGTTGCTCGGGGGCCCGCGGGTGTAGACATCAGTGACATGAAGACAACGACGCAAGTGGCGGCCGACCGCACCGCCATCGTTCTCGGACCGGTGCTGGCCATTGCGGTGGCGTGGGCCACGGGCACCGACCGAACCGACATGACGATTGCCAACACGGCGTTGGTGCTCGCCTTCATCTCGGTCGCAGCGGCGCTCATCAGCCCGCTCGCCGGATTCATCACGTCGGCAGTGGCTGCACTCGCGCTGAACTACTTCCACACCACGCCGGTGCACTCGCTGCGAATGACGGAACCGGGCGAGATCCTCACGGTGGTTCTGCTCGTGTTGCTGGGGTCATTGGTCAGCATCGCCACGACGATGAGAGTGCGATCGAAGGTCGCGGTACATCGGACGGACACGACCCTCGCGGCGACCCGAGAGCTGGAAGAGCTGCTGTCGCACGGGGGTGCCCTGCCGGCGGTGTGGCTCACGGCTGTGCAGTCGTTGGGTGGCCAGGCCGCCTCCATCGACGTCTCCCTGCGGCCTTCGGCCCCGAGCGACATGCCGGTGATCAGTCGCCGCCTCCCGCCTGGCGCCGGATCCGATGGTGACGCGGTCGTCATCCCGGAGACGGGTGCCGCGCTCGTGCTCCCGAATGGCCGTGGTGCGCTGCTTCTCAGACCGCAGCAGGGCCTGGGAGCGATCACGGCGGCACGTACGATGTTGGCCCAATTCGCCGATGAGCTGGCGGTGGCGCTGGCCTACGCAGACCAGAGACGATCCGCGGCGTAGAGCACTCGACATGGCATCCGACAAGACCGCAGACAAGACCGTCTCGCCCGAGCTGATCGTTGCGGCCGCCGCCAACGCCGCGGCACACGTCAAGGAGCGCGCGCCGCGCGAACACGTCGACCATGGCAAGGTCGGTTCGACGGCGCTCGCGCTCGGCGCACTCGGTGTGGTCTACGGCGACATCGGCACGAGCCCGCTGTACTCACTGAAAGAGGCTTTCACCGAGCAGTCGCACCGCCTCACGGTCGACGAGATCAACGTCTACGGGGTTTGTTCGTTGGCGTTCTGGTCACTCATCATCATCATCTCGATCAAGTACCTCATGTTCGTCATGCGCGCCGACAACGAGGGAGAGGGCGGGATCTTGGCGCTCACCGCGTTGGTGATGCCGAAGCGCGGGCGCACCGTCGCCAAAGCCGGCCTCCTCGTGTCGTTGGGTGTGTTCGGCACGTCGTTGTTGTACGGCGACGGCATCATCACCCCGGCGATCTCGGTGCTCAGCGCGGTCGAGGGTTTGGAGGAGGTGTCGACGTCGTTCGAGCGCTGGGTGATACCAATCGCAATCGTCATCCTCATCGGGCTGTTCGCAGTACAGCGGCAAGGCACCGGCGCGGTCGGCAAGGTGTTCGGGCCAGTGATGATGGTCTGGTTCGCCACGATGGCAACGCTCGGGCTGTGGCACATCAGGGATTCGCCCTCGATCATCAAGTCGGTCAACCCGTACTACGCGATCCAGTTCTTCGGCCACGAGAGCACCAAGGCGTTCCTCTCGTTGGGTTCGATCTTCCTGGTCGTCACCGGTGGTGAAGCGCTGTACGCGGACATGGGGCACTTCGGTCGCCGCCCGATCGCCTTGGGTTGGTACGGCATGGTCCTGCCGTCGTTGCTGCTCAACTACTGGGGTCAGGGGGCGTTCCTGCTGGGGCACCCCGAGGACGTCCACAGCGTGTTCTTCCGGATGGCCCCTCAAGCGCTGCTGTTGCCAGTCGTGATTCTCGCCACGTGCGCCACGGTGATCGCATCGCAGGCGCTCATCTCCGGCGTGTTCTCACTGACCGCCCAGGCGGTGAAGCTGGACTACCTGCCGCGCATCAAGATCCTGCACACCTCGCAATCGCAGGAGGGGCAGATCTACGTACCCCTGGTCAACTGGCTGTTGATGGCGGCGTGCGTCGGTTTGGTGCTCGGCTTCCGCTCGTCCAGCAACCTCGCGGCCGCGTACGGCATCGCCGTCACGATGACCATGGCCATCACCACCCTGATCTTCTTCCGAGTGCTGACCGACCGTTGGCACTGGCCACGGCCAAGGGCGTTCCTGGTGTGCGCGCCGCTGTTCACGATCGAGTTGGGCTTCCTCGGCGCCAACCTCGTGAAGATCCCGCACGGTGGATGGTTCGCCCTCACGATCGGCGTGATCCTGATGGTGCAGATGCAGACGTGGCGCACGGGTCGAGCGCTGGTGGCCAAACGCATCCAGCGAGGGGAGCGCCCACTGCAGGAAGTGCTCGACGAAGCGAATCCGCAGCGCGTGCAGGGCACTGCAGTGTTCATGTTCAAGGACCTTGGCAAGGCCCCGCCGGCCTTGGTGAACAACCTGCTCCACAACAAGGTGCTGCACAGGACAACCTTGATCGTGTCGGTCGAAACTGCCGACACCCCGCGTGTACCGTCGGGCGAACGGGCCACGGTCGGCCGTGTCGCGCCAGGGGTGTTCCAGGTTCAGCTCGAGTTCGGCTTCATGGAGATACCCGACGTGCCGGCCGCACTCGAGGCGATCGACTACCGCGGCCTCGTCTTCGATCCCGACGATGTCACCTACTTCATCGGCCACGAATCCATCGTCGCCGGCAAGGCACCGGGAATGAACCCTGCGGCCGAGCATCTGTTCGTGTGGTTGAACCGCGGCGCGGACAGCGCCAGCCGTTTCTTCAAGCTGCCTGTCGAGCGAGTGTTCGAGGTCGGCTCGCGTGTCGAGATCTGAAGTGATCTACGAGCGGTAGTCGAAGTCGGTCGCGAACGATGCGCGCCCGCCTCCTCGGATCTCCCAACGCAGGGCCTCGTCGGTAGAGATCAATTCCTCGCCGTAGAGCTCGGTACCCGGGTGGTCGAAGCCGGGTATGCCGCACTGCACGTCGTCCGGTTCGGACGCAACGCCTTCGGCCACGACGGTGATGTAACCGACGACGTCGATTCGCTTGCGTGGTGCGACGTGCTCGACGGTGATGTTGGCTCGGCGGACGGCGTGAACCTCTCCGATGGCCGGCCCGTAAAGGTTCCCGACCGTGCCGCCTGCTCGACCGAGGAAGATGTCGGCCAGCGCTTGGTGCTGCGCTTCGTCGGCGCGATCGTCGACGTACAGGACCACCTCCCACGGCGTGCTCGGCTGCACCGCGTCGCGATAGCGCAGCGACATGACGACGTCGAGGTTCGACAGATCCACTGGTCCTGCGTGCCCGTCGTCGACGTGCCAGGACAACGTGCCGTAACAGACGCCGAACGTCGATGGACCACCCGATTTGCCGTGGACGCTCCGGCACGGGCAAATGGCGTCGCAGTTGCAGCACTCGAAATACGAGCCTCGGACGCTCCAGTCCTCGACCTCAGGTGCTGCTTGCATCGTGTCCTCCCGGCGCGCCGTTCGTCCACCAAAGAGTACTATTGCCGCCGAAAACAGCGAAGGGGGGTCCGGTCATGGCTTGGACGATTGAAGGCACCTACCTGGAGAACTGCTCGTGCGACACGATCTGTCCGTGCACGTGGTCCGGCCTCACCGCGCCGGCAACGCACGATCGGTGCCTCGCGATGCTCGCTTTCCACATCGACCGCGGTGACATCGAGGGCACTGACGTGAGCGGATTGACGTTCGCGTTGGTGGCTGACACCCCACCGGTCATGTCCGACGGTGGATGGAAGCTCGGTGTGGTGGTGGACGGCGCGGCGACCGACGAGCAGGCCGCAGCGCTCGGCCGCGTGCTCGGCGGTCAACTCGGCGGACCGCCGGCGATGTTGGGTCCGCTCATCGGGGAGATGGTGGGGATCGAACAGGCTCCCGCCGAGTGGCAACAATCCGACGGCACCCTCAGCGTTCGCTTCGGTGATCTGATCGATGTAGAAGTCAAGTCGAAGCTGTCCGGCGCTCTCACCGAACCGGTTCAGCTGGTGAACGTGTTCCACCCTGCCAACACGACCTTGACCGTGTCGCCGGCGACGAAGTCGAAGGTCGACGTGTTCGGCATTCGCTTCGACGGCACAGGCACGAGCGGATTCAACGCTCCGTACGCCTGGTCCGCGTGACCGTATCTGTAGCGCAGGCCGAGCGGCCGGCGCTACGACTGACGCGCGAAACGATCATCCTGTTGGGCGTGGCCGCGCTCGCCTGGGCGGGTGTGATCGCCTACGCCCGGCACATGGGGAACGGCGTCGGCACGATGGGCATGTCGTTCGTCGGGTTCATGGGGATGTGGTCGCTGATGATGACGGCGATGATGCTGCCCGCAGTAGCACCTGTCGCGTCGCTCTACCTCCGCACGATCGGTCCGCCGAACCGACGTAGGCGACTCGGTTTGTTCGTCGCCGGATACCTCGTGGTGTGGGCGGCGGCGGGAGTTCCTGCCTACTTTGCGCTTCGCCTCATCGATGACCAAGTGGCCGACGAGCCGGGCACCATGCGAATCGTCGCGGTGGTCGTTCTCGCTGCGGCGGGCATCTATCAACTGACTCCGCTCAAGGCGGTGTGCCTGAGGCATTGCCGATCCCCGCTCGCACAACTGCTGCACTACGGAAATATCAAAGGACCGGCGAAGGATCTCAAGGTCGCGCTGCATCACTCGGCCTACTGCATCGGCTGCTGCTGGGCACTGATGGCGCTGTTCTTCGTGTTCGGCATCATGAACGTGTGGGCCATGCTGGGCCTGGCAGCGATCGTGTTCAGCGAGAAGCTCCTACGTCACGGCGAGACGGTCGGCCGGGTCGCCGGCGCGACGTTCGTCGTGCTCGCGTTGCTCGTCGCTGCGTCGCCGCGCGTGGCGAACGCGGTGGTGCCGTCCGACCCGGCACCCATGATCGAGATGTGACCAGCTAGCCGTCACAGCTTCACCGTGTCGGGACTCCTCTACTGTTTGCCGAGTGGCCCTGATGATGCGGACGCTCCTGTTCTCCGACATCGAGGGATCGACCTCGCTGTTGGATCGGGCCGGCCCGAAGTATCGCGACATGCTCGCCGTCCATCGGCGAATCGTGCGTGCCGCCGTCGAGAGCGTCGGCGGCACCGAACACAGCACCGAAGGCGACTCGTTCTTCCTCAGTTTCGACTCGCCGACTGCGGCGATCGCGGCCGCGGTCGCGTCGCAGCGCGAAATGGAGAACCACGAGTGGCCCGACGGTTTGCGCATGAGGTCCGTATAGGCGTTCACGCCGGGGAGGTGCAGGAGACTGACGACGACGATCTGCTCGGCATGTCGATCAACCACGCGGCTCGGATCGCGGCCGCGGCACACGGCGGACAGATCGTGCTCAGCGAAGCCGTCCGGCAGATGGCACACCAGCTACCCGACGGTGTCGAAGTGCGCTCGCTCGGCACGCATCGGCTTCGCGATGTCGGGTCCATCACTCTCTTCCAAGTCGAGCACGCCGATCTGCAGCACGACTTCCCACCGCCGCGCGGTGCGATCGGACATCGCACGAATGTGCCCCGTATCCGAACGCCTTTCGTCGGTGGGGATCGGTTGCTGGAAGCAATCGGGGAGCATCTCGACGCCGCGAACTTGGTCACCCTCACCGGAACCGGTGGAGTCGGAAAGACGCGATCTGCGATCGAGTACGGCCTCTCCCGTCTCGACGACTTCGACCAAGGAGTGTTCTTCGTCGATCTCGCGCCGGTTTCCGACACGGGTGCGGTCATCGGCGCGATCGCGTCGACGTTGCCGATCATTGCCGGCGGTGATCGGTTGTTGCTGGATACGGTCGTCGATTGGATCGGCGAACGGCGTCTGTTGTTCATCATCGACAACTGCGAACACCTGGTCGCCGAAGTCGGCTCGCTCGTCGAGGAGATGATCAGTCGGTGCCCGAACCTTCAAATCCTCGTCACTGGTCGCGAGGCTTTGGGTGTTCGAGGTGAACGTGTTCATCGTGTGCCGTCGCTCGAAGCGGACGGCTCGGCAGTCGAGTTGTTCTGTGAGCGGGTGCGTGCGATCGACGCATCGTTCGCTTTCGAGGGCCACCGCGACACCGTGGTGCAGATCTGTGAGCGGCTCGACGGCATTCCGCTCGCGATCGAACTTGCGGCGGCACGTATGCGATCGTTGTCGGCGGAGGAACTGCTCGAACGGTTGCGCGACCGCTTTCGAGTTCTGCGCGGCAGCGGTCGGGGGACACTCGACCGACACCAGACCCTTCGGGCTGCGGTGACCTGGTCGTATCAGTTGCTGAGTGTCGACGAACGGGTCCTGTTCGACCGCGTGTCGGTGTTCGCCGGTGGGTTCGAGCTGCAGGCCGCGGAGACGGTGTGCGGTTTCGACCCGCTCGATGTCAACGACGTCATCGATCTCGTCTCGTCACTCGTCGACAAGTCGATGATCGTCGCGGATCGCCGAGCATCGGGCATGCGCTACCGACTGCTCGAGACCCTTCGGCAGTACGCCGAGGAACAGCTGGAAGTTCGCGGCGAGACATTGGTGGTGCGCGACCGTCATGCCGAGTACTACGCCGAACTTGTGGCGGAACTGGATGTCCTGGTCCGCGGTGAACGTCAGCTCGAGGGTTCTCAACGCATCTCACTGGAATGGGACAACGTGCGCGCCGCTCACCTGTGGTCGCTTGCCCAGGAGAACCTGGATCTCGCCGAGCGCATCGCAGCGGCGACCTTCCTCGACTCGATGTTCGAGCTCCGCCACGAGCACGCCCTGATGTTGCAGCGAGCCGTCGACCTCGGCGAGGACAGTCACGCGCCTTCCACGACCATGCTCGCGATGTTGAGCTTCTGGCTCGACCTGCAGGGCAACGAGGAGGCGTCCCGGCGTGTCGCACAACGCGGTATCGATGTCGCCCCCTCGGCCGACGACGCCGCCACCGCGCTTTGTTGGTTCGAGTTCGCGGGTGCGACGGCGGGCACCGTCGCCTTCTCACCGGCGGCTGTCGAGGCGTTCCGCCACCAGGAGGCCGCTACTGCAAACATCGCGGACATTGCGATGGAATGGCACTCGTTGGGCTGCCTCCTCGACGCTTCACTGAATGCCGATCCGAGTGCAACAGCAGCGTTGCGACAGCAGCTCAACGACGTCGCCTCGGCGGTGCACTCGCCACGACTCACGCTGTTTGTCCATCAATACGAAGGGCACTTCTGCATGACAGCGTCGCCGCCTGATTTCGCAGGTGCGTTCGCCGCGTACGAACGCATGGGCGAACTCGCTAGCGCTTCGGGCGACCTGCAGTTTCACCTATTGGCGTTGCGGGGTATCGCGATGGCTGCGGTGGGCCTCGGTGCACCGGACGCTCCCACCCGTTGCCACGATGCGCTCGTTGCTCTGTTCGAGGCCCGCTACTGGCAGAAGACATGGCAGGCCCTCGAGTCGGCGTGCCTTGCCTTGGCAGTCGCCGGTCGCATCGGCGATGCAGCGGTGATCCTCGGCCGTCTCGATGTTCAGTCCGGCGGTCTCGGAATGGAGCACGCGCTGCACTTTCGAGATCGCGCCCGAGATCTGATCGAGGCGGGCGGTGGGCACGAATCGGAGAAAGCCCGTGGGGCTCGTATGTCGCCGGAAGAGCTCGTGACGACCGCCATCGGCTTCTGCGCCGCCGATTAGAAGTCAACGGTGCTGTCGGGCGGTAACTTTGCTGGGCGAGCGTCGCACGCAGGTGTGATGACTTCTCGCTCCCGTAGCTCAGGGGATAGAGCATCGGTTTCCTAAACCGTGTGTCGGAGGTTCGAATCCTCCCGGGGGCGCCCAGAAAGCTCGGTCATCTGCCTGCGGGCTGGCAGCGAGTTCGGTCGGGCTGTCCGCACGTCAGGTCCTCCGCTGCGAATCCGCTCGATCGGTCAGCTGTGGTCGTCTCGGGGACGTTACGGTCGACGGATGTCAACCGATGCGGCAGCCCCTTTGGGTGCGGCGATCCGCCGACGTCGACTCGCGGCTGGACGGTCCCTACGTGCAGCGGCTCGGGCCGCTGGCGTCTCGCCTTCGTTCTTCAGTCAGGTCGAGAACGGGATCAGCCGGCCGGGTCTGGAGACGTTGAACCGGATCGCCGGCAGCGTCGGCTCGACGGCGCAGGCGTTGCTCGCCGAGGCGAACGCGCCGACGCGCTCGGTGGGCGACTCGCTGTTGGTTGTGAGGGCGGACGTTGGTCTTCTGGTAGCCGCTGCGCACGAGGGCGACGGTGCCGTCCGCTCACTCGTGGACGCATCGGCTGGATTCGAGGCGATGGAGATCCGGGGCGCACCGGACCGGTTCGGTGAGGCGTATTGCCACGCCGGGACCGATCTGTTGTACGTCGTGACCGGAGAGATCGAGACCGAGATCGGCGGGAAGCGACGCAGGCTGGGACCAGGTGACGCGATCACGTATTCCGGCGATCGGCCACATCGCACCCGACGGCTGAGCGGCGACGTCCACTTGATCATCGTGACGGTCAGGTAGGTGTCGCTGTTCGCAGGCCCTCTTCCGATCCTTACCACGTGGGCCACTTCGCCTTGTCGGGCAGACCGCTGCGGGCGGTGATCGCTTCTCCACGCTGCTGGGCCTCGCTCCATAGTCGTTCCTCGTCGAGGGTTGTGCATCGACCGGCCTCCACGACGACTTGCCCGTCGACGAGCACGGTGTGTACCCCCCGGCCGTCGGCCGACCAGACGAGCTGATTGACGACGTTCAGCAGGGGACGCCACTCGGGCCGGTCGGTGTCGTGGAGGACGATGTCGGCTCGTTTGCCGGGTTCCAGCGAGCCGATCTGGTTGTCGAGGAGCATCGTGCGTGCCCCGCCGAGAGTTGCCATCTCGAACGCCTTCTCGGCCGGGAACATCTGCGGGTCTGTGCGCGCGTCTTTGAAGAGGCCGGCGACGAGGTACGTCGCCCGCATCAGGTCCGAGTAGTTGCTCGCGTTGTTGCCGTCGGTTCCGATCGACACGTTGATTCCACGCTCGACCATCTCCGGGAACCGTCCGACTTGCGTCACGCCGTAGCTGACCTTCAACGCTGTGGTGGGGCAGTGGACGACGCTCACCCTGCGCTTCGCCATCACGTCGAGTTCCGTGTTGTCCACATGGACGCAGTGGGTCATCGCGACGTTGGGGCCGAGCACACCGATCTCGTCGAGGTGGATCATCGGGGTCTGTCCGAACGCGGCGATGAAGCCCTCTGGGTCGAGCCGCGCTGGTGACATGTGGAAGCTCATCCCCACCCGATGGTCGTCGGCTAGGGATTTCGCTTCACGCCACAGCGGGTCACTGCATGTGGTGTGGCCGATGAGGGTGCTCCATGCGGAGATCCGCCGCTCGGGTGCGCTCGGGTGGTCCGCGAGCTGGCGTTCGAGCAGGGAGATGGCGCGCTCGGTCGTGCTGCGGTAGACCGCCGGTTCTGGCGGGAGATCCCAGACCCAGTTGCCGACACGACCCCTGATCCCAACGGACGTCAAGCCGTCAACGACGTCATCGAGGAATCGGATCGTGCCGGCCTCGAGGAACGTCGTGGTGCCGGATCGCAGCATCTCCACCGCGGCGAGTTGCGCGGAGAGCCGTTCGTCGTCGGCGTCGTGCTCGGCGTACAGCGGGCACAGCCACTGGAACACGTTCTCCTCGAACGGGGTGTCGTCGGGTACGTAGCCGCGGGTCAGCGGCTCGCCTGTGATGTGGATGTGTGTGTTGACCATGCCCGGCGCGACGACGAACCGTGCACCGCCGAGCGTTCGCGCGCTCGCGTACTCGCGCTCGATGTCGACCGACTTGCCGACAGCGACGATGGTCCCGCCTCGAACTGCCACTGCTCCGTCACGGATGATGTCGCGCGCAGTGTTCATCGTGACGAGGTACCAGCCACGGATGATCAGATCGACCGGTTCTTGCATCATGAGCTCCTGTCTTGCGGGGCAGAGGCGACGAAGACGTGGTTGAACCCGATGGGTTCCAGGAGGCGGATGTGCTCGAGCCCCACCTCGTGCAACCATCCGCGCACCTGTCCGTAGGTCAAGATGCCGCCTTGCTGCGTGGACGCGACCATCGTCAAGCCCATCTGCACGCCGAAGGCGTTGTGCTTGCGCTGGTCGTCGGCGAAGTAGTCGGCGAGGATCAGTTGCCCACCCGGCGCGAGGCCCGCGGCGGCGCGTGCGACGAGCGACCGGGCGCGCTCGTCTCCCTCAGTGCGACAGATGTGCCCGAGCACGACCACGTCGAAGGATGCGCTATCGATCTGCAACTCGTGGAACGAGCCCGCGTGGACGACAGAGCGATCTTCGACGCCGTGCGCTCGCAACGTCTCCTGGGCGAGCTCGGCAACACCGGGAAGATCATTGACGACCGCGTGGGAACCCGGTGATTGCTCCAACACCGAGATGGCCCACGGCGCGCGGCCGGCTCCGAGGTCGAGGACCCGCAGGCCGGGGCGTCGGGCCCAACCGAGCGCAATTCCGACGCGGCCGGCGGCGCGGAACTGGGTTGCGAACGTGGCAGTCACCAGAGGGCCGTAGAAGCTGGCGGGGTCGTCGTCGATCGGATGTCGGACGTGTCCGCTCCGGATCGTGTCGACGAGTCGAATCCAGTTGTCGTGCGGGCCCGGCGCGATCGACACGAGTGCCGCCATCGATGCCGGACTGTCGCGGCAGAGGTAGCGCTCGGCGGTCTCGGTCAGCTCGTAGCGATCATGCACCCGATCGAGGAGGCCGAATGTGAGGAGCGCGTCGAGCAGATGTGTGAGGTGACGAGGCGAGGCGCCGATCGCAGCGGAGATCTCGGCCGCCGAAGCAGGCTGCGATTGGAGCGCGTCGAACACGCCGAGCTCGACGGCTGCCACCAGTGCCCAGTACGAGCCGAACCCCTGGATCAGCGCCCACACCGGCGCAGAAGGTGGCGGTTTGTGGTCGCGCCAGGGGCGTCCCACGCGCGCCATCGAATGTGTCTTCTTCAGTTCCGGGTACGGCGAGTCCGCCATCACAGGTCCGACGCGACGTCGACCACGATCTTGCCGAACACGTCACCATCGGACAGCTTCTGCTGAGCGACGGCGACGTCGGCGAGCGGAAACACGCTGTCGATCGGTGTCTGGAAGCCACCGTCGATGTACTGACGCCACGCGTCCGGGAACTCGCTGGGTCGGTACGGGTCAGAACCGATGACGGAGATGCCGAGGTGGAACAGTTTCTCGAGTGAATCGATCGTCACGCTGTTCCCGGAAGTGTTCCCGCAGTTGACGAGACGCCCGCGCGGTTTCAGCGAGGAGATCGACGCGTTCCAGAGCGCGGGACCGACGTGATCGAGCACCATGTCGACTCCCCGTCCATCGGTGACCTGTCGAACCCAAGCGGCAAGGTCGTCGGAACGGTTGTTCGCCGCGTGAGCGGCACCGAGCTCGATCGCCTTGGCGCACTTGACTTCGTTGCCCGCTGTTGCGAGAACGGTCGCACCCGCGTTGCGGGCGAGTTGGATCGCGGCGGTGGAGACGCCGCTTCCGGCGGCGTGGATCAGGATGGTCTCCCCGGGTGCGAGACGACCCCGTTCGAACAACGCATGGTGAGCGGTGAGCCACACGCAAGGGAAGGCGACGGCCTGGGTCCAACTCATCGCATCAGGGATCTCGAACAGATGAGACGCTGGAACCAGGCAGCGCTCGGCATATCCGCCGGCCACGTTCGCGCCGATCACGCCGAGGTCACCGTAGATGTCGTCCATCCCAGCGAGCTTGGACCCGACCCCGACACCCGCGAGCGACGGATCCACGACCACGCGGCGACCGAGCATCCCGACGTCGACCTGTTCACCGACCTCGATGACCCGCCCGGCCACGTCCATGCCCGCAACGTGAGGAAAGGCGAAGCGCGGCAAGGTGTACCAGCCGTTCCGCTGCACGATGTCGAGGTGGTTCAGCGCCGTCATCGCCACCTCGATCACCACGTCGCCAGCGCCCGGTACGGGATCCGGTACCTCCGCCAGCTCCAACACCTCGGGCCCGCCGAAGCGCTCGTACTGCAAGGCCTTCATTTCACTGCGGTTCCTTCCACGCTGTTCAGTGCTGCTGAACGGTAATGTGCGCGAGAACTGTCGGCAACGGGCCTCACTAGTTGTGACGACCGGAGGTTGTCCCTGGCGGGGTGGGATCATCCAGTCGGTCGCCCGGCGTGTCGGCGCCTCGGTGCGCCGGAATCGGTGCTCGTGGTAACGCCGTGGTAACGCCTCTTGCCGAACCGTGACAAAGTCCGGCGAACGGCGGCGGAACCGGAATCGCCTATTCACCGCTCGACGACCTATCAACGAACCATCGCGAGCTGCTACGAACCGCACTGGTGGGCTTCCTAAACCGTGTGTCGGAGGTTCGAATCCTCCCGGGGGCGCTCGAAGCCCAGCTTGAGCTGACAATTTGTGCAGTTTGGAAGCCGTGCGGACCAAACCGTTGGCAACTTGAGGAAGTATCTGAACGCGATTGGGAACGCTGTGGGAAGGGCGGGTCAAGAACGATAGAGCCGACAATCGTGTGCATGCGTGGGGACGGGTCCAGCCTGACCACGCACGGCACTCACAGGGCGGGTTGCTCGAGAGTAGGGTTCAGATTCGCAAGCGTGGCCTGGATCCGCAGTCGCTTTGTCGCGGTCGGCGCTTGCCGTCGCCGGTCGAGCAGCCGGAACTTCGCAGTAGTCCAGAAGCTGTGCTCATGTCCGTAGCGAGACTCTACGCCGCGCCAAGCACGTATCGGGTGCCGACGACGCTGGGGGCACAGCCGCCTGGGAATGCGTTCGTGAGCGCCGCAGCGGCGCGCCAGCCGGTGCAGTGGCCGGGGGCGACGATTCGAGGTTCGACGAGTTGCTTCAGATCGCGAACGGTGGCATCGATGCGGTCTTCGACAGCTGTGCCGGCGAGGTGGTAGCCGCCGAGTAGTACGTCGACTGGTTGATCCGGGATGAGCCGGCGTGCTTCGAGTCCGACGTTGACGACACCGGCGTGAGAGCAGGCGGTGAGGACGGTCGTGCCGCGGCCGCGGACGGTGGCGGCGACGAAGCGTTCGTCGTGGATCTCTGGGTCAACGTCCACCGCGTCGCCGTGCCAGCTGTGGTGCCCGGTCAGCCCCGTCTCGTAACTGGTTTGGCGCGGGATGTCGCCGCTGGCGACGAACAGCCCGCCGATGTAGTGGGTCTCGGCGTGGGCGACGACTCGACCGCCTGCTGCTTCGATGGCTTCGATGGTGGGCTCTGGCGGCAGCATCGCAAATATGCCGAATGGGGTGAGGATGCCGCGTTGGTCGGGCCGGTCAGGGTGCACGTCGACGGCGAGCGGTGTCTGTCCGGCATTGTGACGCGCCTCGGCGATGGCGGCGACGACTGGGGTGACGCCGCCTGTGTGATCCCAGTGCCAATGCGACAGGAACAGGACGTCGATGCTCGACAAATCGACGGCGAGTCGCTCGGCGTTGGCGAGCCACACGTCGGCGTACGGTCCGACGTCGAACAGCACGGTTGCGGTTTGCTCGCCGTGGCGAGCGGTGGCGAGCGCGGAGAATCCGTGACAGGCGACGCACATGTGGTCGAAACCGACGACACAGTCGTGACCGTCGTGCTGGCCGATCGGTGGGATGCCGCCGAGCAAGTAGGCCATCTCCGGGACTTGCGGAATCCCCGGGTCGATGCTCGAGAGCGTGTCGGTGGTGTTGTCGACGACGATGGTGATGGTCAGCTCGTCCAATCCGGGCACGTTGCCAGGCTGTGTGTTCATCGGAAGCCGGCGTTCAACCGGTGGCCGTCGTTGACGATGTGCGTGTCGTTGGTGCTCTGGGCGGCTACCACGGGCCTGCGGGCGTCGCGGATCAGCGCGACGGCGAGCCAGATCAGCCAGATGCTCCACAGGACGTAGCCGGCGAAGTTGACGGTGTCGATGATCGCCAGATCGAGCGGAGACAACACTCCGAGGAAGATCATGACTGCCGATGCGGTGCCGATGGCTGCGAACACCCGGCCGGCGAATCGGGTCCCGAGGCTGGCGAGGACAAGCAACGTCCACGCCGCAGTGAGCAGGTATCCGAACGTCTCGCCGAGGACGTTACCGAGGATCGTGTGTGCGGTGTCGAAGTGATCGAGGGCGTTGGCCGCCGTCACCGGATTTCTACTGGTGGCGTCGATGGCGAAGCCGGGGACGAGCAGCGGCCATCGGAGCAGTCCGATGGTCTGGACGACGGCGGCGGCGATCCCCGCGGGGACGGCGAGTTTCATCCACCGGTCGTCGCGCAGCTTTCCGACACCGATGGCGATCGGTGCGAACAGCAGTGCGGAGGCGGCCAGCATCGCGAACCAGATGGAGACACTGGTCTGGTTCTCTCGGAACCGGTCGAGGATCTCGCCGGTTGGTTCTTTCAAGACGTCGGGGTAGCTGAAGATGCTGCCGAGGGCAGTGAACCCGGCGTTGGTCAGCACTGCTGCGGCGATGAGCGTGATGGCTGTGAGTTTGCGGGTCATGATGCTTCCTTTGCTGGGTTGGTTCGGTACCACTGGACGGTTGTTTCGATGGCGGGCCACAGCGGCGTGGAGATGTTGCCGAAGGTGTTGCGGAACTTGGTGTCGTCGACGACCCAGGTCTCGGTGAATTGGTAGAGGGTGTGGCGCAGCTCTTTGAGCTCCGGTTTGAAGAGGCCAACGACAGCAAGCGCGGCTCGGCCGGCTGCGGTGAGGCGGGTGGGGTGTCCGGCGGTCTTGTACACCGCGTCGATGAACTCGCGTGTCGTCAGCGTTTCGGCGATCGGGAGGTGCCAGGTCTGCCCGCTTGGCGCTTGCGGTGTGCCCAGGGCGATGAGCCCTGCGGCGACGTCGGGTGCGTAGGAGTAGCTGTGGGGCAGGTTCGGGTTGCCCATCATCTGGGCTCGTTTGCCTGTCAGCGCGGGGCGGAAGACTTGCTCACCGAGTGCGGACTGGGTGACGCCCGGCCCGAAGAAGTCCGACGCCCGCCCGATCGTGACGTCGAGGGTTCCGCGGTGGTGGGCGGCGAGGAGCTCGTTGGTCATCTCGATTCGGGTGCGGGCCTTGGCGGATGTCGCCCGGGCGGGGAGGTCCTCGGTGAGGGTTTGCCCGCCGGTCGGACCGTAGGAGTACAGGTTCTCGAGCACCACAAGCCGGGCCGCGGTGACGGTCGCGGCGTGCATCGCCGCGCGTTGCAATGGCGGGAACTCTTCGGGCCAGCTGTGGTAGCTGGTCGCGTTCAGGCAGAAGTAGATGACCTCGGCGCCGGCGGCCGCGGTGGCCGCGAATTCGGGGTCGGTGAGGTCACCGTTGACCGGGCGGGCGCCGGCAGGGACGTTGCGGCCGCTGCGACTGGCGACGATGACGTCGTAGCCCGAGTCGAGTAGCCGCCTGGTGACATGAGTGCCGATCTGGCCGGCCCCGAGGACGACGTGGCGGCTCATCGTGGTGCCCGCTGTTGGCGGCGGTCGAGTGCGATGGGCAGTACAGCCATGGCGGCGGTGACGACGATCGCGCCGCTCGCGCCGAACGTGGTGTAGTGCGCTTCGACGTCGATGCCGGCGGATGCGGTGATGGTCCAACCGAGGGCCCATAACCCGGAGAGGAAGACTGGCCAACCCAGCACGATTCGTCCGAGTTGGCGGTACAGGACTGCTGCTTGGGTGGCGCCGATGACTGCGCCGCAGATCGCGCCTTGGGTGGCGAGCGCTCCGGTGTTTGTGTGATAGCCGGCTGCGGCGGCGCCAAGCCCGAGTCCGGCT
>Ga0105242_10001898_pt1 | contig 16417 bp, 9 predicted proteins | sample KBSM24metaG_FD_81521 | JGI IMG/M metagenome (GOLD analysis project Ga0105242, IMG submission 81521) | Miscanthus rhizosphere microbial communities from Kellogg Biological Station, Michigan, USA - KBS M2-4 metaG | ecosystem: Host-associated > Plants > Roots > Rhizosphere > Soil | place: Michigan... | reverse complement strand
GGAGATAACCAGCTCATAGGGCGACAAGTCGAACTGTTCGACCGCGTGCGGCATCAGCGCAAAATACTTTCGGAAGTGCCGCCGGGCAAACGGGAGGCGCTGGATGAACGAAGTGCGGATCGGTCGATGTCCCAGTTTCGCCCTATTCGCCTCGGAGAGGAAATCTACCAGCGCAAAAAGATCCGCTTCGGGGTAAAGCGCGAGCAGCGCCGCAAGCACGGTCTCGCCGCCGCCCCAGGTGTCGAGCCAGTCGTGGATGAGGGCGATGCGCATTGGGTCGAGTTCATGGCCGAGGCGATAGACGACCCGCTCAGCTGAGCACGGGGAGAGGATTGGTTTGTGAAGCCTACAAAGAAGGGTACATAGAAGCAGATACGTCCACGCCCGAAGCCGTCCATTGATGAATAGTCGGCAGGGCAGAGCATTTCGATACGCCTAACGGCCGGTGACGCGGCTCTCCAATCTCGGATCACTACACCAACCCGGATCCCAAGGTCGAATGCACGCCGACCGAACTCAGGCAAATTCTAGCATCGGCTGGATTGACACTCGTACGAAGCTGGGGCTCATGCGCATGCCGTCGACGCTCCTTTGCGGAGCGTTTGATCCCATTGAGGTCTATTAGACAGACTCACCATCATTGATGGGATGGATGAGAAACCATCCGATCGTGCCCGAATATGTCTCAGATAAAGCGGCTCAAGTGCACGAACCGAACCGTCGCTTCTCCATGTCATGGCCTGATTCACGGAGAGGATCGAGCATCGAAACGATCAGACTTGCACCAAGTCGCCCTCGAACGTATCCGGCTTCGAAGCGGCTCGAGCCACTTCGTGCCGGCGCGAGAAAGGACAAAGGAAATAGCCAGGATGGGTAGCACGGATGCGACAAATACGTCGAGTCCCCGCCTCTTTGCGTCTAAGAAAAGAAGGCTTACGACAAACGCGACCGTAAAATGAGTAAGAAAAATCGGATAGGACAGATCTCCAAGAATCTTGCCACTAGTCCGAAACGATCCAACCATGCTTGGGACGGAAGCGGAGGCCACCATAAAAAAGAGACAGATGAGATTGACGTAGAAGGACAGATTAAACCATCGTCCCGCCACTCCCGAGTCGAATGCACAAAGGATCAAGTTGCCTACCGCTATTGCTGAGCTATACCAAAATATGCGATGCGCATGTGCCGGCGGAATTGCAGCGAGGTGGCTGCGAAAAAAGAAGATGCAGGAACCAAACGCGAACGGCAAAAGAGCAGCGTAAAACGGGCGGTAACGCGTTTCCCAATTCCATCCCATGGCCAAGCTGAACGCGTGGTACGTCAAGGCGACTGCAAGGGCAGCAATGACCAGCCGCCGACTTCTTGCGACGATCAGCCAAAGCAAGAAATAATTGATGATTTCTACGGCCAGTGACCAGGTCGGAGGGATTATTCTAAAGGTCGAGTCGTAAAATTCGAGGGGAAAAATCAGCCCGTTGCCGATGTAGTCGAGCAGTCCTGGAGTGCCTCGCCACGCTGCGTGAAACGTCGAAGCCCTAGGCTCGAAAAGAATTAGGCATGCGGTCGCGATCCCAACGAGGTAGTAGATAGGGGACAGCCGCAGAAACCTGTTTAGCGTGAACGGTGCTAATCGAAACGAGTAGACATCATGCAGAACCGCAGTCATCAGGTAACCAGAAATCAAGTAAAAACCAAACACTCCAAATATGCCCCAGTGTGAGAAAAACAAAGTAGTGCCCTCCGTCAGGTGTTCGATAACGACGAACATGGCGAAGGCAAAGCGCAATAACCCAAGCATATGTCGCTACTCGTAACGGTATCCCGACGTATCGTTGCTAAGCCGAGCGGAAAGTCGACCAGCCCGAGCAGTTCGATTCAGGATAGATCGAACAGCGCAGCGAGCATGTTCTCGCCGCCGCTCATAGTGTCGAGCCAGTCGTGGACCGGGCGGATGCCTACAACGACGACCCACGTCGGTCAAAGTGGCTTATGTGAAAATGATGTATGAAAACGATGGAATCTGGCGTCATCAAAGCCTGCGACGATATTCATGTATTTGAAGTGAATAATGTGATGATACATAACTGAATAACTTTCATCATCGTTGTGTAGATTTGCGTAAGTATCGCCCTCGATGGCAAGCAAAATTGGAAAGCGCGACCGTAAGTAATCGAAAAACTCCGGAACGGAAATGCGCTGAAAAGCATTAAGGCACCAATGATTTAGCTCTAGCACTACGCTTGGCTTGAATTGATCAATGGTATTTCTAGCACCTTCAATTACATATTTTTCGAAACCCTCGACATCGATTTTGATGAACTCGATGTGCGCCAAGCGCAACATGGCAACGGCGTCATCTAGTCGCTTGACTTGGATTGTCTCTTTAGTATGACCAATCGCGCCCCTCGTCGAATCCGCTACAAAGGCGCCGGAACGGTTGTTGGGGGAAAAGCTGATTTGGGCCTTGCCCGCTTTGGAACCAAGCGCATAGTTCTGCACCGAAATGTTGGTCAGGCCGGATACTAGAACGTTTCTCTCGAGGTAGTAAAACGTGGTGGGAGATGGTTCGAACGAGATAACTTTGCGGGATAAATCACCCAGCAGAAGCGAAGTGCAACCGATATTTGCGCCAATATCCAGCACATAGTCGTCCTTATTCACTAGGCAACGAAACAGCCTAACCATGTCTGGCTCAAACTCTTCGTCGATTTTCTCCAGATACTCGTCATCGGAAACAATAGAGTATCGTTTGTCGCCGATTTTGATCGTGCGTTCCTTCTCATTCCGCATGTGGACTCGCAGTCCGAGGAGACCAATTCAAATACCATTGATCTAATAAGATAGTATCGGTTAGTTGATTCACGCTTTCTTGCCACGTTAGATATTTGCCTGCGCCTGCATTAGGCGTAGACCGATCACGCAATGCGATCAGCCAGGGCTCTAGAGCCTCGACTAGGGATTCGGCTGAAAGGCCAGAAAAGTAAGTGGCATGTTCACCAACGACTTCACGAAAAACTGGCAAATCACGCGCCAGAATCGGCAGACTGTGCCGAGCGGCCTCGATTAGCGGCAGGCCAAACCCCTCGCCTTCTGATGCCATGAGGACACCGGCCGACGCTTCGTAGAGCGCTTGGAGCTGCTCGTCGGTGGCATCCTCAAACCATAACAGGCGCCCGCCATTTTCAGGATGGTCGCGGAGCCGCCGTATCATTGATTCCGCCATCCATCCAGGCTTGCCGACGATGACTAGATTCACTGATGGGTCGCGCGCCCACAAAATCTCAAAGGCAGCGAGCGCTTGCGCATAGCCCTTGCGCGGCTCTATTGTCCCCACCATTAAGACACTGGGCCGTAGACGCACACTGTGCATCGCGTCGTCCATGCTCGGATCAACTTCGCGTGCGGGTCCCCCGGATGCAATATCAGCGCCTAAATGAAACCATCCGATCTGTAATCGGCGTGCACGGTGGAGCTGCGCGCGATCCAACCATTTGGACAATTCATCGGCGACCGTACGTGAGATACAGATCGCACCGTCAGCCACTTCGGCAACCAGCGATAACCAGTCGCGAAATGCATCAGAGCCACCGTCGAGGAAGAAATCCGGACGCTGGGCCAGTAGTAGGTCGTACACGACGAAATACATACGAATGCGCCGTTGGCGCATCCCACGGTACAACGCACGACGAGCGGGTAACAAGTGCATAAAGAGGTCGAGCGCAATGAAAATGTCACCGGGGCGTGTCTCCATGGGTTCGTCGGCAAGAGCAGGAACTTCAACGCCTAACATCTTCGTTGCGAAGCGTCGCGCATATCGGTAGTTCCCGTCGCCGTCGCAATAGACGGGTTCGACTCGGAATCCGCGAGGCGACTCATTCAGCCACACATCCAACGCCGCACGGACGACTCGCTGGATGCCCGATTTTGAATCGCGTCGCACCAGCTCAGAGATATCGACTAGCCACTGCCGAGGGCCGTTTCGAGTGACTGACTCGTTCTCCGCGATCATTCGCGCCAATGTCAGCCAGTCTGCTTCACTGACTGATGTCGCATTCTCGACGCGCGCAAGCCCCTCGCTGAGTCTTGCGCTACGTGCGTGCGCCCCGTCTTGAGCAAATCGCTCAATAGCGTTGTAATATTGATCCGCTATCGTCCGTGGATGATGATCTGTCCTTACATGCACCATGCCCCTGGCACGCAAAGACGAACGCAGCAAAGGATCACGCCACAAATCACTTAACGCGGCCTCCAGTTCGTCATTGGAAAAGTCAGCCGATAAGCGAAGTGCGCAATCTGATGGAAGCTCAACGAGGGCTCCAACTGCATTGACGATCGTCGGTAAGCCATAAGCTAGGCAGTCGAGTACAGTTCCCGAAGTTTCGCCGCGAGAGCGCGCGCGCAGTTGCACTGCGGCATCCGCAGCGAGGAGGTAACTTCGATATACGGCAGGAGAAACGAAGCCCGTTACATGGATTCGTGAGGCCACCCCACTTTGGGCGATCAACCGCCCAAGAGAAGCGCCGTACGCGCCGTCTTCCTTTTGGCCTACAAAAATCAGATGACAATGCGGGTCATGAGCCAAGGGGGAAGCGAGCCAACCAGCCAGCAGTCGATCATTGAGCTTGGTTGGGCCGATCATCCCAAAAGAGCAGGTTAGAAAATCCCCCTCTCGAAAACCGAGGGATGCGCGGAGATCGGCAGATCGCGTGTCAGTTGGAAGTTTGCGCAGGTGGGGAATCTTGGCCCAACCTTCACTGTATCTGTGCCCATACCAGACATTGGCGAGTTCCCGGGAGAATTCCGAATGAACAATCACTCCCTCAGCTTGCTGCAAGACGGCAAAGTTGCCTGGATATTTCCAGACAACCTCCACGGGATCGGTTGAAGTGAAGTGCTCTTTGACGGAATGGTAGCCGTGCGAGACATATAGCGCAGCGGGCCAAGACTCCGGAGAATCAACTGGCCGGTTCATGTGGGCGATAACGCCGCTTAGAAAGAAATCGTGCAATACGACTACCCCCGGGTACCTCTCCAGCATGTCAAACATGTGGCGATGGAAACTGGAGTTGCCAAAATGGTAGAGAATGCGATCATAAATACGAGCATTTTGGTCAAACCACTGGATGGGTCGTATCGTCGCATTCGCTCGAATCCAAGGGTCGTCCACGTAGGGCTGATCAACAATGGTATCGATGTCATAGTGACGAGCCAGCTCCGGCAATAACTCTGCACTATATGCGCTAATCCCGCTTTTTGCGGGCGGCAAAGGCGAGACGTATGCTAGACGAGGGCGGTGGACCGTTGACCTACGTGCTTGAACGGAAACGTCGGCCCGGGAATTGCGATACAACCAATCGAAAGAATTCCACGCGCGGTGCGCCGTGCTGGCCCACGAAAACATCTTGGCTTGTTGCAATGCGTGGCGCCTTAGGTCTTGTCGAAGTGCGGCGTCCGTTAATACCGCGTACATCTTCGCCGCCATGTTGTCTTCGTCGCGAGGATCGAACAGCGCATCACCCCTGCCGATCACTTCGGGAATACTAGAGGCATCGCTGCCAATTGTGGCCGCCCCGCAAGCCATTGCCTCGAGCGCCGGAAGGCCAAATCCCTCGTGCCACGATGGAAAGACAAATATCTCGCATAGATTGTAGAGAGCTACTAAGTCATCATCTGTAACAAAACCAGTGAAGACAACTTCATCACGGCCGAGACCTTGGCTTCGCGCCGCGCGCGCTAGCCTTCCGAGTTCGTCGCTACTTCCTGCGCACACGATTGCCAATTGGTGACCCGCTCGAACAACCTCCGGGAGTCTGGCGTAGGCGCCAATCAGCCCTTCGATATTCTTGCGTGGATCGATGCCGCCCGTGTACATGACAAAACGACGTGATAATCCGTACCGGCGTCTGATCAACGCTTGTTCGTCAGGACTGCTGCTAACGGGGCGGAATATATCGTCGGCTGCCGTCGATACATTAATAACCAATTCGTCTGGCAGATTAAGGCAATTAATCGCTTCCTGGCGTGAGGATTCCGAGATTGCCAACCACAGATTGGCACGTCGCAGATCGGTTAGCTTTCGCTCGTACCAAGACTCCATAGCCGGATTGGCGAGGTAGAGGTCTCGGTGCACGAACGGGATGAGATCGTATAGAGTCACCGCAGACGGCAATGTGTTGTCGTATGAGCGAATGCTCGTCACGCCATCATCGACAAATCCCTCGAACAGGCTCGAAATGTGAACGACATCTGGCCTAAGCCCCGAGAGAAATGACTCTCTTAGACGTTCGCCGACGTCTCGCCTCCAATGATTAGCCGAGTCAATTGATGCGATGGGCGCCGGTGCCTGCCACACACCGATACGGTCCTGAGGAATTAGTCCATCAAACGCAGCGCGCAAAGGCTCGACGCTTTCCGGAAAGAGACCGCTAAGCGCAACCCATACTTCGCGAGAGCCCGCGCTGCGTGCCATCTCCTTGGCGAGAGCCAGCGAATAACGGCCGACTCCGCGCGACCGGCTTATCGAGGATTGCGCCCCCTGCAAATCAATAACTATCCTCAATTTGCCACGACGTTCGTCGTTCCCGCGCGATCCCCGTTAGCGACCTTGCGGCGCGCCTCTAGAAGCGTTTGGTAGGCTTGGCGTACCGGCGCCGGATAATCACTTAAGGTGACGCTCCTGACGCTGATGGTTGCCGACGCTATGTGAATTGGCGCCCGGGCGTCAGATAGCTTATTGGGCCCCTGCGATTGTGCCCTATGCGCAAATGCGAAGGAACGCAAGCCTTGGTACAGACGTGGAAAGCGAGCGACCAGGCGGGTGAGAACGGTCTTAAGCCTTGGCCGAGCCTGTACATATTGGGCAGCAACGACGCCGGATGATAGGAAGACACGGCGCGGCCACGTGATCGCTCCCAGAATGCTGTATTTGGTCACCCCTCGATTCAATCTAACCACTCGATTTAGGTAACGCAACGGAGCGGTCACACGCCACGATCGAGTAGCGTAAACCATCTGCAAATGCAGATTTATTCCTTCGGCAAAGTTTCGTAATCTAGCAATTTCGTTATGTAGATCCTCGATATAGGAAGTCGCCGTCGCTATTTCGACTTCAAGTTGCCCGCTGCGCCTCTTATTGAAAGCAAGCGCCCCTCCTAGCATCCCCATCTCGGAACGCGCCTCCAGCATTTCTTTGTCGCGCAATGTCAACTCCGCCTGGGCAGCAAGTATCTTGGCGCGAAAAGTGGTAACCTCGTCGGTCCGACGCGCCAGTTCTTCCTGCACTTTGATCAACTTCTGCGTCAAGGTGTGCTGTAATTCCGCATACCGGCGGTCACAAGTCACCAGCCGATGTTGCGCCTCGGCGAGACCATCGGTTTGACGGATCGCAACCTGGCGGACACGAGCTGCGTCTGCGATTAGATCGGAGTTCGGTCGACGCGCCGTGGGCTTGTAGCGCGTGCGTACCTCTAGAGCAGCACTGAGCACGCTGTGTCGATATCCGTGCGCGAGGAAAAGTTCATGAACCCGGCCCTCTGCAGCTTCAAAGAGCGCAACGTCCCGGCTGCCAAAAGCAGCTTGCGTAATCTTACAGTCGGAAAGATCCAGAGCGGTGATGCCTTCAGTGGCAAGGGCATCAAGTATCCGTCTACGGTATGGTTGCGACGAGGTCAGTGCGTCGATATTGATCGATAGGGTTGCCACCTTTTCTATTTCAAGAAACGAGTAAAGCCATAATGCGTAGAAGACAAGATAGCTATCCTGCGATGCAAGGCGATTTGACCATGCGTGCGAGATTTCCTTTTCAATATCGGGATCGTGAAAATCTGGAATTCCACACAGGCTCTTTACGACCGTCAAAACGGTTGGGGGCTCAAGCGCATTGAGGATCAAGTGCGACGTGGCGTCAAAATAGCCATCTACTTGGTACGACCACCACTGGTCCCACGGATTACGCCAAAGGTGGATATGCTTGCCGACAAAGGTATTGCGCAGGCCAGTCACACGACCAAAACTGCGGCAGCATTGGAGAAACGGCGTTCCTTTAGCTTCTTCAACAAGGCATCGAAGATATGTTCCGACCTTATCGAATTCTTCACGCCCCTCTCCGATAAAAAACCAGTCGTAACTCATTTGTTTGGTAAACAGTGGGGCAATCGCATCCTTGACCTCGTAATACTCCCAGAAATACGGCTTTTCTAAGTCTGGGTGACGAAGCGCAGAACCAAGAGTGTGGTGTACTTCGAGTAGCCGGTGGGGTGCATCTGAAACGTGCCGAATATATTCATGCAGGGGCTCCTGATAACACCAGTAGTTACTTTCGGAGCGCCGAAAGACGCTAAAAAGGTAGGTACTTCCCGACCGGAACATAGAGTGAACAAAGATCGGTTCGGCGTGCATGACTGCCTATTCCAGATGTGCCATCACGGTCGACACGCTCATTCGAGCCTCCATATCTAGGAGCCCCGCTTCAGCGGTGGACGAAGAGCCTTCGGCAATCTTAATAAGTGCGGTGTCGATGCGGCGACTCAGGAACTCAACTCGATCGACATATTTAACCCGGACACCGCAGTTTAGGTAGTAAACACCGGGGGCTAGAGGATTCAAAAGTTCGAAACGGACATCGACTAGCTCCCCCGGTGCGTAGCTCCTAGAATCCAAATTAAGTCTAATCGAATCTACTCCATACAACGCGATCCCCTCTCTCGTTTTTATCATCATCGCAAACGCAGGGTCGTCGACTTGTTCACGAAATCGCACTTTATAGCGCCAGACGAAGGGCTGCCCGGCCTCGGCAGTATTGATGCGTCGACCTTGTAGATCTTCGATATGGCAAGATTCGATGTCGGCTACCCCATTACCGTAGACGAGCTCGCAATCCGAGCTGACTAGCGTAGGATCGAATCGCGTCAAAGGAGAACCTTCTGACTCCAGCCTCCCGGAATTGGTCTGTGCTCCAAACATATGTTGCTCGTACCTGTCGCAAACGACCTTGGCCGCACCGAGTAGTTCTAGACGGCCGTTCTTAATAAACATAGCGCGCGAGCAAATTTTCTTGACGGTCTCGACGTCGTGGCTCACAAAAAGTAGGCTTGTTCCCTTGGCACGAAACGCTTCGATACGTTGAAAACATTTGCGCTGAAAGGCCGCATCGCCAACCGCCAGGGCCTCATCAATGATGAGGATTTCTGGGCGAAAGGCAGTGGCTACGGCGAAAGCAACCCGTACCTGCATACCGCTCGAATGCGTTCGGAGGGGCTGATCGAAGTACTCGCCGATGTCCGCAAATCCTTCGATCTCTGGCATGACGCTTTGCAGCGTACTTCGATCGAATCCCATCAGGCCGCCGGCGTGAAGTGCATTTTGGCGACCTGTGAGCTCCGGATTGAAGCCCATACCAAGTTCCAGTATCGCGGCGACCCGGCCCTTGGTTTGGATTCCACCTTCTGTTGGTCGCGACGTTCCGGCTATGAGTTTCAGTAGCGTACTCTTGCCGGCACCGTTTTGCCCGACAATACCGATCGCTTCGCCGGGGCTAACGGAAAATGACACGTCACGCAGAACCCAATGTTGAGCGGCCGGGCTGACTGCGACTCCAAACCACGACAAGATGCGCTGCCATTCGGAGTGATAGGAACGGAATGATTTACCGAGGCCCTGCACCATCAATATGCTCGACATCACAGCACGTCCACCATTTCCCCGCTAGCCTTTCGAAAGGAGGCAAGAGCCGCGGCTAGCAGAAGTAGGGTGATGGCGGCGATCCATGCCAGAGCCACTAGATCAGGCGCCGTGCCATATAGCATCACATTCTGATAGCTCTCCACAATCGTGGTCATCGGATTAAGCTGCAGCAGAACGCGGAGGTGTTGAGGGACGACATTGGGTGTGTAAACGATGGGTGTAAACCAGAAGCTCAGTTGAAGCACTATCGGAACGATCTGACCGACGTCGCGTACGAACACGTTGAAGACGCCGAGCAGGAGTCCGACGCCTAAGCCAAGCGCGGTAGTCAGTAGGATGAGAAAAGGAACCCACGCGAACGTCGCGCTAGGAAGGTGTCCGAGAAGAGCGAAAACAGCTAGGATTGCGAGCAGCAACAGGAGATTATTGACTAGGGCAGAGCCGGCAATTACCAGTGGAAGATTGATGCGCGGGAACAGTATCTTCTTCAGCAGATTACCGTTGTCAATGAATACGGTCAGGCAACGACTGACAATTTCAGAGAAGAGGGACCACGCCAACATTCCGGATAGCAAATAGATCGCATAGGCAAGCTTGTCATTGCCCATGCCTGGTAATTTAACTGCCATGACTTCGGCAAGCACAACGGCGAATATCGCTGCTTGGGCGAGCGGGTGAATGACCATCCACAGCCCTCCAAGCTTGCTGCGAGCGAAGCGTGAACGGAATTCGGTTTGAATTGACGAAAGGATGAAATGCCGGTAGCGCCAGGCACTCACGAGGTTCGGAGGACGCATCACGATTCCTCCCCGGAAAGGGCAATCGCCTTAGCGGGCCCATGGACAACTCTGGTCAGAGGCCACAATGCCAACTCGAATGGTTTCATTGTGCTCGTATCCAAGGATCGTATTGCGACCATGCCCTGGAATGATAAACAGAATTCCAGGCCCTGTGGACCGCCTTTGCGAATCGATTGATTTTTGCGCGAAATCTCCACTAGCTGGCTAGGACTTGAGACGCTTGCAGCCAAGTCATTGGAAGCCGTAAGAATCGCTTGTTTGGCACAATTTTACGTCCGCGACGGACTAGCCGGTCGGGAGCGCTGTGTGCCCGCGGCCGTTGGTCTCAATACCTATTGTGTCTCGGAAAGTCGCAGCTTGCGTCATGCAACTCAGCGGGTTGCACGCGCGTACGGACGTGACGGACGCAAAAGGGGATCCCCGGATTCCGGCGATCAACGAGCACAAGGCGATCGCTAATGAGTGCGATGCTCTCGGGAGGAATTCTCGCTCTCGCATACGCGATCGGGTGTTGGGCTAATTCTAATGCCCTTTCGCCCAACCTACGGAACTCGTCATTGGCGCGGCATACGCTAGCGTTGGTGGTCGGAGCCGCGCTACTCACACCTTTGTTAGTTCTGCTCGCTGCCGCCGGGTCATTTCGACTTGCTTTCCTTGGCGCCTCAGGTTGGTTGGGGGCGACGATTATTGGCATGGTCCGCTGTCGGCAGCGGCCGACGCGCTCGCGCTTCGACCTAGCGGAATTGGCCGTCGTGGTTGCGGCTACAGCTTTCTGTCTTATCGCCGCAAGTGGACGCGACGAATCATTAGGTGCTGGCCGTGACCAGCAGGTATACGCAGAATTCGCCATCGCCTTGTCAGAACGAGGCACGTTTGATCTGAGATACGCGCCGCTAGACAGCGCTGATCGCGATTTGCTGCGCTATGGCTACAGACCGGAAGCCTGCACCGCGCCGGCTTTCCGAACAATACATTCCGAACGCAGCGAACCACGTTTTGTCGTACCGGGCGGAATCAATGGGTGTGAAGGCGTAGACCACCCGATAGGACTGCTGCATCCATCGGGGTGGCCAGTCTGGCTTGCTATCGCCCATTCTATTTTTGGCCTCGAAGGCTTGTACAACGCCAACGCGGCCATATTCGCATTCGGAGGCCTACTGTTTTTCCTGATCACGCGATGTGTCGCGGGTCCTGTGATCGGGATGGCCGCCACGTTACTTCTATTCGCACTGCCCAGTTCTTTGTGGATCAGCGGCATGTCGCTCAGCGAACCACTGGCGATGACGTTGCTACTTAGTCTGCCTCTGCTTGCTATTTCTGGAGCGCGCGCTCGGTGGCCTATGGCGGGGATCATGTTGGCCGCTGTACTCGTTCGCATCGATACCGCGATCGCCGCGCCGGCGGTCATGGCCGCTGCCCTGCTGGGAGTTCTTGCGAGTTCGTCGAGCGCTCGTATCGGTGCCGCTCGAGAAATCATTTTCACGCAAGGCCTCGCTGTTACTGCAGCGTTCTTGGCCTATGGGCTCTTTTTTCCCAGGTATTTCGACGCCACCTTTGACTTCATTGCGCTAGTCACCTCTGTCTCCATTGCATTGGTGCTCTCCGCGTGGAAGCTGGCACCCGCAATTGCCGTTCCAATCGGACGATTGCTGAATGCGCCCTCGACCCGTCTAATTGTTATCGCAGTTTTGGTCCTTCTCTTCGCATATGCCGCGAAGATCAGGCCGACATTGGAGCCCTTTGGGATTATTCCGGCAGGGCTGGGCTTGGATGGCACTCGGGATTTCCGCGAGGAATCGGTGCGAAATCTCGCAACCTATCTTTCGTGGCCGCTTGTCATTATTGGCCTGCTGGGAGTCGCCTGGAGCATCTGGCACCGATGGTGGAGCCGCCGCCGGTTGTTTCGGCCCCTTTTACTGGTCTTAGGAGTCGCACCTGCACTTCTGTATCTTTGGGTTCCACATATCGCTCCCGATCATCCTTGGGCGTTCCGGCGGTTTCTTCCGATCGTCGTGCCCTATGTTATTTTATTTGCCGCCGTCTTCGTGGCTACGTGCGCCCGGAGACTGGGACCCGCCGCGCCACCTGCAGGCGCACTGATTCTACTCATACCGTCTGTCTTGCTTCTCGGCGAGTTTCCGCGAAGCGCGGTACTGTTGCGTGAAAATGATGGTCTGACCACGCAAATTCAGGCCATCGCGCGAGAACTACCGAATGAATTGGTTGTCGCCGACGGCCCCCAGCAGGAAATTGCATCCGCACTGTTTGTGGCGTTTGGCAAACCGGTTGCGGTCGCATTTGGCGGCCTTCATGTCAGCGGTGACCCCGAGCAAATTACCAAATGGATCGTCTCGAAGGAAAAGATCGGTCACACGGCATGGTTGCTTCACGGACCGGAGCTTTGGCGCACAGGGGCGAAGTTCTCAGAACAGAGCGCATGGTGGATCACCCGTAAGGTCCTTGTACCGTCAACGATGCCGCCCGCAGTGACGGTTGAGACCGAGAGGTCGCCAGTCTTCCTGTCCCGCGTAGAGGGTCTAGACCGGTCGTTCGCCACGCGGATGTTTGGCGGGGAGCGTGCGTGGGGCGCACGCGAAGCTGGATTCTTCGGTTCGGAAATTGCCTCGTTTGGGATGTTCCGTTACACGAACGGCAACGCGTGGTTGGAAGTTCCTGCAGAATCACTCCAGGGAGCAGAAGCGCTAAAGCTCGACGTTTTCACGTATGCGAACGAGGGTGCGCGACGTTGGGTGCGCGTGGTGATAGATGGGCAGGTGTCCTGGACTGGCGACGTTGGCGCTGGTCTGGCCACACTCCGCGTTCCGTTAACAACACGAATCTCGGGCAAGGTAGTCCGCATACAAATTCAAAGTCAGAGAGCCGATCCTCTCGACCTGGGCACCAACAATCCACGCCCTCAGCTGGCCATAGGAGTCGTCGGCATCCGGCCGATGCATAAGGGCGAACCATCACTTGGCCGGGGTATGCGGGAATTCCGGTCCGAATTGACGATAGTTGCTCTGCCACCCGGTCCAACGCGAATACCGGCCAATGGTGATGGTAATTTCGTTCTAGATATACGCAATTCCGGTACCGCATACTGGCCAAGCCGAAGAGAACTCAACGCCGACGCCGGGTCCGTCCAAATTGCGCTACGTTGGTACCGGCGCGGTAAGGCGGACGAGCTGGTCGCCGACAATCGCTGGCCGCTGCTGGTGTCCATGCTGCCGGGTGACTGGACTAAGATCAGGGTTCCGCTGCGACTGGCTAGCCCGAATGGGCAACGGCTTCCGCCAGGCGAATATGAAGTAAGGGTAGACTTAGTTCGCGAACCCGGGTCGTTTTTCTCGGATAATGCGGACGCCAATCTCTCCATTCCCGTTGACGTCGTGCGATAAGAAACCACCCATCACTCCCGCAGGTGGCGCGTTTGAGTCTCTGTGCGATTGCTTCATCGATGCCGCCGACTACTCGATTGGCCGACACTCAGTGAAATTGATCATTCAAATTCCATGTCTTAACGAAGAATCGCATTTGCCCGATACGGTGAGCAAGTTGCCGCATTCCATTACTGGCATCGACACGATCGAATTGCTTGTGGTAGACGACGGAAGCACCGACCGCACTTCAGATGTCGCACGGAAACTCGGCGCGCTTGTTGTGCGCATACCAACGAACCGAGGCCTCGCAAACGCGTTCATGGTAGGCCTTGAGGCGAGCCTCGCTCGAGGCGCTAGTATTGTCGTCAACACCGATGCCGACAACCAATACTGTGGGCAGGATATCGAGAATCTCGTTGCGCCAATTCTGGCTGGTAGAGCGGATCTAGTTGTTGGGGCTCGACCGATTAGCAAGATCGCCTCTTTTTCTCTGCAAAAGAAGGTATTGCAATTCATCGGTTCGTGGGTCGTCCGAATCCTGTCAGGAACCCGTGTTGCCGATGCGAGCAGCGGTTTTCGCGCGATCAGTCGGGAAGCAGCGCTACAAGCGAATGTCTTCTCGCGCTATACATATACGCTCGAAACGATCGTGCAGGCTGCACAACGCGGCCTACGTGTAACCTCGGTACCGATCCGTGTGAATGAATCCACTCGCGCATCGCGGCTCGCCGCGAGCAATATCAGCTACCTTTGGCGGGCTGGGAGTGGTCTGATCCGAATTTTCGTCGTCTATCGACCGTTTCGCTCTTTCATGGTGCCGGCGGTCGTCCTCTTTTCGGCAGCCACCGTCATTGCGCTTCGCTTTCTATACTATTTGTTTGACAGTTCGGGTGGCGCAGGTCACATTCAAAGTCTCATTTTCGCTGCGATTCTGTACGGCCTGAGTGGAGTGCTGCTGGCCGTTGCATTTCTGGGCGACTTGCTTGCGATCAACCGTCGCTTACTTGAAGAAATTCGACTCGACATGCGTCGGACTAAATTCGCAATGCCGCATAACGATCCAACTGATGAGTGACGATTGGCGTGCAAGCGGAGAGACGCGCCGCGCAACATGGTTCGTGACTCGCAAATATCCACCACGCATCGGTGGCATGGAAACGCTAAGTTGGGAGCTGACGAGGCGGATCAGCAAGCGCCGTCCGACACGCGTAATCGCATTGCGGCGAGGCACGCTGTGGCTGCCGCTTTTCTTAGGTCGCAGCGCGCTTGCTATCCTTGGTAACGGTGTACTGCGAAAAATTGGGGTCCTCCATTTAGGGGATCCTGTGCTGGCTCCCCTCGGGTGCCTCGCGCAAAGGTTGGGCATTCCCGTGTGTGTTACCGTCCACGGCCTCGACGTTACTTTTGCGAAGCCGTTGTACAAGCTCTGGTTGCGTGCATTTTTTCGCAATCTCGACGCTTATATATGCATTAGCGCCGCGGCGCGCACGGCTGCGATTGCTCGTGGTGCTCCAGCATCGCGTACCAATACCGTCGGGATCGGCGTCGTATCAACTGAATCGACAGCTGTTACTCGCAATCCCGATCTATTGCTGTTTATCGGCAGGCTTGTGCGCCGAAAAGGGCTTGAATGGTTCGTGCATCAGGTATTGCCCGAACTCGCGAACAGGAGACCGGCAATCCGCTTGGTCATCATCGGCGCCGGCCCGGAACGCTCGTCGATTCAACGCGCTGCCACCGCCGCCGGTGTTGAACACCGCATTGAGTGGCTCGGTGCCGTACCCGATAAAGACAGGTGTGCCTGGCTTCGGCGTGCTGCGATATGTATTTTGCCCAATGTACGCGTCCCGAATGATATTGAAGGCTACGGTGTCGTAGCGCTTGAGGCCGCCGCCGCCGGCTGCCCTGTCGTCGCCGCCGATCTTGAGGGTCTGCGCGATGCCATAGTCGATGGTGAGGCGGGCCGGCTCATTGCCTCTGCGGATCGTGAAGCGTGGACCGCGATCATAGCGGAATTGCTCGGAGATCCAACTCGCGCAGCAGCGCTCGGGGCGCGCGCGCGCGCATGGGTACGAACTGAGCGGACTTGGGATGCCGTCTGTGATGGTTACGAAGCGGTATTCGATGCGCTCGCCTCGACGCGCAGGATGTGACTATTAGCCAGTTAGCATCTGCGTCGCTCAGGATTTCTTTAGACCAAGGGCAGAGGCAATGATCGGAAACGACTTGCGGCGGTTAAACAAGAGCATCGTTCGAGTGTTGCATTCGTGTGTACATTTGCAAAGGCGCGCGCGCTTCGAGGCAGCAAACAACTCGGCTGCTGCGCTGTCGCGTATCTTCGCGAATTCATATCCGGCGGCGCGCACGTTGCCCAACTTGTCTCCTATCAGCTCGCAGCCATAGATGTCGCCAGTCTCGGACATCACATATTCGCGCTCGCCTGCAAGGCAGAATGATTCAAATGCGCCGCCGCGAGCCTGGCGGGCGATGTACTCGTAACGCTGGCGATTAATTTCCAGGCGGGCGCGGGTGCGCACTCCGCGCGACCCAGAGCTC
>Ga0105242_10001893_pt1 | contig 16452 bp, 11 predicted proteins | sample KBSM24metaG_FD_81521 | JGI IMG/M metagenome (GOLD analysis project Ga0105242, IMG submission 81521) | Miscanthus rhizosphere microbial communities from Kellogg Biological Station, Michigan, USA - KBS M2-4 metaG | ecosystem: Host-associated > Plants > Roots > Rhizosphere > Soil | place... | reverse complement strand
GGGTGATGCAGTTGACGCGGATCGAGTCGGTGCCGAGCTCGCGCGCCATGGCCCGCGCCAGGCCGAGCACGCCTGCCTTGGCCGCCGAGTAGTGCGGGCCGCCGAGGATGCCGCCGCCGCGCTGCGCCGAGACCGACGAGATGCAGATGATCGAGCCGCCCTTCTGGCGCTGCATCTGCGGGATGACGGCCTGCGACATCAGCAGCGTGCCGCGCAGGCTGACGTCGAGGATCGCGTCGTAGTCCGCGTTGGTGATGTCGACCGTCTTGCGGGGTTGCGTGATGCCGGCGTTATTGACCAGCACGTCGAGGCGGCCGAAGGCCTTCAGCACGGCGGCGATCGCCGCGTCGCACGACGCCTTGTCGGTCACGTCGGCGACGACGCCGAGCTGGCCGTCGCCCAGCTTCGCGGCAGCGGCGCTAGGCTCCGCACGCGCCAGGTCGAGGACGGCCACGCGAGCGCCGTGTTGCGCCATCAGCTTCGCGGTGGCGAATCCGAGACCGTTCACACCGGCACCGCCGGTAATGACGGCGACTTTGTCCTTGAGCAGCATTTCAACTCCTGTGCAGGTGGTGTTCATGTCGAACCACGGGAGCTGCCGCCGCTCTGCAACCCTGCGGGGCCTTGTGGCCCTCTTCCAGGGCTGCGGCCCGCTAGGCCGCAGCTTGTCTCCTGAGTTCTTGAGGGCGATGGTGAAGGCGCGGCAAGCTGACGGCAAGAGATGCTTCTTCACCCTAAGATGACAATCTGTCAACTTGACTGCGGGGAAACTTCATGGCGGCGCTTCCTCCCATCACCAACTTGATCGCCTTTGAGGCCGTTGCGAGACGGCGCAGCTTTTCGCATGCCGCGGCCGAGCTCCACCTCACTGCCTCGGCGATCAGCCACCAAATCGCACGTCTCGAAAGGCACATGGACATCAAGCTGTTCGAACGCAGCGCTCACGGCGTGCGGCTCAGCCCAGCTGGCGAGCAATACCTGTCGCGGGTGGCTGGGGCCCTGTCCGCGATCGCCGCTGCCACGGACGATATGCGCCAGGGCGTCAGCAACGGCCTGTACGTACATTGCTCTCCGAGCCTGGCCACCCTCTGGTTGATGCCTCGTTTGCATCTGTTCGCTCAAGCGCATCCGGAGATCTCTCTCAATCTCTCGGCGGCGCACACCCACAGCGAATTCGCGCTCGGTCAGGTCGACATGGACATCCGTTACGGCGCGCCGCAGTGGCCCGATCTCGTGGTCGAGCCGCTCTTCGAAGAGCGCATCGTTCCGCTCGCGAGCCCCGCCCTCATTCGCGAGCATCGCCTCAAACGCCCCGAGCAGTTGCTTCGCGCACCGCTCATCCAGAGCAACGTCAGCGTCGTGCAATGGTCCGATTGGTTCAACACTTTCTCTGACAAACGAGCGCCCGACCGCTTCACGCTCCGTTTCGACCGAGCACACATGTCTTTGGACGCCGCTGCGCAAGGGCTCGGCATCGCGCTTGAAAGCACGACGACGGGCTCCAAACACTTGGCTGAAGGCCAGCTGCGTCCAGTGTTCGGAATCGACAAGTGCATACGCGTCAAGGCGCACTTCGCGGTCTTCCCTGCGCGTCACGCCACCCGGCCGCCGGTCGAGGCATTCCTCGCCTGGTTGCACAGCGAAGCGGCCGCAAGCGTTAACACGCCCAGTCCGAGGCGCGGCTGACGGCCCGCAAGGCGAAGACTTTCCAGGACGCCGTTCGTCGTTTGAACCGCAGCGGTTCGCGGCGTCCGAGTTTGCGATTCGCGCTCCGTAGCAGCTCAGACGGCCGGACTACCCACTATCCGACTCGCCTCAGCCTCGGCCGTCTTGAAGTGTGGATCACATCTTCGATGGGTTGGTCGAGTCGCATTGAATGTCATTGCCGTCGGGGCTACGTCGTCCGGAAGGCTGAAGCCGTACTCCGTTCTATCGGTGCGTTTCAGACGACCTCTCGTGCCTGCTGTCCGAGCGAGCAGGCCGGGCGGCCGTCCGCTGGTTCCCAGCGCTCGGGTGAGCCGGTCCTTCCGCCGTCTAGGGAATCGGTAGCGGGTTCGGCGTCCCGACGCGTGAATCCTTTGCGTCGCGAATGATCTCTTTCGCGTCCTCTTCCAGCACGAAGCCCTTCTGCACGTTCCTGTTGGTGACTTCGCGCACGGCATGGACATAGGCTTCGTGAGTCGGATAGAGCGCCGAGATCTTGGCCGAGCCGAACGGCTCGTGCGATCCGTACAGTACGCAAAACGCCGCCCCGCTATTCACGCCCGTGTTGGTGGCGGTTGGAACGTCGGTCTCCGCAAGCCGGATGCCGCCGAACACGTGTCCATTGGCATCCCGGGGGATCACCAGCGGTGAAAGCGACGTCACTTGGATCGGTTCCGCGCTCGGCGGCCGCTTGCCGGTGCGAACCCAGTCGACCAGATGCTCATACCCTGCGTTCAGCACGAATCGATGCGGGACGTGACTCAGCGGCTGTTTGTCGCAACTGAGATTGAACGGCGCCAAGCCGTCGCGCGCCACCAAGCCCTGACGGTAGTTCATGAACCAGTAGCCGACGTGGGAGGCACCCGCGAGTTCCCATGAGCGAAAGGTGTTCGAGTCGGGTTGGCGGATCGCGGCGGCGTTCAACAATGCGACCTCGTTCTCGGTGTTGATCCGCAACATCTTCGCTCGCACATCGGTACGGAACGGTCCTCCTAGGGTGTGGAGGAAAAAGCCGTCATACATCTTGTGCAGCGGCTGGACCGAGTTGTAGTACAGCGTGAGTCGGCTTGACGACTGCGATGCGCCGGCGGCCAGGAGCATGAGCGGCTGCACGCCACCGAGCAACTCCGGCCTCGACCGGATCGCCTGCCCGGCTTGCGAGAAGATGTCGTACGAGAGTGAATCATCGGTGATGGCGCCACCGGCCGTGACATCCAGCGTCCCGTAGCGCGTCGGGCTCCAGGCCGTGAGCCCATAGGGCGCCTGCTGCACGCCCACGCGCTGCGCGGACACCCCCACGTAGGCATAGCCCTCTCGCGTCAGGTATTCACGCGATGTCTCCCAGAGGAGGTCAAGGTTGTAGCCAGACGTCACGTTGACCCATTCAACGATGACGATCCCGTTCCACTTGCTGGCGCTTTCCGGACGCCTCACGATCAAGCGCGACTTGTACGGATGCCCAGTCGAAACCGCGACGCCATCGGCCAGGTTTGGCGTGTTGTAGCGTGTCGCGGTCCCTTGGAAGAAGTACTCTTCCTCCACGTAGCCGAGTCGTGAGAGGTCGAAGTTTGGCTCAGACGCCAACTGCGGATAGTTGTGCGTCAGGTCGGTGCCTGGCGCGCCAACAGCAGGGATCGGCCCTGACACAGCCGGTGTAGCTACTTGCGCAGCGGCGACCGTCGCGAGCAATGCCGCGGCGGCGACGACAGCGAGTCGTGCACGCGCCCGAGAAGTGAAGGTCTGCAGAATCAATGTGTACTCCTAGAGGGAACCGAGTCGACGTTCCGGTAACGCTCGCGCCGAGACGACAGAAGGCCGGACGAAGTGCGCTGCATCGTTTCACGCGATGCAGCGTCGCCGGTGATGCAGCGTCCGAAAAGTCGAACGCTGCGCCATGCGACATTTGCTGGTTACTGAATCGGCAGAGGCCGGCCCGTAGCCACCGACGAATTCCGTGCGCGCCGGATGATCTCCTCGGCGTCTTCCTTGAGCACGAACCCATCACGCACGTTGTCGCGCACAGCCTGGGTCACCGCCCGGACGTAGTCGGCATGCGTCGGGTACAGCTGCGCGAGCTTGCCCTCATCGAAGGCGACATGTTGCCCGTAGAGGTTCGAGCAACCCGGCGTGATTCCCGGCTGGTCGCCGCGGTTCGTCGCAATGGGAGCCTCGACCTCCGCTTGGCGGATGCCGCCGAGCGCGATGCCGTTCGCATCACGAGCGATCACAGCAGGCGGACCGACCGATGTCACCACGATGGGCGTGGCATGGGGCGGCGGATTGTTTCGCAACACCCAACGCGTCAGATGGTCGTACCCGGCATTGAGGATGTAGCGCATCGGGACGTGGCTGCCGACCTCAGGGCGGCACGTCAGGTTCGGCGGCGGCAAGCCATCACGCACGGCCAGCGCTTGCCGGTACATGATCCACCAGTAGTCGACGTGCGACGCGCCGGCGATCTCCCAGATGCGCAAGGTGTCGCTGTCGGGCTGTCGACGAGCTGCAGAGCTTGGGAGCTCGACCTCGCTGAGCACCTGGATCATCGGCGCGCGCACGTCCGTCCGGAACGGGCCACCACCGACTTGGATGAGGAAGCCGTCGTAGACCCTGTGGAGAGGCTGGACCGAGTTGTAGTAGAGCGTCAGCCGACTCGCGGATTGGGACTGACCAATCGCGAAGTAAGCCTTGGGCTTCAGGGCGCCGATGAGTTGGGACCTTCCAAACCCCTTCAACGCCGCAGCCACCTGAGAGAACACATCGTAGGAGAGCGAGTCATCGGTGATGGTGCCGCTGGCCGTCAGGTCGAGGCTTCCGTAGCGCGTCGGGCTCCAGTCCTTCAAGCCGGTGCTGGGCTGGTGGATACCGACCCGCTGCGCCTGGACGGCAACGTGGACATAGCCTTCACGCGTCAGGTACTCCTTCGAGTATTCCCAATGCAAGTCGATGCCGTAACCTGAGGTCACGTTGACCCATTCGACGAGCACGATGCCGTTGAACTTCGACGGATCGACCGGGCGGTGAACGACGAGCCGCGTCTTGTACGGGTGTCCGCTGGAGACGGCGACTGCATTCGCCAGGGCCGGGGTCTGATAGCGGGTCGCAAAGCCCTCGACGAAGAACTCCTCTTCCGTATACCCGACGTCGCGCAGATCGAAGTACGGCTCGCTCGCGAGCTGCGGGTATTCGCGAGGCTGGCCGGTACCCGGTGTTGATGTGATGTCCAACGGGCCGATGACGTTAGGGACCGGTAGCCGTTGGGCATTCGCGACGGTGGCCGCGACGAGCACGGTCACGGTTGCCGCTGCGAGGCGAGCAATCGACCGCAAGTTACTTGGTCTGGATAGGTGCATGGGAATGTTCCGTTAGGGGTGAGTGCATTGCCCTCTCCGACTCGCGGTGTCCGCCGGATCGGACGGGGGCCAAAAATGGTGAGCGAGCCTTCAGGCCGGCGCGATCACACGAGCTGGTTCGATCAGCATTCGTTCGTCTCCTTTGTTCTCAGCGCCGCAACGTAGGCGGGCGCAACTTCGGGGGGCGCCTTGGATTGCGGGTAACTATGGGCACCGTCGGGCGCCGAGACAAACGACAGTTCTTCAGCGACGAGTGAATCCCGTTCATACCGGGTTTGCCCTATGAGGTCATCCTTCCCGCCTTTGAGTTGCCTCCTCGCCTTCGAAGCCGCAGCGCGTCGATCAAGCTTCAGCGCTGCGGCCAGCGAGCTGCACTTGACGCCCTCGGCAGTCAGCCACCAGATCGCGAAGTTGGAGCAACTCCTGGACGTGCGGCTGTTCGAGCGTTCGCCGCGCGCCATCGAACTGACTGACGTCGGTCGCGAATACATGAGCCGCGTGTCCCGCGCCCTGGATGCAATTGGCGCAGCGACTGAAAACGCACGAAAGCACATCCGTAACGCGCTCTATGTGCACTCGAGCCCGAGCTTCGCGAGTCTCTGGCTCATGCCCCGACTTGCCGACTTCGCGCGCCAGCACCCGGGTGTGGCTCTGTCACTGTCCTCGTCAGTCCTGCACTCGGACTTCTCAAGCGGCCAGGTCGACATCGACATTCGATACGGCTTGCCTAATTGGCCGCATCTCCATGCCGAGGCGATCTTCGAGGAGCGTATGCAGCCGTTGGCGAGCGCCAGGTTCATCGCGGAGCACCACATCGAGACCCCTGAGGACCTGTGCCATGTGCCGCTGATTCAGTCTGTGGTCAACGTCGTACAGTGGGGCGACTGGTTCAGAAGCCAGGACATCGATTACTCGCCCGGTCAATTCGCTTACCGCTTCGACCGGACTGCAATGGCGCTCGACGCCGCAGTGCAGGACTTGGGCGTTGCGTTCGATAGCTCTTCCATCGCGGCCTGTCATTTGAAACAGGGGCGTTTGGTCAAAGTCTTTGATCCGGAGTGCTGTCTGAAAGTCCAGGCGCACTTCCTCGTGTGTCCGGCCCGTCACCTCGAGCGGATAGAGGTGGCTCATTTCATCGACTGGGTGCGTGCTCACGCGCTCGATCCCGAAACCTATCCGGTGCCACCCGCCGCCGCGCAGTTGGCTGAGGCAAGCCACGCTCACCCCTGAGTTCGTACTTGGCGCGGGGGCCTCCGAGCAATGGAGTTGACCCTCCTTCGCGGACACCTACCGTGATGAAGGAAGGAGTCCGAGATGCCCAAGAGCAAGCCTATCCGGCGGCGTTCAAGCAGCAGATCGCGCAATCGTCGGAGCTCCGACGGGCCGATGCCGCTGTACTTCTTCTTCCACATGTAGAACAGCGACTCGCTGATGCCCATCTTGCGACACACCTCGTCGACGGTGGTGCCCGCACAACCCGGTGAGAGTCGCGTCCTGACTAATGGCTAGTGAATGTTTCCGTACGCTGCAGACTTCCAGAAGACATGGTTGAACAGCTGCTTTGGGTCGGTTAACCTGTACCGTGAAAACCTAGAACGCCGTCCCAGGAAGTACTCATGTCACCTCCGACGCTCCACTTTCCATCTCCACAAGCGATTCTTGAGATCCAGCTGTCAGAAAACGTCTCGGCTCTCGGTCTGCAGGCATTACTTGGCGTCGCCAACACTTTGTACGGCACTCATGAGTGGCTGAAGTTCGCCGAAGATTCTGCAGGTAATGAACCCGTACCCGACTTGGACTTCACTCCCCTCGCACCCGCGCTGCTAATTAGTCGCCTGGAGATCGGTACCCCAAACCTATTGACCTTTCTGGGCAGCCCTGAAGGATTGACCTTCGTTGCGTCAGTCCTAACCATGCTTGGTGGTTTTACAACTGCAGCGACGATGGCGTACAAGAATCTATGGGACGCTCGAAAGAGCAAGTCAGACATAGCGCGCAACGCGGCTGCGGCGGCCAAGGATGTCGCGGAGGCGCAGCACATTGACGTCAGGACTAAGCTCGCCAACGCAGAGCTAACAGACAAGCTGTCGGCAAATGCAGCCCTTCTGGAAAAGCTGAAAACTGCCAAGGAATTGAACAGTCAGGGAAAGATCTCGCAACGAGCGTTCGAGGAGAAGTCGGCCGTCCCAACGGTTGTTGCGCACAACTGGATCCTCGCTGCTCCTATCGTCAAATCCCAGTCTTTCGTCGTGAAGAGTGTCTAACAAGCGAAGCCCGAACTGCTGCGAGGGCTCAACTTGCGGTGAGCAGCGCATTTCCCTCATGACGGCGTCGTCATCGCTTTCCTGTACCGTGGCTCGACGCTCTCGTCAGCTCGCCTGCCGGCGCGTCCATTCCCAAGGACGCCGGAGGATACTCACGATGCCGCTTGCTTCCCCGACTCGCCCCTCCCGCTGCCTGCGGATGGCAGTTCCGGTTTTCGCCGCGGTGCTCGCCACCGCGACCTTCGCCGACGAGATCAAGCAGCTCAACGGCGACGCACCGATCGTGATCGCGCACCGCGGCGCGAGCGGCTACATGCCGGAGCACACGCTGGCGGGCTACGAGCTTGCCGTGAAGCTCGGCGCGGACTACATCGAGCCCGACCTGCAACTCACGAAGGACGGCGTTCTCGTCGCCATGCACGACGACACTCTGACGCGCACGACCAACGTGCAGACGCTCTTCCCAGGGCGCACCAGCTACGCAGTCTCGGATTTCACCCTGGCCGAGGTGAAAACGCTGACCGTCGTTCCGGTCGGCACGGCATCGACCACCTACCCTGGCTTCACGCCGAGCTTTGCTAATCCGTTCAGCGTCCCGACGTTCCAGGAGGTCATCGGCGCCGCACGGAGCCTCAGCGCGAGCGCCGGCCGCGAGGTCGGCATCTACCCGGAAGCCAAGCAGGCGGACCCGGTCATGGAGGACAAGATCCTGCAGACCCTGGTCGCCAACGGCTACAAAGGCACCGATAAGGTCTTCATCCAGTCGTTCTCGATCGACACGATCAAGAGCATCCACGACAAGCAGGCGCTGCTCGGCGCCGACTTCAACCTGCTCGTGCTCAGCACGTCCTCGACGGCGCTGGTGAACTATGGCCTCGGCAACATCAAGAGCTTCGCCGACGGCGTGGGCACGTCGATCACCGGCGCGGGCATGAGCGAGAGCTTCATCGACCTGGCCCATGCGGCGGGCCTGCTAGTGCACGGCTACACGTTCAGCCGCACGGGCGCGGCCGCCGACGTGGAGTACCAGCGTTTCTTCGGCTGGGGCATGGACGGTGTCTTCTCGAACTACACCGACCTGGCGGTCGCCTCCCGCGCGACCTTCCTCACGGCTGCCGTCCCCGAGCCGGAAACCTGGGCGCTGCTGCTGCTCGGGCTGGGCACGGCGGGCGCAGCGGCGCGTCGCCGTCGCGCCCTCGGCTCCGCCGCCGCCCGGGCCTGAATCCGCCCGCGCACGCAGGCGAGGTACGCGCCTCGCCGACCGAAGCTGGCGTTCACGCGAGATCTCGAGCTTCAAAGAAGCAGATGCAATGCCGTCGCCGAGTCCGGGACGGCCACCGATGTCGCGGCACGCGTAGCTGCCCAGGTGCTCCAAGGCGACGACGTGGGCGCCCAGCGTCGCCTCGGCGAGCGGTTGAAGCGCATGGCGCTGCCACATCCCGAGCGACACGGCCGCTGGACACGAGAGGACGAACGACCCCGACACGCGCTCCGGCAGCGCGCGCACGCGGACGGCGTTCGACCCGCCGCAACCGGCCGCGGCTGGCCGATCGGGCACCGCCGAATAGGCGAGGTCGGTCTCGCCAAGCGCCGTCGTGCAGGCCTGCAGATCGCCGCTCAGCCGCGACAACTTGAACGGCGTCCACAGCGATGGCGGCTCTCGCGGTTGTAGCGGTGCCCACGGGTTCCAGCGATCAGGAACCGTGACCCCACCCTGCGCAAACGCGACGACCACGAGTGCGGCGACCGCCCACGCGACGAGAACGCCCAGCCGACGCGGAGGCGATTCATATATCGGCCGGCTGCCTACCACTCGACCGAGATCGGAGCATGGTCGCTCCACGGCAGCAGGCCATGGATCTCCGCAGCGCGGATCTTCGCGGTAAGGTCGTCGGACACCAGCGCGTAGTCGACGCGCGCCGCGTCGAGGCCGCGCGCGCGGCGGTTGAACCAGGTGTAGGCACGCTCCGAAGGATGAAGCGCCCGCCAGATGTCGACGAAGCCGGCGGCGGCGGTGCGCTCGGCGAGGTCGGCCCGCGCCGAGGCATGCGGTTCTTCGGTTCGCAGCCGCGGATGCGTATCCTGCGCCGTCGGCGTGACGTTCCAGTCGCCGATCAGGACCACGCTTCCTTCCTCGCGCAGCGCGCGGCCGAGGTCGAGCAGGCGGGCCTGGAATCGCCGCTTGAACTCGTGTCGAGTGCCCGCCGCCCGCCCCGATTCGTCGAGCCATGGCTTGGACGTGCCGTTGACGGCGTACAGGTTGACGACGGCGAGCCGGCCCCGCCGCACGGCGACGACCCGGCCTTCGCGATACCACTCGAGGACCTCCGCTCGCCAGCGGCCCTTTACGAACGTCGCGACGCCGTACATGCGGCCGCCGCGAAAGGTGACGTTGCGATCATCGCGCGGAAGCGAGAAGTGGCAGCCGTATCCCGGCACGGCGGTCGACAGCGCGTTGAGGGCGTCGGCGTCGCACGCGCGGACGCGGAGCTCCTGCAGGCAGAGGACGTCAGGCCCGTTCAGCGCCTCGACGACCGCCGGCAGGTACGACAGGCAGCGAGCGACGTTCTCGACGTTCCAGGAAACGATCTTCATCCCCGGCGCAGGCTACCGGACGGATGGCCGCCGCGGACGAGGCGAGGTCTCCCTAGCCGAGTGCCCGGTCCGCAACTTCACTGCTTTGGAAGGATTCGACCTCGCGAACGCCCTTGCACCCCACCAAACCGATCCGGACGCTCTTCGCACTCATGCGGCGCGTGCCCGAGCGCCCGGCGCGATCGTTGCCGGCGCCGCATTGAGCGTCTCGATGGCGAATCCCGCCGCCGCCTTGTAGCGCGCCATGAAAGCTTCGCGCTCCGAGGCCGGAATGATCTCGTTGATGTCGTCGAAGATGCCGCCGCAGCGCTCATCCACCAAGCCGAGGATGCCGAACGGGCCGGCCCCCCGGTTGCGCAGCACCAACGCCGAGATGTCGGCGCACAACTTGTCGTCGTAAGCCCGAAGCGCCTCGGGACCGACGCCATGCGCAACCATTGCCGCGCCGAGCACGCGCGCATCCACGATTGCCTGGCTCGCACCATTGGAGCCGACCGGGTACATCACATGCGCCGCATCGCCAAGGAGTGCCACGTTGCCGTCGACCCAACTCGGTACCGGATCGCGGTCGATCATCGGGTACTCGAAGATCTCGTTGGCGCCCCTCAGCATCGCCGGCACGTCGAGCCAGCCGTAGTTCCAGTCGGCGAAGTGGTGCATGAAGTCCTCGAGCGACGCACGGCGATTCCAGTCCCCTTGGCTCCAGCCCTTGGAGTTGTCGACCGTGATCTCTGCGATCCAGTTGATCGTCGCCAGGCCGCTGCTCGGATCCGGCGAAGAAATCGGATACAGCACCACCCGGTGCCGCAAGGAGCCCACCCCGACGAACGATGCACCCGTGCGGATGGGCACGCCGGGGGTCGTACCCCGCCACATGATCGCGCCGCCCCACTGGATCGGCGGTTGGTCGGGATACATCTGTGCGCGAACAGCCGAATGCAAACCGTCTGCGGCTATCAGCAATCTGCCGTTGCATTCGAGCTGACGGCCGTCCCGCGATTCGATCAGCGCCGTGACGCCACCCTCCCGGCCTCGGTAACCGGTGACGCGCTGGCCCAGACGGACCGCATCGGTCCCGAGCCTCTCGAGAACGGTGCGGTACAGCAACATCTGGAGCTTGCCGCGGTGCACGGCGTACTGCGGCCATCGATAGCCGGCGAGCAGGCCGCGCGGCTCGGCGTAGACGTCGTTGCCGTTGCGGCCGACCAGCGCCCATTCGCGGGCCTGGATGCCGATGCTGTCCAGCAGCTCGCTGCCGATGCCGAGGTCATAGAGCTCGCGGACGGCGTTGGGCTGCAGATTGATGCCGACGCCGAGCGGCTGCGGATCGGCGACGGCCTCGTACACCACGCAGGGCACGCCGATCTGGTGAAGCGTGAGCGCGAGAGTCATGCCGCCGATTCCGCCTCCGGCGATCAAGACGGTCTGCGCAGCGGCTGAATCGATCATGTCTGGATTCTCCGTGAAGCGGGATGGAGTGAGCCACCGGAACGTCGGTCATCGGTGTTTGGCTGGTCGGCGCGCGGCTCGGTCCGGGCGACGCGCCTCCCACCATACAGTTCTCCCTTTGTGACGAGCGTCGATGCAACCTTGGAGATGAACCGGCGCAGACCGTCCGTGCCTGACGGCCTGAACGGTGCGAGATAACTGCACGACCGACCGGAGAAAGTCCCTGACATGAAGACCAGTGCTGCCACGGCACCGTTGCCGGTCACTCCGGCCGGCGGGCTGGACGAGGCGAGGTTGAACCAGATCTTGGGCTACCAGCTGGCGCAGGCGGCGATCGTCACCTACGCGGTCTTCGAACGGCTCGTGGGATCGCCCCTCGACCTTCGCCCGGTCGAGTACACGATCCTCACGCTCGTGAAGGAGAACCCGGGCGTGTCACCCGCCCAGCTCTCGAAGGCCCTCGCCGTGACGCGCCCGAACATCACGTCATGGATCGACAGGCTCGAGAAGCGAGGCCTGGTGCGGCGAGAAAAGAACGTCAGCGACCGCCGCGCCCAGCACCTCAGGACGACCGAGCGCGGCAGCGCCCTCGCAGCGAAGACGACACGCCTCCTCGCCGACGGCGAGCGCCAGGCGTTCTCGACGCTGACGCCTGTCGAGCAGATGATGCTCGCAGAGTTGCTGCACAAGCTCGCCCAGGCGAGAGAGCAGAAGTCTCGATGAGCGGAAGCGTCCGGCCGCCGCCACGTCGCCTCCTGGCGAGCGTTCGGCGGCGACCGCAACCCCTCAAGGCGCGGCGCAGACGAAATTCGACTCGCTCTCGATGCTGCCCGAGCCGGTGTACTGCGCATAGGTCGGGAACGGGCACAAGGGACGGGTGCGGCCCGGCCACGGGGTTGCCGCCGGCGCGGTGCCGACGATCCGTTCGGGCGGCGTGCCGTTTTCCACCCACTGCACGACCGAAGGCAATGCATCGAAGGTGCTCGTCGAGGGGCCGCTGCCGCAGTGCTGCATGCCGGGCACCATGAACAGCCGCGCGTACTGCTGCGTCGGCGAATAGTCGGCCTCGCTGCCGCCGTTGTTCGCGTTGAGCGTTCGATACCAGTCGACCATCGCAAGCGGCGAGAACGGACCGCCGCTCTGCGGCTGGTAGATGACCAGCTTGCCGCCGTGCGCCGCGAACGGGCTCAGCGTCGTCGCCGACGTCTCGAGCAGGTCGAACCCGGACACCGGGAACGCGGCCGTCGTGCCGTGCGTCCCGGCGATGAAGTCGTCCAGGTTGTAGCCCATCAGCAGCGCCGTCGTGCCTTCGTTGGCCGCCGGCGCCGGCAGGACCGGCGGGGTCGGCACGATCGTCGTCGCGGCTGCGCCGCCACGCGTGCTCGTGAAGTCCGACGCCGTGTTCTCCGCGGTCGCCGGATTGGCCGCGAAGTTGCCCAGCTTCCAGCCGCGCCAGTTGGTCGCGATGTTGGTCGCCGTCGGCGTGTTGCAGTCGACGGCGCTTGTGCAACCGGCGATCCCGGCGTCCCACATCCAGCCGTAATACGGGCGCTGACCCGACGGCGTGATCGGGCCTTCGTAGACCTTGACCATCGTGTCGATCTGGCCCGCCGTCAGGCAGGTCGGCGTCTTGGCGCCGATGCACTGCAGCGCGTCGAGCTTCGGCCGCACGACCGCCGTCGTGCACTGCAGCGGCTTGTTGACCATGCCGTCGACGAGGCCGTCGGACGCGTCGCACGCATCGAGCACGGCCTTGGAGATCAGCTGCAGATCCTGGTTCGTGTAGGTGTTGTTGACGAGCGGCAGCCCGGTACGCGAGAAGACGCTCATCGAGGCGGCGAGCTGGCCGAAGACCTGCGAGTTGTAGACGGCGTGCGTCAGCATGGACGCGAACTTGATCGCCGGATCGCCCGCGACGACGCCGTCGAACGCGTTCGGCAGACGTTGGGTCACCATCATTGCCTCGCGGCCGCCCATCGAGCAGCCTTCGAAATAGGAGTAGGTCGGCGACTTCGCATACAGCAACGCCGCCAGCGCCTTGCCCGTCTGCGTCGTGACGTCGATCGCGTTGTAGGCGAAGTCGACGCGTGCCTGGTAGTCGGTGCCGAACGATCCCGGACCCGCGGCCAGCGGATCCGTGTTGACGTTGTTGTCGTGGCCGGAATCGTTGGCGGCCGCGGCGTAGCCGAGGCTGAGCCGAGCCGTGGTTGCGGGGATCGAGCCGTCGGTGCCTCCGCCACCGGGCATGTAGAAGCGACCGTTCCAGGCGGTGGGCAGGCGGGCCTGCCACTTGATCGCGTACGTGTAGACGCTCGGCGACGCCGTCGGGCTGCTCGCATAGCCGACGCGGCCCGCGTTGATCGTGCCGACCACGTTGCAGTGCTCCGGCGTGTTCGCCGTGCCGGCAACGAGCGTGGCCGACGTGATCACGGTGTTCGCGATGGGCAGCGCCGACGCGCTCGCGAGCGCCGCGCACGCCGCACTCGCGTCGGGAACGAGGTACGCCCGCACGACGACGAGCTTGGCGACCGACTGCGTCGCCGTCTTGCCCGCGAACAGCTCGAACACGTTGTCGCCGACCTGCAGACCTTGCACGGTGCCGGTCAGCGACCCGCTGCTGCCGTCCGGCTGGAGCGCCGACGTCACGTTCACGCCGTTCATCCGCAGCGCCGTGCGCAGGATGAGCGCCGTCGACGGACCGGCGATGTTGATCCGCACGGAGTCGCCCGCCGTCACGAAGGTCGCCGTCGGCGTGTTCAGGCTTCGAATCGAATAGCCGGTGGCGGCGGCAGCGGGCGCCGCAGCGCCCAGGCCGATGGACAGGAGGGCGGCCACGGCAAGCGCGCGGCCTTTGGCGAAAAGGCGCATCGATGTCTCCTCGCTCGAGGTCATGCGGACCGTTGCTTGCGGCGATGATGCAGGCCGGCGATGGCGGCGAGCCCGGCGAGCATCAAGGCCACCATGGAAGGTTCGGGGACGACGGACACGTTGATCGCGTAATGCGCGGTCCGGGCCGCGCCGGAGGTGTCGCAGAACGCCATGGCGGTGCAGCCGTTCAAGGCCGGCGTGAAGTTGCCGCTGCCCGTTCTGGAGAAGCCTGCCGAAAGGTCTCCGAGCGCGAAGTTGTCGTATTGGGTCACCGCGAGCGTGTAGGCGCCGGCACCCAGACCGATGGAGAACGATGCATCGGAGGCGAGCCCTGTTGTGGGGTCGGTCGGAACGCCGATGCCGTCGTCGCTTTGCGCCAGCAAAGTCCCTGCGCTGTTGTAGAGGAAGAGCATGGTGTCGAAGCCGCCGCGCGGCACCGCCGCGCCGGTCGCGTCGATTCCACCCGCATAGCCGATGCTCGTCACGCTCAGGAGCTGGATCCCGTCAAGGGTGATGGGCACGAACACCACCTGGTCGTCCCGAGCGAAGTTGCCGCTCGCGGTAAAGGTCACCGCGCCGGCCGCCTGCGAGGCGAGCACCAGACCGGTCACGAGCAGCAAGCGAAGCAGCAGCTTCTTGGATTCGCCGAGGCGATCAGCCATCGTGTTCTCCCGTTGGTGGCCGAGGGTAGGCCGTCGATGCTCCGGATCTTGACGCAGGTAGTTCATTCAGCGAACGACCGCGTCGTCGAGATCCGAGTGTCGTCCTTCTCGAAAGAACCAGTTTGCCACTGTGAAGGAACGCGCTCAACAAGCGGTGCCCCGTGGCAAACCCTTAAGCGACGATTTTGGTTCACTCCATAAACTAGGGTCGATCGGCCCGCCGAGGTCCGATCAGCATGGCGGCCCCCTGGTCGTGACCGCCGATTTTTCGAGGGGCATCCGATGATTCCTGCGTCGCATCGCACGCTTGCCTGGGCTCTGACTTCGCTGCTCGGAGCCCTCTCGCTCCACACCCAGGCGCTCGCTGCCGCGGGCTATTCGATCCAGAGCCTGGGTGCCGCCCCGACGCCGGAGTTCGTGCGCGAAGGCGACAGCGTTCAGGTGCGCGTGACGGGCCCGTCCACCGCCCTGATCCTGCGCTCGGCAGTCCGGCTCAACGGCCAGAACGTGACGTCCGCGTTCGTGCCGGACGGAACCCCCGGGTCGATGATCGCCACCGTGCGCGGCTTGAAGACCGGTGTCAACACGCTGGAGGTCTACGCCGGCAAGACGTCCACCGTCGCGCTCGCCCGACTGACCATCTCGACCTCGAGAACGCCGCAGCTCCTCTGCAGTGCCCTCGCGGGTGTCTCGATCCCGCCGGCCCTGCTCGGATCGCCGACGGATGTCGTCACCGTCACGACCGCCACGCTGACGCCCGCGACGGCCGCCCTGCCGGAGCATTGCCTCGTGCGCGGCTCGGCGAATCCGCACACGGGGTCCGAGGGCACGCTCTTCGCCATCGGCTTCCAGGTCCGCCTTCCCACGCAGTGGAGCGGGCGCTTCTCCTTCCAGGGCGGCGGCGGCAACGACGGCAGCGTCGGCGCCACCACCGGGGCGAGCACCGGCGGATTGCCAACCCTCGCCCGCGGCTTCGCCGTCGCCTCGACCGACGGCGGCCACGTCGGCGGCAGTGCCGCTTCGTTCGGCTTCGACCCGCAGGCGCGCATCGACCACGCCTACAACGCGTACGACAAGTCGACGGTCATCGCCAAGGCCCTGATCAACCTGTACTACGGCCGCAGTCCCGACCGTTCCTACTTCCAGGGATGCTCCGGCGGAGGCAGGCAAGGGATGATGTTCACCCAGCGTTTTCCGGACTACTACGACGGCGTCATCGCCGGGGCTCCCGCGATGCGGGTTGCCACCGGTGCCTCCATTTCCGCGGCCTGGGAATCGCAGACCTACCTCGCGATCGCGCCGACGAACGCGAGCGGGCAACCGATCCTGAGCCAGGCGTTCTCCAACGCAGATCTCGCGTTGGTCTCGAATTCCGTGCTCCAGGCCTGCGATGCGCTCGACGGCGCCGTCGACGGCGCCGTGCACAAGTATCTTGCGTGCACCTACGATCCCGGCGTGCTGCAATGCCCCGGTGCCAAGGCGGCCACCTGCCTTGAGCCCGAGCAGGTCGGCGCGCTGCGTAAGGGATTCGGCGGCCCGCGCAACTCGCTCGGCGAGCAG
>Ga0105242_10001891_pt1 | contig 16465 bp, 15 predicted proteins | sample KBSM24metaG_FD_81521 | JGI IMG/M metagenome (GOLD analysis project Ga0105242, IMG submission 81521) | Miscanthus rhizosphere microbial communities from Kellogg Biological Station, Michigan, USA - KBS M2-4 metaG | ecosystem: Host-associated > Plants > Roots > Rhizosphere > Soil | place... | reverse complement strand
GTACGCCTGGTCGAAGCGCGAGAAATTGTCGGTGCCCGTGGTGTTGGTGCACAGCGCCGTGCCACCCCACAGGCCGCCGCGCAGGTAGTACTGGCCGTTCGCGTTGGTCCAGAGGCCGCCGCCGCTGCTGCCCGGTTCCGTGGTGCCCGAGTTCCACAGCACCTCGATGAACGAGTTGCTGCCGCCCGCCACGCCCGGGGAGCCGAAGCCCACGATCGATCCGCGCGAGACCTTCTTCAGGTCGCCCTGCGGGTGGTGGATGCTGTAGACGGTCTGGTTGCGGGATGGCGCGTTCGCATCCCATCCCGAGAAGAACGCGCCCGCCGGTGGCTGGCTGTTGAGCCGCACCATCAGCACGTCGTTCTGCGGGTTGCTGTAGATGTACGTGGCGCCTCCGTACACCTGCTGCCAGGTGGAGGAGGGCGACTGCGAGCCGCAGGTCGCGGCCTGGAAATCCCACAGGGTCGAAAGCGTGTTCGCCACCTGCTGCATCTGCGTCGATGTCTTGTACGGCGCCGACTCGTTGTCGAAGCAGTGGTTGGCGCTGTAGAACCAGGGCACCTGCGTCGAGTTGTCGCCGTCGGCCAGCAGCGAGCCGCTGCACAGCACCACGAAGTTCGCGTCGTTGAACACCATCTGCGCGACCGAGGCCTGCGCGTTCTGGAACGCGGGATCGGAATTGAGGCTCGAGCAGGCGATGTCCACCTCGCACGATCCCGACGACCCGATGTCGGCGATGCGCTTGGTGAAATGCGACGACGGCGTGCTGAAGACGTGCGATGCGCGCAGCACGCGCAGGTCGAGCCTCGCCGGATCGTACTTCGCGGGCACGAAGAACTCGACCGTCTGCGTGTCGCCTTCGGTGAGCGGCGACCACCACGCGGTGGTGCGGTCGGGAATGTCGGAGACGCGCACTGGTCCCTCGAGGCGGGAGGGAATCCCGGAGCCGAAGAACACCATCTCGATCTCGTCGGCAGCGCCCGCGAGGTCCACGGAGAGGCGCATCGATCCCGCATCGGGCGACGTCACCGCGACCTGCGCGGCATAACCGCCGGCGACGGGCGCCCAGCGCATCGTCGCCGCGGTGGCGATCACCTCGGGAGCGACCTCGGTGGAACGCACGACGCCCACCACGACGCGGCGAGCCGAGGTCTTGGTGGTATCGCGATCGTTGGCGGCGCGAACGGAGGCGATCTCCGCGGCGGTCACGGTGGCCAGGTTGGCGCGGACCACGGGCGTGCCCGCAGGAAGACGCAGGACGCCGGCCGGCCGCGCCTTGGGGGCGAGCGCCCGCTCGCCCGAGACGACGGGCAGTTGGGCCAGCACCGGGGCCGCCCCGAGCACGAGCAGCGCGGCGGCAAGGAAATTGCGAAGAATCATGTACTTCTGGACTGCCTCGATCCTGCTGAGTTCATGAAATCAACGTCCCGGAGCCCCCTCCGGTTGACCCTGTAGCGCCCGCTCGACCGAGACCACGACCCGTTCCAGATCAATGGCATGCATGCAGCGGGGCTCCGCACATTGTGCCGGGGTTCGGCCGCATCGGCGAACCCAGGCCACGGGGCGGCCGAAGACCAGGTGCTGGTCCCGGCAAGGAAATGGGTCCTCGGTGATCGAAGTCCAAGGCGTGTCGCGCCAAAAGTCCCCCTTGCCGGCCAGGACGGCCGAGCCCGGCCCGAAGAGGGCCACGGTGGGGGTCCAGGCGGCCCGGCCCAGGTGGGCGATGCCCGTGTCGGGGCAGACGAGGAGCCCGGCGCCCTGGACCAGCCGCCAGACCTGGGAAAGGTCCAGGCGCCCCGCGTAGGACGCATAGCGCCCACCGGGGTCGCATTCCCGGACGAAACCCTCCTCTCCCGGGCCGCCGCTCCAGGCGACCTGCAGGCCCAGCTTCTCGAGATGCTGGGCGAGGGCCATCCAGCGCTCCGGGCGCCAGAACTTGAGCGGCGTGCTCGCCCCCACGTGGAGCACGGCGTACCGGCCCGACGGAAGGTCGAAATCACGGCTCGCCGGGGCGGGCCAATCGCCGCGAGCGAACGGCCGGGGCGCCTCGCCTGGGATAAGGCTCGCGACGATGTCTCCCCACGCCGCGGGACGGTCGGGATAGGGATGCTTCTCGTCGACGAACCACTCCTGCGTGAGGGGGCGGGTGCCTGCGTGGGCCACGATATGCCGCGCGCGCATCGCGGCGGCGAGCCAGCTGTAGCGGTTGTCGCCCGCGACGACGGCGAGGTCGAACGGCGCCTCGCCAAGCAACGTGCGCGTGGTCTCCGATCGCGAGGGCGAGAAGGGCAACGCGCGAACGCCGTAGGGCCGCCCCGCATAGAGCGGGACGAATGCAGGCGCCGCGAGCAACGCGATGTCCGCGTTTGGATGCCGCTCGCGCAGCTTCGCCACCAGCGGCGTGAGCATGAACGTGTCGCCCAGCAGCAGGTTGTGCGCGATGAGCACGCGCCGGATCTCATCCGGCCGCGCGCGCGGAACGATCCTCGCGGCGATGGCGCGTGGGACGACGATCGCGCGCGTGCGGGTGCGCTCACCCATGCGAGGCCGCCGCGCGGAAGACGGCGAGCATGCGATCGACCATGCGATCGTCGCCGAAGCGCTCGCGCGCCGCCGCGGCCGCCCGCGCACCGAGTCGTTCGCGGGCCGGCGCGTCATCCAGCAGCCGTGCGATCGCCTCGCGCAGGCGCTCCGCGTTCTCGGGCGGCACGAGCACGCCGGTGTCGCCGTCGGTCACGATCTCCTCGATGCTGCCGACCGGCGTGGTGATCACGGGCAGCCCGCAGGCCATCGCCTGCATCAGCGCTTGCGGCACGCCTTCGTTCGCGTACGACGGCAGGCAGAAGAGATCGAACGCCTGCATCCACGGCGCCACGTCCTCCTGGTTGCCCGCGAAGGTCACGCGCTCGGCGACCCCCAGCTCCTTCGCGAGCGCCTCGAGCGCCTCGCGTTGCGGGCCGTCGCCCACCACCGCGAGATGCACGTCCTTGTAGGGGAGCGCGGCGAGCGCCTGCAGCAGGTAGCGGTGCCCCTTCCAGCTGCGCAGCGTCGCCACGATCCCGACGAGCGGTGCCGAGGCCGGCAAGCGCGTCAGTGCGCGCGCGGCGACCGGATCGCCGGCATGGAATCGCGCGAGGTCGATGCCGGTGGGAATCGAGACCACGCGATCGGCCGCTACACCCGTCTCGCGCAGCATCTGCTCGCGCAGCTTCTCGCCGGTGGTGACGATGCGATTCGTGGCGCGCGTGTAGAGCCACTTGGTCGGCGCGTTGTCGGGCAATGGCGCGGAGATGTGCCGGGTGCGCACGATCGGCGGTGCCTCGGCGAGCGAGCGGCAGGCCAGGGCGGCGAGCCACGTGTCGGTCGAGCTGTGGGTGTTCAGCACGTCGAAGCGCTCGCGCGAGATGAGGCCGCGCAGCGCGAGCGCCCCGCCGAGGCGCTTCTTCCCGATCGGCAGCGCCACCGCGTTCACGCCGTAGCGCGACGCCTCCTGGTAGATGCGCGACTCCTCGGGTGCCGCGAGCGTCACCGCGTGGCCGCGCCGTGCCACGCCGCGCGCCTCGGTGAGGATGCGGATCTCCTGGCCGCCCCAGCCCAGCGAGGCCTCGGTGTGCAGCACGCGAAGCGCCGCGCCGGCGTCGGTCATGCGGCCGCGAACTGGAGCCGGTGGAGTCCCGCGTACATGCCGGCGCGAGCCAGGAGCTCGCGATGGTTGCCCGACTCGACGATGCGGCCCTCGGAGAGCACCACGATGCGGTCGGCCCGCTCGATGGTGGACAGGCGGTGGGCGATGACGATGGTGGTGCGGCCCTTCATCAGCTCCTCGAGCGCGGCCTGCACCGCGCGCTCGCTTTCGGTATCGAGCGCGGAGGTGGCCTCGTCGAGCAGCAGGATCGGCGCGTCCTTGAGGATCGCGCGCGCGATCGCGATGCGCTGGCGTTGCCCGCCCGAGAGCTTGGCGCCGTTCTCGCCGATCTCGGTCTGGAGCCCCTGCGGCAGCCCGCGGATGAACTCCATCGCATGCGCGGCTTCCGCGGCCTTCGTGATCTCGTTCCCGGTCGCGCGATCGCCGCGTCCGTACGCGATGTTCGCGGCCACCGTGTCGTTGAAGAGCACCACGCTCTGCGACACGAGCGAGATCTGGCGGCGCAGGCTCTCCAGCGTGAGCGACTCGAGGTCGTGGCCGTCGACGGTGATGCGGCCCGACTGCGGGTGGTAGAAGCGCGGCAGGAGGTGGATGAGGCTCGACTTGCCGCTGCCGGAAGGTCCCACGAGCGCCACGGTCTCGCCGGGCTCGATCGCGAGGCTCACGCGGTCGAGGGCCGGCCGCGAGGCGCTGCGATAGGTGAGCGACACGTCCTCGAAGCGCACCGCGCCCTTCGCGCGCTCCATTTTCACCGTGCCGCGGTCGTCTTCGCTCGCCTCGTCCATGAGGCCGAAGACGCTCTCGGAGGCCGCGAGCCCCTTCTGGATGTGCTCGTTCACGCCGGTGAGGCGCTTCAAGGGCTGCAGCAGCATCCCGGTCGCTGCGATGAACTCGATGAAGCTGCCGACGTCGCGCGAGCCGCCGAACGCCTGCCCCGCGGCGAAGTAGATGATCGCGGCGATGGCGCACGCGACGATGAGCTGCGTGACCGGCACCGTTCCGGCGGCTGCGGCGGCGTGCTTCATCTGGAAGCGGCGGATCTTCTGGCTCGCCTCCTCGAAGCGCCTGCTCTCGTAGTCCTGCCCGCCGAAGACGCGCACCACGCGCTGGTTGCTGATCGACTCGTCGAGCACCTCGGCGATGCCGCCGATGGCCTTCTGGTTCTCGCGGCTCATGGTGCGCAGGCGCTTGCTGAACTGCCGCACGACCAGCGCCAGCGGCGGGATGATCACGAACGCGACGATGGTGAGCTGCCAGTTGGACCAGAGGAGCACGGCCATGAGCGCGGCGATGGTCACGGTGTCGCGCACCACCACGGTGAGCACGGTGGTCGACGCGGCCGCGATGTTGTTCACGTCGTTGGTGAACTTGGTGATGAGCTGGGCGGTGGCGATCTCGTCGAAGTACGCCGGGGGAAGGCGCAGCACCTTGGCGAACATTCCGCGGCGCAGGTCCAGGATGACCTTGTTGGCCACCCACTGGTTGGCGTATCCGGACCCGAAGCTCGACAAGCCGCTCACCACGAAGACGCCGACGATGGCGAGCGGCAGCAGGATCGCGAGGTTCTGGTTCTTGCGCACGAAGAGCTCGTCGATCATGGGGCCGGTGAGCTTCACCAGCGCCGCGTCGGCGAGGCCGCCCACGATCATCGCGACCACGCCGCCCGCGAGCACCCACCGGTAGGGACGCACATACCGGAGGAGTCGGGCGTACAGGTCGCGGCTGGAGGGCGCGGTTTCCTTGTTCATCCCGACATTATCGACGAAGCAGGCGCCGATAGAGGTCGAGATACTCGCGGGCCATGGCGGCGGGCGTGTAGCGCTCCACCGCCGCGCGCGCCGCCTTGCCGATTCGCAGCGCCACGCCGCCCTCGAGCGTATCCAGGACCGACGCGATGCCGGCCACGTCCAGGGCGTCGCGCACGAAGCCGCTCTCGCCCTCGACGAGCAGCTCGGCGGCCCCGCACTTCGTCGACGTGACGACCGGCAGCCCGCAGGCCATCGCCTCCAGCGCCGCATTGGGCTGCGGGTCGTAGAGCGAGGCGAGCACGAAGGTATCGGCGGCGGCATAGTAGGGGCGCACGTCGGAGACCGCGCCCACGAAGCGCACGCGCTCGGCGATCCCCAGCCGTTGCGCGAGGGTGGCGTACTGCGAGGCGCGTTTGTCGCGTCCCACCACGAGGGCCCACGGCTTCGCGCGCGAGCGCGCCACCGCTTCCAGCATCGCCGCCACGCCCTTGCGCTCGAAGCCCGAGCCCACGTGCAGCGCCACGTTCGCGTCTTCGGGAATCTTGATCTGCTGGCGGACGCCCACGCGCATCTCGCCGCGCAAGCCGGGATGGAACGTCTCCGAGTCGACGGCGTTGCGGATCAGCACCAGCTTCTCGGGGGCGGTACCGAAGCGCGTCGCGATCTCGCCGCGCACCATCTCGGAGTTGCAGATCACGGCCTTCAACCGTGGGCCGGTGAAGAGCGCGCGCTCGGCCGCGAGCACGTACCGGTGGTGGGGACTCAACGAGGTAGCGAGGCGCGCGAACGGCCCCTGCACGCGCGAGCGCTCCGCCAGCCACTGCGCATGCACGCCGTCGCCGGCGCGATAGACGTCGCAGCAGGCGATGCGCTCGTGGGATTGCACCAGGTCGAATCGCCGCTTCGCGAGCTCCGCGCACGCGGCGCGGGCGAATCCCCAGTCGCGCCACAGGCTGCCCACGTGGAAAGGATCGAGGACGATCGCCGAGCCGTCGTGGTCGGGCCAGCGGCGCGTGACGATGGTGAGGGTGGCTCCCTGCGAGCGCAGCGCCGCGATCGCGTTCTGCACGAAGCGCTCGGCGCCGCCCGCGGGATCGTAGCGGCTGCGGATGAGGGCCACGCGCGGGGCGAGCCCGGGCGGGGTCGGTACCGCGCTCAAGGTTGCGCCAGGAGCTCGTTCACGGCGGAGTGCACGCGGTCGACGGGAAGCTGCGTCAGGCACTCGCTCACCTTGCTGCCGCCGCAGCCGTCGTTGCCGCAGGGGCGGCACGGGTGACGGTCGCTCGCGACCACGCGATGCGCGACCTTCCACGGCCCCCACTCGTGCTCGCCGCTCGGGCCGAAGAGCGCCACGACGGGCGTCCCCACGGCCGAGGCGATGTGCATGGGCGCCGAGTCCACGCCGAAGAAGAGCCGCGCGCGCGACGAGAGCGCCGCGAGCTCGCGCAGCGTGAGCTGGCCCGAGAGGTCGGTGATGGGCACGCCCGCCTCCCCGAGGATGCGCGCGACGATCGCCTTCTCGCGCGCGTCGGGCGCGGCGGTGAGCACCAGGCGATGCCCGTCGCGGGCGAGCCGCTTCAGCAGCTCCGCGTTGCGCGCGTCGGTCCATGCCTTGAAGAGCCAGCGCGAGGTGGGATGCACCTGGATGAAGCCCTTGGGGCCGAGCCCCGCGGCGGCGAGCAGCGCGTCGACCTTCGCGAACGCGGCTTCGCCCGGGTTCATCACCAGCGGCTTCTCGTTCTCCTCCGGATAGATGCCGAGGCGGCGAAGCGCGTCGAGGTTGAGCTCGACGGTGTGGCGCGGTGTCGCGCGCGGCAGCTTGTAGAGGTGCGAGAAGCTCCAGCGCCAGAAACGGTTGTCGCGCGCGGGCGCCACCGACCAGCGCGGCCGCAGCGCCTGCGAGAGCCACGCGCCGCGCCAATGGTCGGTGAGGTGCACGATGAGGCTGTAGCGCCGGCCGCGCAGCTCCGACAGCAGCGCGTTCTCGCGGGTCGCCTGCACCGCGAGCGCCTGCCGCTTCCACGAGCGGTCGACCGTGTGGATGCGCGAGACCGCGGGATGGCCCTCCAGCATGTCGCGCGTCTCCGAGTACACCAGCGCGTCGATCTCGGCGTGGGGCATGCGGTTGCGCAGCACCTGGAACACGGGCGAGGCGAGCAGCACGTCGCCGTGGTGGCGCAGCTTCGTCACCAGGACGCTGCGGATCGAGGCGGGATTGACGGCGTCGGGGACCATGGGGCGGCCCCTATAATCGCACGATGGCAGCGAACCCCGACCTCGAGGCCGGCATGCGGTTGTTTCGCGAGGGCCGCTACGAGCCGGCGCTCGCGTGCTTCGACCGCGTGCTCGCCGCCGATGCGCGCCACTCGCTCGCTCGCGGATGGCGCGGGCTCACGCTCGTGCGTCTCGGCAACCTTCCGGGCGCGGAGTCGGAGCTCGCCGCCGCGGTGCGGGAATCGCCGCGCGACCCATTCCTGCAGAACGGCCTGGCGAGCCTCATGATCGGGCTCGATCGCCTGTCCGAAGCCGAGGCGTCGCTGCGCCGCGCGCTCGCCATCGCGCCGGCGTTTCCCGATGCGCTCGCGAACCTCAGCCTCGTGCTGCGCTCGCAGGGTGATTTCGCCGGAGCGGAGCGCGCAGGGCGAAAGGCGCTCACCGGCATGGCGACGCATATGCAGGCGCGGATCAACCTCGCCTTTGCGCTGCTCGCGCAGGGCAAGTACGCCGAAGCCTGGCCCGAGTCGTGCGCACGTCCCGATCCGCGGTTGAATCCGCGCGGGGTGGTCTCCAGCCCGTTCGCGCACGCCTCATCGCTGCCCGCGCCGGGGTCGCCGGTGATCCTGCACGCCGAGCAGGGTCTCGGCGACACGCTCTTCTTCCTGCGCTTCGCACCCCTGCTCAAGGCGCGCGGGCATCCGCTCGCCTTCTGGGGCGACACGCGGCTGCATTCGATGCTCGCGCGCACCGGCCTCTTCGACCACTTCCTGCGTCCGGAAGCCACGCCGGGCGAGGGCATCGCCCTCGTCTGGGTCGGCGACTTGCCGTGCCGCTTCGAGGCGAACGATCCGGCGCGCTTCCCGGATCCCCTGCCGCTCGCCCCCGAGCCGGCGCGCGAGGCGCGATGGCGCGAGCGCCTCGCGGCCCTCGGTCCCGCTCCATACATCGGCGTCACCTGGCGCTCGGGCATCGATCGACGCGGCAGGCTGGGCCTCGCGAAGCGCCTGGATCCCGCGGCGTTCGGAGCGTCGCTCGCCGGCGTGCGCGCCACCTGGGTCTCGTTGCAGCGCTTGCCGGCGGCGGGCGAGGCGGAGGCGTTCGCCAAGGCATGCGGCGCACCGGTGCACGACGCTTCCCCGGTCAACGACGACCTCGAAGAGGCGCTGGCGCTCCTCTCGGTCCTGGACGACTACGTCGGCGTGAGCAACACCAACACGCACCTGTGCGCTTCGGTGGGCCGCAGCGCGCGCGTGCTCGTCGTGTGGCCTCCGGAGTGGCGCTGGCTCGAGCACGGCGAGCGCTCGCCGTGGTTCCGGCCGATGCCGCTCTACCGGCAGGGGCGCGACGGCGACTGGGGTGCGGCGCTCTCGGCGATGCGAGTGGACCTACAGGCGCCCTGAGCGCATCGCGTCCAGGTACTGCGCCTGCATCGCCTTGCGGTTGCCCTTGAAGTGGATGAAGTACTTCTGCTTCAGCGTGGCGATGGCGTGGTTGCCGCCTTCCATCGTGAAGTTGTGCGTCTCGCAGGGAAAGAAGCGCACGCGCACGCCGTTCACGCGGATGCCTTCGGTGGCGCGCTCGCCGAACTCGCGGTAGCCCACCATCGCCGCCAGCGCGAACTGGTCGCCCCACCACGCGCGCAGGTCCTGCGGAAAGAGGCCCTTGCGCGCGGCGTCGTCGGCGATGGCGTCGTAGCAGCGGATCGCTTCCGCGAAGAAGCGCGCGCCCGCCTCGCCGGGGGCCACGAAGATCATGCCGCCGTTGAAGGGCGCGTCGGGCAGCCCCGTGCGCCACGTGAGCCCCACGTCGAAGTCCTCGGCGAAGATCGCGGCGGGATCGAGGTTCACCACCACGTCCGAATCCATGAGCACGGCGGCGCGCGCGCGATCGCGTCGTTCCAGGTAGCGCGACTGCGCGCGCATGCGCTCGTACATGAGGCGGTTGCGGTCGATGGGCTCGCGCACGACCTCGTCGATGCCGTCGGGCACGCGCGTCGCCTCGTCGGTGAGCAGCATCGTGCGGGCGTTGGGCGCGCGCAGGCGCGCCGACTCGAACGATTGCGCCAGCACCGTGGTGTAGTCGATCTGCCCGTGGATGCCGCTGGGTGCGCGCGGCAGGTCCACGTGGAAGGAGACGACGTCGAGCCCGCCGTGCGGCGCTTCGGCCGGCCTCGGCGTGTACGGCTCGCGTTCGGCGGCCCACTGCACGCCGATCGCTTCCACGTACAGCACCATCTGGCGCACCGCGGGGTCGGCGGGAGCGGCGCGCTGCAGCTCGGCGACCAGCGGGCGCGCGAGGTCGGCGCGTCCGCGCGCCAGGTGCCCCAGGGCCTGTTGCTGCAGGGCCCGCAGGCGCTCGACTTGAGGGGTGGGATTCACGTTCGCGAGGGCGGTGGAGCAGGGGTCGAATGATACAATGACGCTTGAATTTTCCCTCTGAATCCCCAGCTTTTCCGGCAATGAACGTTCCCGAGACCATCGCCTTCCTGCGCAGCAACGCGCTCACGTATTGCGGCCGCGCGGGCAAGCTCGAGGTCGTGCACGAGGCGGCGAAGCGCGTCGAGGACGCGAAGGTTCCGGGCATCATGCTGGAAGCGGGCGTGGCCATGGGCGGCTCGGCGATCGTGATCGCGAAGACCAAGACGCCCGCGCGCGAGCTCAGGCTCTTCGACGTCTTCGAGATGCTGCCGCCGCCCGCGGCCAACGACGACGCCAAGTCGCACGAGGTCTACAAGAATTTCGTCGCCGGCAACGTGAGCGCCGCGGTGGACCGCAACTACGTCGAGCACGCCAGGGACCTCCTCACCTTCACGCGCGAGAACATGCAGCGCACCGGCGTCGATCCCGAGGCGCTCAACATCCGTTTCGTGAAGGGCCTCTACGAGGACACGCTGCACGTCGACGAGCCGATCGCCTTCGCCCACATCGACTGCGATTGGTACGACTCGGTGAAGCTGTGCATCGACCGGCTCGCCGGGCACATGAGCGTGGGCGGCATCATGCTCTTCGACGACTACAACTCGTTCCAGGGATGCCGCAAGGCCGTGGACGAGTGGCTCCCGACCGACCCGCGGTTCAAGGTCGTGTACTCCGGCTGGACCGTCGCGATCCAGCGGGTCTCCTAGCCCCTCAGCTCCGAGTTGCGCAGGTACTTGGTCTGCGTCGGCCACTTGGGCCGCGCGGGCGAGGCCTTGCGCGCCGCGAGCATCATCACCGAGCGCTCGGGTGCGACGAACGACTTCACCGCTTCGAGGACCACCAGGCGCGACTGCAGCACCGGCCCGTGCATCGCGTAGAACGGGCTCACCACCTGGTTGCCCGCCTGCCCGTACCAGTCGTGGTAGAAGGTCGGGTTGAAGTTGAAGAACCCGTGGTTGTAGTAGTTGATCGGGTTCACGTGGATGATGAAGCCGCCCACCTTCGCGAAGTCGAGGATGTTCATCATCACCTGCGCCACGTTGAAGCAGTGCTCCATCGTGCCGCCGTCGTAGACGATGTCGTACTTGCCGAGGAGTTCCGCGGGCGCGGGCTCGTTCAGGTCGAGCACGATCTCGAAGCCGCGCGAGGCGACGATGTCGACGAAATCGGTCTCGATGCCCATCGCCGAGAAGAGGCTGCGGGACTCGGCCACGCGGTCCATGGCGCCGCCGAGGTTGTGCCAGCGCAGGATCGATTCGGAATCGTCGCGCCACTGCGTCTGCGCGAGCACCTCGGCGCCGCAGGTCTTCTCGATCTGCGCCGGCGTGACCAGCATGTCGGGGTAGCCGAGGCAGAGCATGCGCCGGGGCGCCGGGATCTGTCCGGTCACCTGCTTCAGCATGTCGAGGACGGGCGCGTTGATCGCCATGGTCAGGCCGCCAGCGCCTCGAGGCCCATCGTCTCGCGCAGGCGCGCCACGAATCGCTCCATGGTGCCGCGGGCCGCGTCGCGCTTGCGTGCCACGCGGGTGAAGTCGTATTCGGCGAGCGCCGGATCCGGGAAGCGCTGCAGCAGCGGGTAGTCGAGGCTCTCCGCGAAGTAGCGCTGGCGCAGGTCGAAGGGCGTGCAGAACGACACCACGCCGAGGCTCACGCACTTGAGGTGCGCGTGCACGCGGTTGCCGAAGTGCGCGTCGGTGTCCTGGTAGAGGCGGATGAAGTCCTGGTGGTTGTCGCCGCGGAAGACCTCGAAGCCCGCGGCGTTCGCCGCGGCCCAGAGCTGCGCGTTGCCGTAGTCCTGGTGCAACGCGAGGATGCGGCGCTTCGCGGGGAACGCACGCGTCGCCATCGCCAGCAGCGGCATCTGCTCGGGAATGTGCGAGCGGTCCGTGATGGTGACCACGAGCCGGTCGTAGCTTTCCTTGCGCGCGAAGCCGCGGTCGATGCCGTCCACCCGGTGCGCGACCGGGCACGAGGTCATCAGCAGGCGCTCCGCCTGGTCGGGGAGCGCCTCCAGCACGTAGCGGCGCGAGGCATCGCAACGCACCGACATCATCGGGAAGCGCTCGAGGAACGCGCGGAAGAGCGCCTGCGACGTCGGCGTGAGCCCACGCGTCATCTCGGCCACGCCGTAGTGGCCCACGCCCATGAGGACCACGGGCACCTTGATGCGCTCGAGGGTCTTGAGGTCGAAGCCGGGCGCCAGCTCGAAATCGTCCTTGAGCGTGTTCGCGCCCACCGCCACGACGCAGCGCGTGGCGTTGATGGCCTCGATCGCGGCGTCGGTGAGCGGCACGCGGTTCGAGACCGCGACCTGCGGGATCGCGCCGATGAGCTTCGTCGCCGAGTCGAGGATGAACCCGTCGCCGACGTTCACCTTCTTCGGCCCGGGGGGAACCAGGTACGGCGTGATCACCGAGTAGGCGGCGACCGGGAGGCCGGCCGCGTATTCGATCGGGTTCACGTCAGGACTTCCGCGTGCAGACGTGCATCAGCTGGATGTTGCTCGGCCCGCGCTTCACCTCGAAGGCCTCGTCGATGCGCCAGCCCGCGGCCTCGACCTCGCGGCGGAATGCGTCGGCCGGAAGGTCGTTTACCCAGCCCATTCCGCGTCGAAGCGTCGGATCCGCGCCGATGTCGGTGCAGTAGGTGACGATCATGCGGGGCGCGGCCTTGGCGGCCTGCTCGAGGGGCCAGCGCACGTCGTGGATGTATTCGAGCACGCCCAGGAACGTGACCCAGTCGTAGGTGCCCGGCGGAAACTCGCGCCGGTTGAGGTCCACCACGAAGCAACCGGGTCGGCGCTCGACCACGTCGGCCGGCTGGTAGGTGCAACCGGGAGCCAGCAGGGACCCCAGCGCCATGGCGCCCGCGCCGATGTCGAGCACCGACGCGCCCGCGGGGATGAACTTCGCCGCCGTGGCGGCGCGCGCGTCCCACTGCGTGGCGAGGTTCTCCGGCTGCGCCCAGCGCTGCGTGTCGGTCCCGCCGTCGCGGATCAGCTGCTCGGTCTCGCGCGCGCGGTCCAGGGTGGGCTTCGGCGGCGGCCGATAGCTCATGGGAAACGTCCGAAAAAGCAATATTTTAGCCTGTCAGAAGGCATCGAAACGCACGCTCGCGAGGATGCCGCGGCGCGTGCCTTCGTAGCCGATGGCGGTCTCGTAGCGCTTGTCGCCCAGGTTCACGGCGGAGAGGTCGAGGCGCCCCCATTTGTTGAAGCGCCACGACACGCGCGCGTCCACGACCGCATATCCGCCGAGGTGCGAAGGCTCCGACTGGTCCGCGGAGTCGTAGCGGTCGCCGCTCGCCGTCACCGTGAGCCCCATGGTCCAGTCGCCGAAGCGGCGCTGCGCGTTGAAGGTGCCGAAGCGCTCGGCACGGCCCTGCAGGCGCGTGTTCGTATCCTCGTCACGCGGCTTCTGCGCGGTGAAGGACCCGGTCCACGATCCGCCCCAGGCCTTGCCTTCCACGTTGAGCTCCACGCCGCGGATGCGCGCGCGGTTCACGTTCATCACCGTGGGCGCCACGAACGCGATGAGGTCCTGGATCTTGTTGTCGAACGCGGTGACCTTCCAGTGGATGCCCGCGAGCGGCTCGGCGCCGCGCAGCGAGAACTCGGTGGACTTGTTCTCCTCGGGCTTCAACCCGGGATTGGGCTGGTAGAAGTCCGACGGCGGCCCATAGAGGTCGAAGAAAGTCGGTGCGCGGAAGCCGCGCGCGAACGTGGCCGACAACAGGCCCACGCCCTGCCACTGGAAGCCGTAGCCCACGCTGCCGGTATCGCGCGCGCCGAACGCGTCATCGTCGTCGCGCCGGATGCTCGCCTCGAGCCGTTGGCCGCCCCACGCCTCGTTGAGGCCCGCGAACACCGAGTTCGTGTCGCGCTCGGTCTGCGTGAAGGCGGTGTCGGAGATGACGCGCTGGCGCAGCGTCTCCACTCCCGCGATGAACTTGCCCGACGGCACGTTGAACTCGTTGATCCACGCGGCCTGGCCTTGCCGCGTCTCGAAGCGCGAAGGGAACGCCCCGTTCACCTGCAGCTTGTCGCGGCCCTCGCCCACGCTGATGCGGCTGGACCAGTCGCGCGTGAAGTTCGTGGAGGAGGTGAAGCGCGCGCCCGAGATCGTCTGGTCGTTGCGGTCGGCGGAGCCGCCGCAGCCGTCGAAATTCGTGCGGCCCCGGGTGGCGAACGCCTCGAGGGCGAGGAGCTCGCCCTGCCACAGCTGGTGCGTGGCGCGCAGGTTCGCGAATCCGTTCTCGTAGGGGTCGCGGTCGGGATCGTGGCAGAACGCGGCCCGGTCCGTGGTGGCGCTGGGCGCGTCGACGCGGCGCCCGCCCACCGACATCGCGAGCGTGGACTTGCCGTCGACGGTGGAGATCCCCGCGGCGAGGCGGCGGTCCGCGTCGCTGCCGTACGCGGCGGCGCCGAAAAGGTGCGGCTTGTCGCGGCCGCGCGTGAAGACCTGCACCACCCCGCCCATCGCCTCGGAGCCGTAGAGGCTCGACAGCGGCCCCTTCACCACCTCGATGCGCTCGACGAGGTCGACGGGAATGTTCTCGATGGAGGTCGTGCCGACGGTGGCGGAGCCCACCCGCAGGCCGTCCACGAGGATGAGCGTCTGCGCGCTGGAAGCGCCGCGGATGAAGAGGCCCTGCGGCTGGCCCGGGCCGCCGGTGGCGCGCACCTCGATGCCTGCGCGTCGCTGCAGCACCTCGGCGAGCGAGAGCGAGCCCGCGGCCTCGAGGTCCTCGCGCGTGATGACGATGGCGTCGCGCAGCGTGGGCTCGGCCGCGAGGGCGCGCGAGGCGGTCACCACGACCGGCTCGAAGGGCTGCGGGGCCATCGGGAAGGGCGGTATGGCCTGGGCGTGGGCACCCAGGGCGGCGAGGCCGGCGAGCCCCGCGAGATGGAGCGGTTTCATGGCGGTCCTTTGCGAACGGGCAGCGAGCGTCCCCGCAAGCTGCGGTGGATGGAAGCGGCCGGACCGGTCTTCGGGCTCGCGAGGCGTGTGCTCGCATACCGTTGCGGGGGCAGCGCCGGCTTTCCACCGGCTTCCCGTGTATCCGCGCGCGCCGGACATGATACGCCTCGGCCGCGCCGCTCGCTCGAAACGACTTTCAAAAGCGTGGCTTACGCATTGACGAGGCAAGTGTTTTCCAATAGGGTGATCAGATGGACACGGAACTTTCCGCCCTCGAGGAAAAGCTCGCGCAGGTGGTCCAGCGCCTGAAGGCCCTGCGCGAGGAGAATCGCGAGCTGCGCCAGCAGCTGGCGGCGAGGACGGACGAGGGTGCGAGGCTGTCGGAGAAGCTCGCGGCGGCGAAGTCGCGCATCGAGGCGCTGCTCAAGCAGATCCCGGAGACCGAGTCGTGACCGACAAGGGCGCGCTGACGATCAGCCTGCTCGGCCGCGAGTTCCGCGTCGCGTGTCCCGAGGGCGAGGAAAAGCAGCTCCTCGCATCGGTCGACTACCTCAACAAGAAGATGAAGGAAGTGCGCGATACCGGGAAGGTCGTCGGCAACGAGCGCATCGCGATCATGGCGGCGCTGAACATCGCACACGAGCACGTGTCGAATCCCGGCAAGGGTTCTTCCTCGAGCGTCGACAACCCGACGATTCGGCGTAGAATCGTTGCGATGCAGGAAACGCTCGAAGCGGCGCTCGACGCCGACCAGGAGAATCTCTTCTAGGCGCGGGTTTTCTGCGGTGTTCGTCCGGGCTTACATCCTTTGAACCGATAGCGGTAACCCTGGACGCCGGCCAAGGCCACTATTGTGCGAGTCCCACGTCGGACTTACCTGCGGTGACCGGTTGGCGACCGCCTTGAACCGATGGTTCGAGGTGCAGCTTGGACGAACACCGCAGCGAATCCATCGGGGTCAGACCCCAATTCAAGCGCTACGCCTTTGCCGTCAGCCGCGATGTCACACGACATTGGGGTCTGACCCCATTAATTCATGAATTTTTGGCTAATGAAGTCGGAGCCCGACGAGTTCTCCATCGAGGACCTCGCGAAGGCGCCGAAGCAGACGACGCCGTGGTTCGGCGTGCGCAACTACGTCGCGCGCAACTTCATGCGCGATTCCATGCGCGTCGGCGACGGCGTGCTCTTCTACCACTCGAGCTGTCCCGAGCCGGGCATCGCCGGCCTCGCGAAGGTCGCGAGCACGTCGTATCCGGACGAGAGCCAGTTCGACCGGAAGAGTCCCTACTACGACCCCAAGTCCAATCGCGAATCGCCGCGCTGGATGCTGGTGGACGTGAAGCTCGACCGCAAGACACGCCTCATGCCGCTTGCGGAGATGCGCGAGCTCAAGCCGCTGGCGAAGATGATCACGCTGAAGCGCGGCAACCGCCTGTCCATCACGCCGGTCACGCCGGCCGAGTGGAACTACATCGTCAAGAAGCTCGATGGGTGAATGGGCGGCCTACCTCGG
>Ga0105242_10001890_pt1 | contig 16469 bp, 15 predicted proteins | sample KBSM24metaG_FD_81521 | JGI IMG/M metagenome (GOLD analysis project Ga0105242, IMG submission 81521) | Miscanthus rhizosphere microbial communities from Kellogg Biological Station, Michigan, USA - KBS M2-4 metaG | ecosystem: Host-associated > Plants > Roots > Rhizosphere > Soil | place... | reverse complement strand
GCAGCTGTTGGCGACGCCCGGCGCGGCCGACGTCATTGTCGACGTCGCGCACAATCCGCAGGCGGCGCGCGAGCTGGCGCGATGGCTTGGAGACAATCCGATCGCCGGTCGCACGTTTGCGGTATTCGGCGCACTCGACGACAAGGATGTCGGCGGCATCGTCACGCCACTGCTGCCGTACATTGACAGCTGGATTCTCGCCGGGCTCGCTGGACTGACTTCGCGCGGCCTGCCTGTGGCGCCGTTGCAGGCGCATGTGCGGGCTGCGGCTTCGCCAAGCGTGGCCGCCGCGTGCGACGACCCGCGTACGGCGCTTGCGCGAGCTTGCGCACTGGCTTCACCCCAGGATCGCGTCGTTGCGTTTGGATCGTTCTACGTTGCGGCCGAAGTTCTCGAAGCGATGAGGGCGGGTGATTGAGCTTGCATTAACGTGGAAGCAGCGGCGCCGCGGTTATAATGAGCATTGCTTTTCGCGGAGGTATCCATGGATTCGGCTTTGAAACAGCGTCTGCTCGGTGCTGCCGTACTGATCGCGCTTCTCATCATCTTCGTGCCGATGTTCCTTGGCAGTTCGCCGCCGAAAGAGGCAAGCGCAATCCAGAACGTCGATATCCCTCCGGAGCCCGAACGCAAGTTCGAAACACGCACGTTGCCGGTGGAATCCTCGAAGCCGGCAATTCCCGCTGCGCCGAAACCTTCAACTGACGACAAGGTTGCCACGGTCGATACCAAGGCGTCGGCAAGTTTCGAAGCGCCCGATGCAAAGGCGCCGGACAAGGCTCCGACGGCAAGTGCGACTACTGCACCTGCGGCGCCGGCGGCCTCTGAGACAAAAACGGCCGCGGACGCCGCCAAGCCAGCCGTCGTCGACGCCACGCCTGCACCAACGTCGCCGGGAGGACGCTTCAGCGTCAACCTGGGCGTCTATGCCGACCAGGGCCACGCCGATGCGCTCGTCGCAAAGCTCAAGAAGGCCGGGTTTGCCGCATACAGCGAAGCCACGGAATACCAAGGCAAGTCCGCCCAGCGCGTGCGTGTCGGTCCCTATGCGGATCGCTCGGCCGCAGAGTCGGCGCGCCTGAAAATCAAGCGGGATGAACCGAAGTTGCCGAGCAGCGTGAGCGAGTCTGCCCAGCAACCCGCAGCGGATGCCCCGGCCACCGCGATTGCGGCCAACAGGGCGGGCGGCTGGGCAGTGCAGCTGGGCGCGTTCAAGTCCGAGGCGGAGGCTGCCAAGCTGCGTGACCGCGTGCACGGCGCGGGTGTCGCGGCGTTCGCCGAACGTACGGGTAACGGCGACCAGGCACTCTGGCGCGTTCGCGCCGGACCCTACGCCGATCGAACGGGTGCCGAGACGGCGCGCGCGACGTTGAAGGCGAAGATGCAGGTCGAGGGGATGATCGTCACGCAGCCATGAATGCAGGTCGGGAATCGAGAATGGGGAATTGGAAGGGCAGTGCAGCGATTCGGCTTCTTCGCTCAACGAGGACTTTCCGGCTTCCTTCCTTGCTTCGTCGATTCCCGATTCCCGACTCCCGATTCCCGTCACCTCTATGAACTGGGCCGACTACTGCATCATCGCGATCCTGGCCCTTTCAGTGCTGATGGGATTGTGGCGCGGCTTCATCGGCGAGGTACTGGCGCTGGCGTGCTGGGTCGTTGCGTTCTGGGTCGCGTGGGTATTCGGGCCGCGCCTGGCCGAGTCCTTTACCGCGATCGACGCGCCGTCGGTACGTTTGCTGCTCGGCTATGCGATCTGCTTCGTTGCCGTATTGATCGCCGGCGCGATCGTGAGTTTCCTCATGCGCAAGCTGATCTCGGGGAGCGGCCTTTCCGGTACCGATCGGTTGCTCGGCATGGTGTTCGGTCTGATTCGCGGGCTGGCGCTGGTAACATTGCTCGTATTCATTCTCGGCTTCACGCCATTTTCGCGCGAAGTCTGGTGGCAGCAAGCGAAAGTGCTGCCGACGTTTGAGCAGGGTGCGCGCTGGCTGTCGGCGAATCTGCCGCCGGAAGTCGCCAAGCACCTTGATTTGCGGGAGTTGCTGCCACAGATTCCGGCAGCGGCGCCGGGTAGTCAGCCCAAGAATCCGCCGGACAAGAAGCCCGGACAGAATTGAGACGGCCTGCGGGTCGCGTTTGATGCATCAACAGGGCGGAGCCAGACCAAAGCATGTGCGGGATCATCGGCATCGTTGGCAAATCCGAAGTCGCGTCGGCGCTGTATGACGGCCTGACAGTGCTGCAGCATCGCGGCCAGGATGCCGCAGGCATCGCCACCGTCGACGGCGAACGCCTGCGCCTGCACAAGGGCGCCGGGCTCGTGCGCGACGTCTTCCAGCGCGAAGACATGCTCAAGTTGCGCGGCCGGGTGGGCATCGGGCATTGCCGCTATCCCACGGCCGGCTCGGAAAGCCTGGCCGAAGCGCAGCCGCTGTATGTCAACTCGCCCTACGGGATCGCCCTCGGACACAACGGCAACCTGATCAACACCGAGTCGCTGCGGCGCCAGATGTTCGAGGACGATCGCCGCCACATAAACACCGATTCCGATTCGGAGATCCTGCTCAATATCTTCGCGCACGAGTTGCAGATCCAGGAGCGCCATGCGCTCACGCCCGACCATATCTTCAAGGCCGTCGCCGGCGTGCATGCGCGCGCTCTCGGCGGCTACGCCGTCGTGTCATTGCTGCTGGGATACGGCATCGTGGCCTTCCGCGATCCGCACGGCATCCGCCCGCTCATGCTCGGTGAACGCGAAACGGCTGACGGCAAGGAGTTCGTCGTGGCCTCCGAATCCGTCGCGCTCGATATCCTGGGCTTCAAGCGCCTGCGCGACGTGGCGCCGGGCGAGGCCGTCCTATTGACCAACGACGGCCAATTGTTCAGTCGGCACTGCGCCGATGGGCGCCAGCACGCACCGTGCATTTTTGAATATGTATACCTGGCGCGTCCGGATTCGATGATCGAGGATGTGTCCGTGTACAAGGCACGGCTGCGCATGGGCGAGCGCCTGGCAGCGAAGATCCTCAAGCTGCGCCCGGATCACGACATCGACTCGGTGATACCGATTCCCGACACCTCGCGTACGGCGGCCAGCTCGCTCGCGCACGAACTCGGCGTGCCGATGCGCGAAGGCTTCGTCAAGAACCGTTATATCGGCCGCACGTTCATCATGCCTGGGCAGAGCGAACGGGTGAAGTCGGTGCGACGCAAGCTCAACGCGATCGGTCTGGAGTTCCGCAAGAAGAACGTGCTGCTGGTCGACGATTCGATCGTGCGCGGCACGACGTCCAAGCAGATCATCCAGATGGCGCGCGAAGCCGGCGCACGCAACGTCTATTTCGCCTCCGCCGCGCCGCCCGTGCGCTATCCGAACGTCTACGGCATCGACATGCCGGCACCAGCCGAACTCGTCGCCCATGGCCGCAGCGAGGACGAGATTCGCGCTTTCATCGGTGCGGACTGGCTCGTCTACCAGGATCTCGAAGACCTGATCGCAGCCGTCGCCGACGGCAACGAAAAGCTGCGCCATTTCGATACCTCGTGCTTCTCCGGCGAATACGTGACCGGGGTAAAGGCTGAATACCTGAGCGAGCTCGAGTTCGCGCGTTCGGATGCAGTCAGGAGTCGGCGAGGCGCTGCGTGAGTGCAGGCGGCCCGGTGGCCGGCCGGCCGGGTCCCGAGCGCGCGCTGCATCGCGGGAACATCGTTGCGCTCGGAATCTTCGTCGCGCTGGTCGGCGCCGTCTATTTCAGCCTGTTCAACCATGATTTCAGCGTCAACGGCCTGCGCTATGCGGAGGACGTCGAGCGTGGCGTCGAGCTTTTTCATCCGAATCACCTGTTGCCGAACTTCCTGTACCGCGGTGCGTACCTGCTTGCTCAGCACGTCGGACTGGCCGGGATTCGGGCGATCTGGATCATGCAGGCGATCAACGTCTGCGCCGGACTCGTTGCTGCCGCGGCTATCGTGCGCGTCGGTCTGTTGCACGGCCGCTCTCGTCCCTCTATTGGCGCCAAAGTACCTGCGTTGGTGCCGGACAGCCGCCGCAGCGTCGCCCTGCTGATTGGCGCGCTGTATGCGTTCGGCTTCGCGGCCTGGAACTTTGCCGAAGAGCCTGATGTATACATCCTGCCCGCGGCGGCAGTCGCTGTTTCGATGGCGATCATTGCCCCGCGCGATCGCCTGGGGTGGCGCGCGATCATCGTTCTGGGCGTGCTCGCAGCGTTCGCCGTGTTGACCTTGCAGCAGTACGTGTTCTGGTATCCCGCGTTGCTCCTGCTTGTTCGCGCGCGTGATCTAGGCGCGGCTCGCCGCGCAAAGCTGCTGGCGCTTGCACTCGGCATTCCGCTGGCGTGCCTCGGCGCCTATCTTCTCGTCGGCGTCGCAGATGGGCAGTTGCGCAGCGCGAATGATGTGCTCGCCTGGTTTCTCGGTTATGCATGGAACAGTCAGGCCGGGTTCGGGACTTACCGGCCCGCGCCGGATGTGGGATCGCGTCTGCTCGGCACCGTATTGGGTCTGGGCAATCTTGCCTTTGCCTACGAAGTGATCCTGTCGCGCGCCGCGATGATCGCTGCCGTCGTCGCGCTGCTGCCGCTGCTGCTGATTGCGGCACGCACCACCGGCTTTCTTCGCAGCGCGGACCCCGGACCAAGACGCGACGCGACGATTCTCGCGCTTTGGTGTCTCGCGAATGTGGCATTCGCCACGTGGTGGGAATCGCGCAACATCGAGTTCCTGTTCCCGTCGTGGGTCGGCGCCTTGATGCTGGCGGCACTTGCTTCCGCGGCGCTCGATCGGCGCGTGTTGATTGCCGCGGTGCTGCTGGTGGCCGGCGTCAATCTGGCGGTTGCCTTCTTTCCGCAACATGACTGGCCCGCACGCTATCGCGTCGTCGAGGCGCTCGCCCGGCACGAACAACTCGTCAAGGCTGATGTGCTGGTCACCGAGGAGCTGAATACCGTCGCCTACCTGCGTTACTTCGATGGTGTCGAAGTGCGTTTTCAGCCGGGCGCGGTCAGCGCCGCGATGCACGCTTCGGAGCCGCTCGCCCGCGTGCGGACTGCGCTGGATTCTGCCCTGGCGTCCGGCGCGCGCGTCTACACGACGGAACTCGACGAGCACGGCCGCCTGCGCGAGATCGCGCACTGGTTCGCGCCGCTGGGGCGCAGCGGTTACGACGGCGCGGTCGAGCGCGACATCGAGGTCCTGTACGGGGGCCTCGACACGTCCGAGCAGCCGGTCCCCGGCGCGCGTCGAGTGCGAAATGCGCCCGCGCCACGCTGATCGTCCTGTGGTCGACGTGTCCGATCGCGAAATACAGCACATCCCTGTGCAGATTTCGCACGCCGAGTCCGGCGCGAGTCCGGGCTCGGCTCACGCGAGCCAGCAAGTGCTCGCTGGCTCGAGCCGGCCCTCCGTGGGCCGGGCAGACTAGGCACTACGCACTGCCTATGGTTTATTCGATAATCGGCCCCGCCGCCATTGCGCGGACGGAGAAAGCAAGGCGAGGGTCTGTGCAGGGAAATCTGTTTGTCAGCGCGGCGCTCTGCCTCGATTGCACGGACATCGCGGAAAAGCTGGCGCTGACCGACGAGGTCGCGCGCGCGTTTGCCGACGGCAACCTCGACAGCGCGAACACTGCACGACCACTGCCGATCGGCGTCCCTGGCAGGCCGGCGCGCCCCGTGCTCGTGGCGCCGCGACAACTGCCACAAAGGGGGCTGGGCAGCGGCGAAGGCCGCGCGGCGCTGATCCATGCAGTCGCGCACATCGAATTCAACGCCGTCAATCTGGCCTGGGATGCGGTCTACAGGTTCCGCGGCATGCCACTCGACTATTACCGGGACTGGATCGCCGTAGCGGTCGATGAGGCACGCCATTTCCGCCTGTTGCAGGCGAGACTGCAGCAGCTTGGGCATGAGTATGGCGACTTCGATGCGCACGATGGCTTGTGGGAAATGGCCGTAAAGACTGCCGGATCGTGCCTGGAGAGGATGGCGCTGGTGCCGAGAGTCTTGGAGGCACGCGGACTCGATGTCACGCCGGCAATGATCCGGCGCTTGCGCGGCGCAGGGGATGACACCAGCGCCGAAATCCTCGAACTGATCCTGCGCGAAGAAGTCGCGCACGTCGCCGCCGGGTCGCGCTGGTTCGACTGGTGCTGCACCAAGGCCGGGCTGGATCAGGTCTCGACGTTCGCCGAACTCGTGCGACGCTACGCGACCGGCGCAATCAAGCGTCCGCTGAATGTCGAGGCGCGCCGCGCGGCAGGTTTCAGCGCGGACGAACTCGAAAGACTGACGGCACTCGCGACGTGAGGCGTCGCGCGCTCGCCGTCATCGCCGTCATCGCCGTCTGGCTGCTGGTGCTCGGCACCGCCGCGCGCATTCCCTGGTCTGCTCCATTGTTTTCACGCGATCAGCTCACGCTCAAGGGTCAGGACTTTCGTCCGGTCATGGGCGCCGGTGTGGAGGACGGCAGTGCCCTGGGCGTGGGCGCGATCGCGAGCGACGGCAATGCCATGCAGAGCATTCCGCTGGAACGAATTCGCGCGTCCGACTTCCCGCTGCTGACTTTCCGTTTCGAGGACTTTCCACGCACGCTCGAACTGCTGCTGGTATTTCGGCGCGCCGACACGCCCGACGACGTGCAGACGTTGGCATTGCCGTGGCCCGGCGATGGCGTCGTCACGGTCGACCTGCACGCTGCGACGCCGGCATGGCGCGGCGAGATTACCGAACTGGGCTTCGCCGAATACGCGACGCCGCAACTCGTGCCGCCGAGCATCGCTTTTCGGCCGTTCCGCCTGGTCCAGGCCCGACTTGACTCATCCGCTTGGAACGCATTGCCGCGACTGCTGCGTCATGCCTGGTTCGGTTATCAGCCGTGGAGTCTGGCGTCGATCAATGTCGTCGGCGTGTCGACCGACCCGAACGCATCGCTGCCGGTGACGCTGGTCATCGGCGCGCTGCTCTCTCTCGTCGTTTGCGCGCTTCTGTTGCGCTGGTCGCGGGCACAATGGCTGCGCGCGGCGCTGGTCGTCGGCGCGCTTGCATGGATAGCGCTGGATCTGCGCTGGCTCGGCGACCTTTCCTCCAAGCATCAACTCACCGAGTCGATCTACGCCGGAAAGTCATGGCAGGAGCGCGCGCGCCTCCAGCCCGACGAGGATATCGCCGGATTCGCCCAGTTGGCCCGTCAGCAGTTGGCCGACGTCAGGCAGGGCCAACGCGTGCTCGTGGCTTCGGATTCGACCTACATGATGTTGCGCCTGATTTATTTCCTGCTGCCGCTCAATGCGGTGCCGCTGGATGCGGCGATCGCCACGGCGCCGGCGCATGACTGGCCGGACGACACGGTGATCGTGCTGTGCGCCAGCAAGCACTGGCACTACGATGAGGCCGCTTCGGTGCTGCGTTCCGAAGCGCGCTCGGTGGCCGTGACGCCGATGTTCGCCGGCGGCAGCCTTGCAGTCTATCGCGTGCGCGGAGCCGGGCGATGACCATGGCCTATCTGTGGGCGTGGCTGCTGACCACCGCCTCCGGCGCATTCCTGTCGCTTGCGCTGAGCGCAGCGCATCGGCCCGGCCGAATTGCGACAGCACTGGGCTATGGTGTGGCGTTGGGCATGCTCGGCGCTGCGGCTTTCACGGCGTTGTCGGCCCGGGCCGGCACGACTCATGCGTGGCTGCACGCCGCACCATGGCTCGCGCTTGCCGGGGCGTTGGCAGGCTGCGTTGCGCTTTACCGGCAATATCGCGCTCCTGCGGCTGCGACAGGCGTGGGTGAAAAAGTGGAATATTGGAAAAGCGTCGCCGTCGGCGCGATGCTGGCATCGTTGCTCTGGCGCGGCTCGATCATCGGCAGCGAAGTGTTGTTGCGACCGACCTATCCATGGGACGCGTGGGACGCCTGGGCGGTCAAGTCCAAGACCTGGTTCCTGCTCGGTCACTACGTTCCGTTCGTCGCCGTTGCCGACTGGCTGCGGGAGGGCACGGCCGAGTTGTACAGCGGGCCGGCATGGGCCTATCCGTCGACGCTCGGCTGGATGCAGGTGTGGTTTGCCAGCGCGGCCGGCGGCTGGATCGAGCAGCTCGTCAACCTGCCGTGGCTGGTATTGTGGGCTGGCCTGCTGCTGGGGCACTACGGGCAGTGGCGCGCGCTGGGTTTGAACGCGACGCGCGCGGTGATATTCGTCTACATCCTGGGATCGTTGCCGCTGCTTGCGTCGCACGTCGCGCTTGCCGGCTACGCCGATCTGTGGATCGCTACGTTGTTCGGGTTTTCCGTACTGGCGTGGCTGCGCTGGCAGGAGCGCGGCGAGCGCGACCAGTTGGTCATGGCACTGATCTGCGCCGCGGTGCTGCCGCTGCTGAAGCTCGAGGGCATGGTCTGGTTCCTGAGCCTGCTTGCCGCGATCGGCTTCGGCGTATTGTCACCGCGCTGGCGATGGCGTGCGGTGGCGATCGCCGCAGCGGTGCTGCTCGGCGTCATCCTGGTCGGCCAGTCGCAGATGCTGTTCGCAGCCATCGGCTGGGTGCGCAGCGGCTCGCGCGTCGTCGACATTCCGGTCATCGGCAAGCTGTCCCTGACCTGGCACGGCGAAGCGGCGATCGGCGTCATCCGCAGCCTGTTCTCGCAGTCGAACTGGCATCTGCTTTGGTGGTCTGTCGCCCCGCTGGTCGTCTGGCGCTGGCGCGTGCTGCGGGCGAGTCAGGCGCTTTGCCTCTGCGGCTTGCTGCTGCTCGGATGCTTCGGCCTGCTCGTGATCCTGTTCGTGTTCACCGACGCCGCCGAATGGGCGGAGAGCTACACCGCGGTGAATCGCCTGGTCATGCACATCACCCCGGCGGTCATCAGCCTGCTGGCCTTGCTCATGCGTGAACCGGCTTCGCTGCCAGAACCTGCTCGTACAGCCGCAGCACGCGATCCGCAGCCCGATCCAGCGTGAATTCCTGCTGCCAGCGCTGCGCGCCGGCTGCACCCATACGCGCACGCAGGCCAGCGTCCGCAGCGAGCCGGCGCAACGCGTTGGCCAGTGCTGCGGCGTCGCCGGGCGGCACGAGCAGTCCCGTTTCGCCATCGCGAACGACGAACCCGACACCCGATCCGGCGATCGCGCTGGCAATCGCCGGCAGGCGCGCGCGCATCGCTTCGAGCAGCACGAGGCCGAACGATTCCGCGCGATCGGTCGAAGGCAGGCAGAACACGTCGGCGTTTTCGTAAGCCGCGTGCAGTGTCATTGCGCCGACCGCGTCCATGTCGACGCGGCCGGCGAAACGCACACGTGGTTCAATGCCCAGGCTGCGGGCCTGCTGTTCCAGCGCGCTGCGGCATTCACCGTCGCCGATCACGAGGAGAGTCGCCTCGGCGACATCGGCGATTGCGCGCAGCAGCACGTCGACGCCCTTGAAGTAGCTCAGGCGGCCGACGGCGAGGATGCGGAGGGGAGGGCTGGCGTCCGAGGGCTGAGGTCTGAGGAGCGGAGAATCGCCAGCTGTTGCCGCTAGCCGATCGCTCGCGATGGACGAATCGGCAATGCCGAGAGGAATCACATGCGTTTTTTCAAGCCAGGGCGCGAGCGCGGCGCTCGAATCGCGGTACGGCTGGGATGTGGCGATGATCGCATTCGCCCGTCGCAGCATCGCGCGTTCCCACGGGCGGTAAGCGCCGTATGCCAGGCGCAGCATGTGGCGGCGCGTGTCGAGCGGAATGTCCGCGTGCCAGTGAACAACCCACGGCAGCCGGCGCGCGGCCGGCGACAACAGGGCAAAGAAGGCCGACGTGTTCGGCAGATGCAGGTGCAGCAGGTCCGGACGAAAGCCGGCCAGCGTGCGCTTCAGCAGGAACGGGAAGGAGGGGCTGAGCGGCGCATACAGCAACTGGCCGTGGCAGGCGGCGAGGGTGACATCGAAGCCGGCCGGATCGCGTCTTTGTATACTTTTTGCTCCGGGTTCGGCGTGCGCCAGTGCCGCGGCCGCCACCCCACGCGCGCTGAGCGCGGCGCACAGGTCGGCCATGCAGCGCTCGATGCCGCCGGGATGGGGCGGGAAAAACTTGCCGACATGCAGGACGCGCACGTCGCGCCGGATCAGGCGTCGCCGGACTTCGGAAGCGGTATCACCCGCGCGCTCTTGTTACGGCCGAAATCGTTCGACGCGGTGGGTTCCGCAACGCGCCGCACGCTGGCAAGCTCCTGTTCCAATATCGCGAGCTTCTGCGCGAGGCGGCGCAGCTGCCGTTCCTGCCGCGACCGGTCGATGTCCGTGCGCAGCATGCGGATCAGGATCATGCCGATGCCGACGATGATCGGCAGTATCGGCGGATAGCTGATGCCGCTGACCCGACCTAGCCAATCGATGACCGGCGGGAAAACGCCCAGCACGAGAATCGCGGCGGCAATGGCCAGCCACCACAGCGCGTAGGAGCCGTGCATGTGATCGCGCCGCACGAGGTAAAGGATTGCGCCGGCCAGCAATATGCCGATCGCCGCCGAAGTCAGCTGGCTGGTCATGTCAGACCATCCGCCGGTGGCGAAGTCTGCGGCCGCACGACGATGCGCGCGCGAACGCCGAGTTGGGCGAAACAGAGCACCGTCGTGTGCAGCATGTAGCGGGCGACGAGCAGCCAGGAGGCAAACACGCGCGAGGCCCCTGCGCGGCGCGGCGACATGATGGTCGGCGCCTCCTGCAAGACCAGCCCTTTCTTGCTCAACAGCATCAAAACTCCCATATCCTGATAGTCGAGCAGGCTGGCCTCGCGCGAAGCGAGGGCACGCACGGCGCGCCGGTCATACGCGCGCAGGCCGGATGTGAAATCCTGGACATGCAGCCGTGTCAGCAGGCGGAAATAGCTGCCCGCCACTTTGCGCGCAGCGCTCATGCGCTGCGCATAGGTGCCGATGATGACATTGGCGCCGCTGCGCCGCAAAAGCGCCAGCAACTTGGGCAACTCCTCGGGATGATGCTGGCCGTCGGCGTCCAGCGTCAGCACGGTGTGGTAGCGGTTGCGCTGCGCAAAGCGCATGCCGATCTGCGTGGCGCCCCAGGCGCCAAGACTGAAAGGCGCCGTGATCACCCTTGCGCCGGCTTTCCGGGCGAGTTCGGCCGTGCCATCGGTACTGGCATCATCGACCACCAGCACATCGCACTGACCGGTCGCCAGCGTGCGCCGCACGATGTCCGCGACCGTCGGTGCCTCGTTGCGTGCCGGGATCACGGCCAGTATTGATCGTTGCGAGGCAGCGCTGGCGTGCACGCGTGTTCCGGGAGTGGAAGGTAACATATTGTCCGGGCAGGGCGAATCGGCGTCAATGCGCGATTGCCGCCGCGCCAATCTCCTGCCTCGCGAAAGGCGGCTCGGGCTCGGTCCAGCTGGGATCGAATTTGCCTCCTGTGTCGGGGGGAGAAGACTCAAAAGGAGCGGCCTCGGTCGAGGAGGTGCCATGCCTGCGCTGGCAGCTGGCCGGCAAACTCCTTTGCCGGGTGTCCGGTTTTGCACCTGCGTTTCGTTTATTGATATCGAAGGCTCGCCATGGGGCGGGAAAATTCACGGTCCGAAGCGTGTGTTTGGCGGGTGAGGAATCGCGCTCAAGTTGTTGACGCGACTCACAACCTCGACTAAGCTCCTCGAATTCGGGTGGTCCTGAGAACTTTTATGGGGGATGGAGCGCATGCTCCCACCCGAGTCGAAATTGGGAGAAATTCAATGAAAGCGAACATGAAGACACTTTTAGTAGCCCTCGCTGGACTTTCGAGTTTTGCAGTCGCGGGCGCCGCATTTGCCGATTGCGTCGATGGCAATTTGTCGGCTTGGTCGGCCACGAGTATCGGCGGCGGCGATTCGGGTGTGCATGTCGTACCCGGGGGCTACGACGGTAGCGCCTGCAAAATGCAGATTAACATGGGGGACAATGGTGCTGGTCACGGGCAGGTGCGCGACGATTCGCCGAACAACGAAACGCGTTATCGTGCCCAGTTCATATTCGATCCGGTCAATTTGAGCGGCGCGAACGGCACTGACCAGGTAGTAATATTCCTCGCGAACTCGGCTGCTCTCTTCGACAACAGATTGGCACTGGTGAAGATTCTGTATAGCGGCTCGGGTGGTGGTTCGAAGCGCGTTGGCATCGTCGGTGCCTGCGACAATGCAGCAACACAGAATCAGTGCCAGACCATAGTTACCTTGCCGAATCAGACCGGACCGAATCGCATTGAGTTCGATCTGACGGTTGGCGCAAACGGCGTCGGCGCGCTGCGTTACTGGGTGAACGATGCCGCCACCACGGGATTGCTGGATGCTTCCGGCATTTCGATCCCGATTACCGGCGGCAATGCCGGTTGGGTCGGCGTAAAGACCGTATTCTTGGGTATGACGTCCCCGTCTCTGAACTTCCGCAGTGTCTCCGCCGGCAACAACGTAGACAAGCTGGTCTTCTTCGACCAATTTGATTCGCGCCGTCAGACTTTTATTGGACACTGATAAAGCACGTAAAAGCACGTAAGCACCGGTGAAATTGCCCTTTTTAGGAGTGTTAGAGATGAAGAAAACACTGATTGCCTTGTCGTTCTCGCTGATGTGCTCCTCCGCGTTCGCGGTCGAAGGAACCTGTTCCGCGCCTACCGCAATTACCTCCCTGCCTTTCAACCCTGCGGCCGGCAACACGTGTGCGTCGGATTCGAACTTGACCTCACTTTGCTTGGGCGGCCTTCAAGTTTTCGGTCCACAGTCCGTTTTTTCGATACATCTCAATGCGGGCAATGCGGTGTCGGTAAGCGTGACCGGCACGACTCCGTATGACACGGCGCTTTACGTCGAAGGACCTACCGCGACTCCGAGCCAGACCGCCTGTGAAAGTGGAACTGCCTGTGATGCCTTCGGTAGCACCGACGCCACCGGAGCGGGCGGCACGGAAACGCTGACGCCAGCAAGTGCCGTTGCAACCGGGACTTACTACATAATTGTTTCGTCCACCAACGCCGCCACCGGTAGTTCGGCCAGTCCTCCGGCGGCTTCAGCTGGCTGTGGAACCTACACTCTTGCTGTTACTGGAACCTTGCCGGTGAAGTTGCAGGGCTTTTCGGTCGACTGATAGGAACTGCAAAGGTTGTAAATCTGAGGCCCATCAATTGATGGGCCTCAACTTTTTCAAGGGAAGTTTTTTGGATGTTCACGCGCTTCGCTTTGTCGTTCGCCCTGTTTTTTTCCTACACTGCATTCGCGTACGCCACGTTGTCGGCGGAGCATGTACAACTTGGTGAGCAGCGGCCCGGCCTGCGGCCGAGCGCCACTGCCATTGTTGAAAACGATTCCGGCACGGCCGTGACGATCTTGCGCCAGGTCCACAGTTCTGGAGACACGATCCATGTCCGGCAACTGCCTTTGATCGTTCCGGCGCATGCTTCAGCCGAGTTGCTTCTCGACGTCAATGTCGATCGCTTGCTTGGCGAGCAGGTCTACTACGCGGAGTTTGTCCTCGACAGTGAACAGAAAACCCTTCGCGTCGTCGTGAACCTGTTCGTCGATTCGGCGATCGACGGCGAGCCGACGTCGATCGATTTCGGCCTGGTTCTCGCGGGAAAACAAGCACCCGCCCGCCGCGTAGCTCTCAGCAGCCGCGACCTTCCGGACTTGCGTGCGCGTACAGCAGTGGATCCTGGAGGACTGGTCGATGCTCAAATCGTCGACGACGGCAAAGTCGTATTGTTGCGCACGCGGCAGAACGCGCCGTGGGGAAAACACGAGGGCTGGATCGAGGTGGCTACGACATCGACGAAACAGCCAACGGCATGGATCAACTACAGTTTCGAAACGCGCGGACGCGTTGTTCCGGAGACCTATGCGGTCAACGCGGGAGTGCAAAAAACCGGAAACGTGCAGCCGCAGATGTTGTTCCTTCGTGATACTGAGGGTGGCGTGCTGGAATTGGGAAAGATCACGCAGCGCGGAGCGCCTGTTCTCGTCCACGAGACCGATTGTCCGGTGAAACAGATCTCGTGCCGCGCGCTGGAAATGAAGATTGACGACGAGAAGATCAAGGACGCCCGATTTTCCACGCTATTGAGCATTGGCCTGCCGCAGTACGGGCAGGAACTCGTCGTGCGCTACTCAGGCATACTCCTCCCGCCAAATGGTCAGGTCGTCGACCTGAACCCGCAGGTTGGAGAGCAGTCGAGCGACGTCCTGAAAAAGAATGACTTGACTGCCGCGCTCCGGTCCGCGACGCAACCGTCGTCAATCACGATGCCGATTCCCGAAGGAAAGGGACCCCTCCTTCAATGGAATGTCGAGAACGAGCAGCAAATCTACGGCTATATCATCTATCGCGCCGATGTCGAGGGTGGTCAGATGCGGCGGATCAACGAAAAAATAATCGGAACGGTCTCGCGGGAGGACAATATTCCGGTGAAATTTTACTGGCGCGACACTACCGCGAAACCCGGGCAGACGTATTGGTATCAAATCGGAACTGTCGATCAGAGGGACGTCCGCGCCGACCTGACTCCGCGCGTGAAGAAAATCTATTCGGGCGAAGCGGTCAGTTCCAAGTAAGCACGCTGCTCTGCTCGTACCAGTCGCCGAGCACGATGCGCTCCGCGGCCTGGCGATCGACGCCGAGGCGATGCGTTGCCGGACGATGGGTGTGCCCGTGGATCAGCCGGCGCACGCCGTGCGCCTGCATCGCCGCAACCACGGCCGACGGGTTGACGTCCATGATCTCCGGTTTTGCCGCCGCGGTATGCTTGCGGCTCTCTCCGCGCGCCTGCGCGGCAAACGCGCGACGCTCGACGAGCGGGCGCGCGAGGAACTGCGCCTGCCAGCGCTCATCGCGCACGAGCGCGCGGAATTTCTGATATTCGACGTCGTCGGTGCACAGCGTATCGCCGTGCATGATCAGCACGCGTTCGCCGTCGAGATCGATGACCTGTGGATCGTCGAGCAGAGTCATGCCGGCGCGCTGCGCATAGGCGTTGCCGAGCAGGAAATCGCGATTGCCGTGCATGAAGAACACCGGCACGCCATGCGCATTCAATGCGTGCAGCGCACTGGCGACGGTATCGGCGAGGCGACTGTCGTCATCGTCGCCGATCCAGCTTTCGAACAGGTCGCCGAGGATGTACAACGCGACGGCGTCGCGCGCCTGGCCGCGCAGGAATTGTTCAAACAGCTCGACGATCTGCGGACGGCTCTCGTCGAGGTGCAGATCGGAGATGAACAGTGTCGTCACGTCGATCCTGCTTGAAGCCTGCGCCGCCGATTGACGGCGCAGGCGATTGCCTGTCGCGTCAGTGACGCAGACTCACTGCACCATTTCGGCCTTCTCGATCACGATAGGCGTTTGCGGGACATCGGAGTTGAGCGGGCCCTGCGCCCCGGTCGGCACGGCCTTCATCTTCTCGACCACGTCCTGACCGGCGATGACCTTGCCGAACACGCAGTAGCCCCAGGTCAGGCTGTTGGTATCCGCGGTGTAGTCCAGGCGCTTGTTGTCGACGACGTTGATGAAGAATTCCGCGGCCGCAGAATGCGGATCGCCGGTGCGTGCCATGGCGACGGAATACTTGACGTTCGACAAGCCATTGTTCGCTTCGTTGTGGATCGGCGCGCGCGTGCGCTTGCGTTGCAGTTCCTTGGTCCAGCCGCCGCCCTGGATCATGAACGTCGGAATGACGCGATGGAACACGGTGCCGTTGTAGAAGCCGTCCTTTACGTACTGCTCGAAATTGTCGACGGTCTTCGGCGCCTTGTCCGGATACAGCTCGATCGTCACGTCGCCCATGTTCGTGTGCAACACGGCCTTGTGGCTGGACGGTGCTGCCGTCGCATCGGCCGCCTTCGCCGGCTCGGCGACCTTTGCGGCGGGCTTCGCGGCAGGTTTCGCAGGAGCCTGCTGGGCCAGGGCCAGCGGCGACAGGCAGGTTGCCGCGAGAGCGATCAGTAAATGCTTGAGCATGAAGTTTCTCCAGGAACGGTCAGGGTCGTGTGGCGCGAATTTTACGCAGAATACGCCGGATGCGCACACCGCGTCGGGCTGCGGCATCTTCACGGGAAAGGGGGCGACGTTGTGTGGAGGTTCAGGCGAGGGCGAGCTTGTCGTCGGCTCGCAGCTTGATCTCCAGCTGTTTCAGGTAGTCGCGTTCCTGATCGAGATCTGCCCGCGTCAGCGGATGGCGTTCCAGCCACTGCTGCGGCAGGCGGATCTGCAGCGTCTTGTCGTCGGCTTGCAGCTCGATCGGCGGTGCCGGGTCTGCGGCGCGGCCGCGCTGCAGCAGAACGGCCAGTCGCAGCAGTGCGGTCACACGCGCGGTCGGCCGGCGCAGGCGATCCGGCAGGCTGCGCAGCACCGCATCATCGGGCTTGCGCCGGTGGCTGCGCAGGATCGCAGCCAGCACCTGTTGTTCGTGCCGTGCGAATCCGGCCAGGTCGGAATTCTCGACGATGTAGGCGCCGTGCAGATGGTGC
>Ga0105242_10001889_pt1 | contig 16471 bp, 9 predicted proteins | sample KBSM24metaG_FD_81521 | JGI IMG/M metagenome (GOLD analysis project Ga0105242, IMG submission 81521) | Miscanthus rhizosphere microbial communities from Kellogg Biological Station, Michigan, USA - KBS M2-4 metaG | ecosystem: Host-associated > Plants > Roots > Rhizosphere > Soil | place: Michigan... | reverse complement strand
GTGCCCGGCAAGTTGTATGAGTATATAGCCTCTGCAAAGCCGATCCTGGCCGTTACGCCGCGAGGCAGCGAAGTGGATCGAGTCTTTCAGGAAACGGAATGCGGAGTGAGTGCGGAGCCACACGACATTGCGGGTATCGCGACGATGCTGGAGCGTGCCTACATGGCTTGGCGGAATGGTGAGCCACTCGCCAGACCGAGGCGCGATTTGATACTCCGCTACGACCGCCAGCGGTTGGCGGAGGAATACGGCAAGGTCATGCAGACAATGCGGCGCGCGGGAACACAATCTGATGAATGTATTGTCTATAGTTGAAGCTACGACTACTTCACCGGTAACGTGGCAGTCGAAGACCATCCGTTTTCGGTATTCGCTCAGTATTGTAAAACTGTTCGAAGTACCTTTTCGGGCGATGGAAGACACGCGTCCGTTCGATCCCGATCGGCCCGTTACGAACGACTTCCAGCCTCCGTGTGAGGAGGTTCCGGGTGGACACGACGTGGTTGTGCTGCGCCATCAGTTGCTTGCAGGGCCGATTCCCGTGCTGTCGCGCGTAGGGGGTCTCCTTCGCTATGCGCCCCGGCAACTACCACACTTCTACACAGATCTTCGGGGCGGACCTGAGCAGGCGTTCAAGACCATGTCTTCGAAGACGCGGTCGACCATTCAGCGCAAGGTTCGGCAATTCAAGACTTTTTGCGGGGGCGAACTACGCTGGAGTGTCTATCGGACACCAGGTGAAATGACAGAGTTTCACAGGCTTGCACACGACTTGGCCCGGAAAACCTACCAGGAGCGGATGTTCGAATCAGGGTTGCCTGACACGGAAGACTTTCGCGCCCAGATGCTCGACCTTGCCGAACGGGACTTGGTCCGGGGCTTTCTGCTGTTCCATGGCGACGCGCCCGTCGCTTATCTCTATACGCCGGCGCCGGACGGACTTCTAATATACGACTACGTCGGCTTCGATCCGGGGTATACGGAACAATCCCCCGGAACCGTTCTCCAGTATTTAGCCCTCGAAATGCTCTACTCGGAGCAGCGCTTCCCTACTTACTACTGGGGCTACGGATACTCTCAGTCGAAGAAAGTGTTTTCGACAGGTGAAGTACTGGCCGCGGATATCTTCTACATTCGCCCCACGGTCCGCAATCAACTTGCGATACGCCTGCACTACGGGATCGATCGCTTCGCCGAATCCGCGGGAGCCCTGTTAAACCGTCTTGATCTCAAGAAGCCGATTCGGCGCTGGCTCAAGAGGCAATAGATGAGCTCGCCATCCCCCATGAACGTTTATTTCACGGTCGACACGGAGTCGTCATTGGCCGGTGCTTGGCAGCATCCGGACCGCCGTCCTTTGAAGGCGGATCGTCACGTTTTCTGCCGCGTGGGCGGGAAAGACTACGGTGTCGGGCTGATTACCGATATCCTCGCGCGGTATGGATTTAGTGCGACCCACTTTGTCGAGACGCTAGCCACTATGACCAACGGCGATGACGATACACGGGTCGTTTTCGACTACTTGCTCAGCCGGAATCAGGACGTTCAGCTGCACATCCATCCGACTTACCGCTTCTACGCCGAAGCTTTGGTGGCGCGGGCCGCGGGACGCGAGTACCGGCCCCCTGAATCGAACGATTTCATTTCGACGTTTTCGGAAGAGCGCCAGATGGAATTTCTAGGACAGGCGGCTTTGCTATTTGAGAGGTTTGCGGGTACGGGCCCGGTGGCGTTTCGGGCTGGCTCTTATGCGGCTAACCGTGCAACACTGCGCTGCCTGGCGAAGTTGGGAATCCTTCTCGACACGAGCTTCAATCCGTGCTATCCAGAGCTGTCATTTGCTCAGGAAACGCTGGAACTTAATCGGGTCTCTAGGATCGAGGATGTTTGGGAGATTCCAGTGACGGTTGCCCGGACGCCGCTTCACGAAGGTGAAGCCCGCCTCAAACCCGCGGACCCCTGTGCCCTCAGCGTTCGCGAACTGCGCACGATGCTCGAAAACGGCGCTGCCGCGGGGCAGCGGCACTTCGTCATCGTCTTCCATTGTTTCAGCGCCGTCAAGGTCAAGGATGAAACCTACAGCGACATGCGGCCAGACCGGATCGTGATTCGCCGGCTGGAGAAGCTAGCCGGGTATATCGCCTTGCGACCCAATCTCTATCGAGTGTCTACGTTCGCGCAACTTGCTCAAGACCTGCCGTCGCCTGAGCGAACGAAACCGGCTGTAGCCGAGTTAGGACTGCTGGCCGCCGGGCTCCGGAAGTCCGTGCAGGGAATCAATCGTCTCTACTGGATATAACTAAAAATGGTCCCGAGTCAGCGAACGAGCATCGAGTGGCAAGCGGGCGGGCAGAGCTTGAAATTCACGCTTAGCGACTACCTGGCGGGAGAATACCCTTTTCGTGCGCTCATCTCGGAGACGCCGATCACGGCTTGGCTGGGTGCTACGGAACCACCATTACCGCCGGCGGAGGCATCAGAACGATCTCTTGCCGGAGCGGTTATTCGCAACCTTCCATTCTCTGGCAAGCTTCCCACGTTCCGTGCGATTGGGCCCTGGCTGCGATACGTTCCGATCCGCTATACGCGCTTTCTAGTGGAGAGGACTGGCACATTTGAAGAGTACCTGGAGAAATTCTCATCGAAATCCCGCAAGAATCTGAAGCGGTCGGTTCGTAAGTTCGATGAAGTTGCGGGCGGCGCCTGCTGCTGGCGCGAGTACCGAACGTTGGCCGATGTCGAGGAGTTCCACAGATTAGCGGCGGGACTTTCCGGGCGAACCTACCAAACCCGCCTGTTCGATGAAGGCTTGTCATTCACCAATGAGACTCGCCGCCATCTCGACGAGTTGGCCGCTGACGACCGGTTGCGGGGCTACGTGCTGTTCTATTGCAATGAGCCCATCGCTTTTGCACTCTGCGAAGCTACGGGCGATGTACTCCTTTACAAAATGGTTGGGCATTCGCCGGAGCATCGTGATTTTTCACCAGGTACAGTGCTGCTCTTCCATATCATCGAGCGTTTTTTTGGCGCCCATCAATTTCGATATCTGGACTTTGGCGAGGGCGAAGGATTCTACAAGCAGTTTTTCTCTAATCTTGAGCTCCCCTGCGCGCGAGTCTATTATTTCAAACGGACATTTCGGCTCGTGGCCGTGGTCGGAGCCCACCGGTTATGGAATCTCGCACTGGAGACGGCGACTCGTTTCCCTGGCGTTCCACGGCTGGTCCAGAAACTGCGCCAGTCCCTAAGGCGACAGGCTCCATCTGACGGCGAACAGCCTAACGCGCCCGGGTACAAAGCGGCCTAGGCAGGCCTTAATGAAAGGATAAAACTATGAGCGAATTGAAGCAGATACTAGCTAAGACTGGGATCTGTCGCCTAGCCGACGCTTTCTCCACTCAGGAGATAAGCCAGTTCAACGCACGAATGGATCCTATCCTCAATAGCCGGCTCGAGGAGCGCCGGGCTTATGTTCACCCGGACGAGCTGAAAGAGATCGGAGTGTTAGATCAACTGCTGTGCGGACCCATGCGAGCGATTCTATTCTCGATCATGCCGGATCCAGTTCTGTATCACTGTCATGTTTACGAGATCGCCGCGAACGATACACGGGCCCATATTTTCGCTGAAACCCTGGCTGGCTGGCATCGTGACGGGGACTCCGAACTGATCAAAAATGACATCACCCACGTAAGTGTTTTCCTCTATCTGACCGACGTTGGGGCGGCTGATGGAGCATTCGAGTTCTCGCCGAAAGATCCTACCGCATGGCTTCTCAGCAGTACTCCTTGTGTCACCGTGACCGGACCTGCCGGGTTCACTTTTGCCTGGCAACGATCTTTTTATCATCGTGCATCGCCGAATCGCGGACCCACACGCCGCCGACTATTTAAAATATCCATCCAGCGCAACGCGTTTCCAAGCCTCCATCTAAAGAACAAGCATTTCCAGAAAGTTATGGAAATGACGCCACCTGGCGATCCTCAAATGGATTTACTTCTGGGGCGATATCAGGGGAAGACTCCACCCCCACTCCCCGCGATTGTCACGCCAACTGCGACAGCCGTTCCGCCTACTGGTTCGCTGAACATTCCTAATCGGGAACTGGTGAACGTGCAGCTGCGGGAGACGGTCCACAACCTGAGAACCCGCATGAGCCGATCTCGAAGTGAGCCGACTGCCGTCGCGTATGATTAACGAACGGGTGGCCGGCGCCCGCTTGCGAGTCCTCCTCATCGGCGCCGGCCGCCGCGTTCAGAATAGTTTTCTTCCTGTTTTGCGTTGCCTGGATTCCCAATTTGAAATCGTGGGGATTCACTCGCGTACGCAATCGACAGTGCAAGCCGTGGCCGACTGTTGGGGAGTACCCGCAGTGTACGACCTTTTGAGATTCGATCTGAATCGCGTTGATGTTGTGGCTCTGTCCGTGCCGACTTCCCAGAATGTGGTGGTTCTGCGGACCCTGCTGCCGCATGCCAAGCGATTGCATGTGGTGATTGACACCCCAGTTGCGAGTTCCTGGCAGGATTTAAAAGAAATCCAGAAGTTGTTACCGCAGTTCGTGGGCGTCACCGTTACAGAAGACTACATGAACTTCCCCAGCTTCGAACTTGTACGCGAAGGTGTGCGGCAGGGGTTTGTCGGGCGGCCTGTGGCATTGACATTGAACAATACGGGCTACCTTTATCACGGATTAGCGCTCATTCGATCGTTCGTGGATTTTGCCCCAGTGGTGCGCAGTTGGAGACAGGCTATCGGTGGGTTCACGACCATTGTTGGTTTCCATTTCTCCGGCGGCTATCAAGCGTGCGTCGTTGGACCCTACCGGAGCCATGCGGCAGGCGGGTTGACTCTGGAGGGCAGCGCGGGCATCATCACGGAGTTCCCCATTGACCTCAAGAAGGCTTCGGTAAAGTGCCCAGTCTACCTTCTGAGAATGCTGCATACGGACGGATTCCTCACGGGCTGCGCCATCGAAGGGGAAGGACGTTGTCTGAAGGTTGAACCAAGCGAAATGGTTGCAATGCAAAGCATGCCGTTCGGCGACAAATCAGAGCTCAATCTCCTGCGTGGCTGCGGCTTGGCTGCCGTGTTCCGGTCATTAACAGAGACCTCAGGGCTCAATAAGACCTATGGCGCGAAGAACGCTCTGTATGACAGTTTTGTGAGTGGGCTAGCAGAACAGGGGCGATTCCCAGTAGATCCCCTGACCTGGATCGGCAAGGACGCGATGACAATTATGAACGTGTTTTCGCGGCTGCGTTAGCTTAGGAACTCGGGACCGCGCGGTACATGCAGTAGCTGTCTGAGTTCCTCACAATACGGAGCCACGGCTGCGCATCAAACAACGCGCGCTCCATCGGCAGAAAATAGATTATGAGAAGCTCCTGCCGCGCCTGCGCCAAGCGGTGAAGATTCTGCACGACGGCCTCCATTACCGGCCCTTTGAAGGGGTTAAAGAAGAAAACAACGATTTTCCCGGGAGGGAATTCAAACTTGGACGCGTCCATGTGCACCGATCGGGCGCAAGTAGCGACCGGACCGGTATAGTTCTGAATGTTGCGCAGAGCCGCCGCATGCAGTTTCTCAGAGAACTCGACGCCCAGCACCGCTTTGAAAGGGAATTGAGAGGCCGTAAGGATCACTCTGCCCTTGCCCGATCCTAAATCGATGAAGGTGAATTCTTTGGGATCGATACCTAGTTGGCGGATCGCAAAGACGACCATATTGGGCGCCGCCGGCTGGTACCAGAGACCATGTTCGCTGCTGGGTCCGAGGTCCTGGAGCTCAGAAAGGAAGACATAGGTGGCTGTTTCGACGTTGTAGCTGCGGTCGAACGCCTCCGCCGAGGCGACTGCCTTTCTGGTGTGCGGATAATCTCGGAGACGGTACCAGGCGATTCGACCTACTCCCCAGAAGCCATGTTCCTTCAGTGCAGTCTGTAAGCGCTCTATTTTCCCAGGAGATGCAGCCATATTTGCGGGTGCCAGAACGAGTGTAGCTTACCGCCGCAAGGACTGTCCATTGGGAACGTACGGCACTAAACGTGCATACAATGGGGGTCAAACCCATGATAGTTGAGACCGTTACGAGCAAACGCGATACGGCATGGAAACGTACCGTCCTGATCACCGTGTTCTTCCTTTCGGGCTTCGCGTCTCTCTTGTATCAGGTTTCTTGGCAGCGGCTGCTCACGGTTTATTACGGTGTCAGTTCGGTCTCCGTCACGTTAATCGTCAGCGTGTATCTCTTCGGCCTTGGCCTGGGGGCTCTCTTGGGCGGCTATCTGGCGGAACGGGTTGAAAGGAAGATCCTTCTATACGCGTGCATCGAAGCCGCTATTGCGGCATTTGGGCTGGGCAGTCCTTTTTTGCTGGATGCACTGGGCCAGCAGACTGCCGGTAGCCCCTACGCGCTTGCGGCGCTCTACATATTCATTTTCCTGAGCATTCCAACGTTCCTGATGGGAACGACCTTACCGCTGTTGACCAAGATCTGTAACGCTTTTTACCAAAACTTTGCGCGCACTTTGAGCACGCTCTATTTTGTGAATACGTTGGGCGCTGCCGCGGGCGCCTTGATCGGCAGCTATGTGCTGATTTCCTTTGGCGGACTCGCCAACGCCGCAAGAATCGCGGCGATCATAAACGTGACGCTTGCTGGCCTCATTTTTCTTACGGCGCGGAACGGGACCTCGGCTGACTGGAAGCAGCAAGACGACAGACCCGATATTGAACTCAAGCCGGTTCGCATGGCGCGCCGCGTTGCCTACATGGTCGTCTTCTGCACGGGTTTCTTAGCGATCGGGTATGAGTTCATCTGGATACGCATGCTTTCTGTACTGGTGAAAGATTCGCCTTACGCATTTGCGAGCATTATTGCCGAGTATCTATTGGGTATCGCGATCGGCAGTTACTGCCTGACCAAGGTGCTGGAAAAGTATCAGCATCTCAACCGACGAGAACTTCTCCTAGGGATGCAGTGTTTGATTTCGCTGTATGTTCTGGTTTCCGTGGGGGCTTATTATTACCTGACAAAATACACTGCTTTCTCGGCTATCAGTGCGGCATCTTTCGGGTCGCCCATACATCCCGGCATAGGGCGGCCGGGTTCGCTTGAGTTGTTCCCCTTGATCGATATCTTCGTTTGGCCTGCCGTATTTCTACTGGTTCCTACGATTCTCATGGGCGCGAGCTTCCCGCTGATTTCGTCTTTGGGAGCCGCTACCGGGCGTGAGGGCGAGACCGTCGGCAAAGTCTACTTTGTCGCCGTTCTGGGCAATGTTCTGGGAGGATTCATCACTGGTTGGGTCCTGCTGCCTTACATTAAGACCGAAGGCACGCTGATGCTGTTTATCACGGCGGGAATGCTTTTTGGTTTGGCCCTGCAGCAGCGATCGATGCGGATCACGGCGATTGCGCTGATTCCTCTCGCCCTTGTTTTTCTCCCTCGTTCTGGTGAGCTTTACAGGGCCATGCATTTCCCGCCCGGGGAAGGATACACAGCCTATCTGGAAGAGGGCCGGGAGGGCATCGTGGCAACTTACGTTCGCAATCGTGCCTTGACCACTTACATAAATGGAAGCGCCCATGGCGGACGTCCAGGCTTCGATTTCTATGCCCGCGCCACGGAGGCCTTTGGCCGGGTATCAAAATTTAACGATGCCCTCATTATCGGCTATGGGACGGGATCGTTCGTCGAAACGGCCTTGATGGCGGATCAGCTCAAAAGTCTGACACTGGTGGAACTCAATCGCTCCGTAATTCAGAATTCAATGAAGGTCGATGTTCTGCGAAACATGCTTATCGATCCTCGCGTGAATCTAGTCATTGAAGATGGCAGGAGATATCTGCTGAAGACTAATCAGACCTTTGATGTGATCATGCTTGATCCACTCCGGAGCAAAACGTCTGGAAGCAATAATCTCTATTCCTATGAGTTTTTCGAATTGCTGAAGGGCCGGCTGCGACCAGGTGGCATTCTGGTGCTGTGGACCGATGAGTTTGAGGTCATTCCTCGTACTTTGGCCTCTGCTTTTGCCAACGTGAGGTATTACACGAACAGCCTGCTGTTGGCCTCAAACCAACCATTCGTGTCGAACCCGGAGTTGCGCGCCAATGTTCTGGAGAAGTTCGACGACGCGGACCGGCAGAAGATTTTTGGTATCGGTCAGGAGTTTGTTGGGGACCAGGATTATATCAAGAGTCACACTGCGACTCAAGTCAATCGGGACTGGAGGCCCAGGAGCGAGTATTTCATCGGTCTTTATCTAACCAACAAATTCCGAGGCCCTCCACTCCCCATCAGGTGAGGCGCAAACGCCCCCACACGCTCTCCGGACAAGACGTGGGCAGGACCGCGAGCACGCTCTCGATTCCGAAAATTGCCGTTGCCAGCTCATCCAGCTGATTGGCTTCGACGGCCAGACAGTGGAACTGTTTGGCGAACTCAGTTACTTTTCGGTCATAGGGGAGGACGAGAACTCGTCGCCCGCAAGCAGCCCCTAAAACGCCAGCGTGCAGACGCATCGCGATGACGCACGCCGCCTCTCCAAAAAGGCGCAATAGACGGTCCATATCAAATTCCCAAGGCAGGATCTCCGCCCGATCGCGGAATTTCATCTGGCTGCGCACGAGTTCATGAAGGCGGTTATCATCTCCTGACTCCGAGCTCTGGAACGGTACGAAAGCGACCTCAAGGCCGCGCGCATCGATGAGGTGATCGAGCGCGGCCGCGAAGTTGGCGATCCGCGTTTCATTCAAGACAAAACGGCCGTAAACATTCGCGTCTTCTCGTAGGCAAACCAGTACGCGCTTCCCTTCAGGTACGGGTTTCATATTTGCGATACGCGGCAGCTCAAAGACGATGTCGGGGGCGAGGATCGCGTGGACGGCGCCAAAACGGCGGCATAGCTGCAAGCTGCTTTCGTCGCGAACGATGATGGACTTACAGCGCCGCAGTAAGAACTGGAGGAGACGACGGCGCGGTTTTGTGCGAGGCTCGCCGATGCCCACGTTTATCAAAGACGCGGATTTCCATGCGAGTATTGCGACCAACAGTTTCTCAACAGAATACAGAAACGTCTTCCCGCCAATATCATCCCGTATGATATCGCCACCCCCGACGATCACCAGGTCCGAGCGGTACAGCGCCTTCCAGAGGGGTGCAATCTGACCTTTAAGATAGCTTTCGACCCAGCTCCACTGCCCCAGTAGCGGCAGGTTTGGAACAGCCGGAAGGCGCTGGAGACTCTCCACAACCTCTGGGAACTGGGCCGCCACAGTCACCTGAATCCCCTGATCCTCCAGCCACTTCTTCAAACAAAACAGCATCAATTCGTCGCCAAGGTTTCCGGCGCCATAGTAGCCGACAATGAGTGCACTTCGCCCCCGGTCAGTGGCGCTATCCGCGGTGTTCAAGGTGTCTCCTTTAAAGGACATAAGGACATAATGTCACGCAGAACCTTCCTGATCTTCGACTTCCGTTCGCCTAAACAGTAAAAGAAGCAGCCACTTGAGTCCGGGTGAGGTATCACGCGGGAAGGTCGAACTGCTAAAATTGTAGCGCGTCTCTAAGTACCCTATCGGTAGTCTTCTGCTCCGTCGATAAGAACAAGAGGGAAGCCTCCCGCTGTGTGGAAACTGCTATGAAAACCGTTTTGTTCTTTTTGAATCTTGTATTTGCGGCGGCCCTGTGGGGCCAAGTCAGTGTTCCGCTCACGATTCAAGAGGCGCTCTACCCGGGCGATATGACTGGCCACACAGATACCATCCCCTCCGGGGGAATTGCTCGCACAAACGAACCATTCACGCTCGGGGTTCCCTTGGCCAACAGCGCTGGGATTAACAGCATCAATGTGCTCGGTCTGACGGGAGCATCTGCGGGACAATTCAGAGTCCTTCAATGCTGGAGCGGAGCGCCCACAGGCAGCCCGGCTACGTCCTGCAGTTCTGGCGGCGCGATTAAATGGGTCGAAGTCAGCGGCATTCTCCCGAGTTTGAGTGCGGGGGGGACGGGGACTGTTACGTTGACGTCCACGGGCTCCGGAAACTTTGGAGGGGCGAATCTCGCGACTGATGGTGCGCCCATTGTCGTCAGCACAAACGGTGGCTCGTGTGGCTCAGGGACAGCTATTTGCTTCGACGTCAAGAAAGCAAACCATAACGGTATTGACCGCGTAAGGATCGGCGGAACCACCATTGTGGCCTCGGGCACTTCTGAAGGAATCGTTGTCACCGGACCGTCGATTTTCAGCTATCCCGATAACGTCACCTGCAGTCCTGATTCTTCCAACCACCCGGGAGTTTCGTCTCTTTGCACGACAGCTTTCAAAAGTTCGAACGATCCTGCATCAACCTGCTCCATCGAGGAGAATGGACCCGTAAAGGCTGTTTTGCGGTGTGACGGGGATTTGAACGACGGCGCCGCGCATGTATACATGCACCACACGACGCGATACACCTTCTACCAGGGAAAATCGCAGGCGAAAGTGGTCGCAATACTCCGGAACGCCGACTATGGAACAGATAATACTTTCCCTACAGCCTTCAAGGGGCACAAGGGCTTTGAGTTTCGCGTCAAAACGAATATTAGTGGCGCACTGAACTACCAGATCGCAAAGAATTCAGGCACGCAGACAGGATCGCTGTCCGGTGCCCAGAGCGTTTACATTTACCAGGGACAGAGCCTCTCGATGAAGAATGCGAACTGGTGCACCGGGGTTGCCTCTTGTATTCCCCAGACACCGGATACCGGGTGGTCCATCGTAAGCTCCGCCGGAGGGACGCTAGCTACTGGCACGACGTCGCAGTTCGCGACAGGCTGGGCTGATATCAGCGACGGCTCCAGTGGAGGCGTGGAGAGTGGCACTTACCAGAGGGCGGCGACCGAATCCAAATCTCTGGAGTTCCTGGCGGGTGGTTCGGACGTTCGCGTGGGCTTGCTGTCGAGCCGGAACACCGTTCCTTACTATCAGGCTTGGCCACAGTATGACATCCAGGAAGCCTGGCTCAGCTTCCACACTTCCGCACCATCCTCCTTGTCGGACGAATTCTTGAAGTATCAGCACTATCTGGTGGGGCGAGCGCCGCGCAGTCACTACAATTCGACGAGCGTGTTCCCCTACCCCCTGGCCGATCCCTCCGTGGAAGACGCCTGGTACCTGGCGACCGCGGCTGCCGCGACACCCGCGATCAGCGCTAGCAACGCCTGCGATGGGAATTACCCTTCGACTCCGTGTTTGAGGGACGTAGGAGTTGGCGGCGGACCCGCTATGCGAATTTACAAATGGTGGGCGTGGTCTAACTCGGGTGATAGCACCCAAGGCGAGTTCCGCATGAGCAAGCTGTTCAATTTCATCACGCGCGGAGAAACGGGACGGTTTCTCGACGCCGCACATTTCTACCGCTTTGAGGCCGCGACCAGTTATCCCCTTTCCAACTACGGCGCCCCGACAGGAGCATACGCTTGGCGCTCCAAGCCGTATAACGGACAAGTTGGGGCGGCACTCACCGGATCTGGGTTTCCAGCCTGGGCGTCCGCGAATTCTCCGCAGACTCCCACCACCTTTACCATTACAGCCGTCTCGAACACTACGCCGATCGTCGTGACGGCTACGAATACTCTTGCGGTGGGTCAGTGGGTTAGCATCGGCGGCACTGGTCTTTGTATTGACGCTGGGCAAGGAAACGGACCTGGCGGATCGGGTTCATATTGGAGAGTTTCGGCAGCCACTGGCTCTCAGTTTACGTTGGACTCGAGTACAGGGTGTGGTAGCTCCAGTTCAGGCACCGCGAAGCTGTTCCTGACGAGCCGGAACTGGATCGAAGAGTCCCTCGAACACTCCCATGGCTACGGCATCCTGGACTATTACTCGATGACCGGCGATGAAACGATCAAGGATATGATCATGTCCGGCATGAAGGATATTCTGACCAATCCGAATACATACGCCGCTGGTGCCAGCCCGCAGTCGTTTGGAGGAGCTGTTGGAACAACGAATAGCCGTTCGACGGGTGTATACCTGATGAGCACGGCCCGGTTAGCGACGTTTCTCGGCTCTCTCAATGACCCAGATGCAGCGCAGACACTGGCGAATGGCGTGTCCGACTACGCTAGCAACATCAAGCCCGATATGTGTGTGTCCGGCTACCCGGCTGGCTGCTCTCCCCTCATCACCGATCCGGATGGAGCGACGCGCCTATCCCGCGGAGTAAATCGCAAGCGCGGGGTCCGTTGGGGCGCCGGTTCGGAGGGCGAGATTGGCGGCTCCTGGTGTGGTGCATCTCCGACGGTCAACCGGACGGTTGTTCCTTTCCAGACGGCAATCGCGATTCAGGGCCTCTTGGAATTGCGAGCGGCCAAAGGCTCCGCGTGGCCCGACTATTGGACCGCTTTGGACCTAGCCTACGGCATGGCTCGGGGTGTGCTCACGGAAGACTATACCGACGACGGTAGCGGCCGCTGGGATCGAGTGGGATTCCGCGCCAATAGCTCCGCCTATTGGAGCCTTGACGCGCCTAATAACTGCTTCTCTGGTATGACGACACAGGCGACGGTCTGGTCTCTCTTTATGCCGCTTCAGCTTACAGAAGGCGGTACAGCGTGGCAGTCGCAGATGAAAACACTGTGGCAAGCACTGCTGGGCGCTTCTGGAACCAGTGCAGCGGACTACGGAGCTTATCAAACGGGAGCCGTGGTAGACGCGATCACGAATGCAAGCGCAAAAACCCTTCAATCGTTGACGATCTCAAGCTTCGTGAACAATGGAGGCGGCAGCTATACAATCGGTTGGACCACGCCGGCCAACACCGACTACGTGCGCGTCAAATACGCGCCGAATGCCATCGTCGACTGGATTGGCTTTAACAACCAGACAAATACTTTCACGGGTTCTGCGTCCACCACCACGAACTGGTTTGCTGCCACCAATGCAATCGGGGTTCCTTCCCCTGTGGCCGGCCCGCAAAGCATGACCATCACTGGTCTCCCGGCTGGGCTTGTGGCCTCGAGTTTTAGTGTGAAGGCAATGGCCGGCGCGGGTGGCGGAGGAGAATCCCCGGCAAATCTTGTTAGCTTCGCTGGAAACGGACAGAGTGGCACGGTCGGTCAACAACTGGCAAGTCCCTTGGTAGTGCGCGTCACCAGCCTCAGCGGCACACCCGTAGCGGGTGTGCCCGTTCTATTTGCGGTGACATTAGGTGGCGGCTCGCTCAGCGTGGCACAAACAATGACGGATGGTCAGGGGCTGGCATCCACGGCCCTGACGCTTGGAGCCGTGGCTGGAACTAACCTCGTCACTGCTGTCTCCGGCACGCTGTCGGGCAGTCCGGTCTTGTTCACCTTGACGGCGAGGGCATCGGGACCGGGGCCGGCTATGAGTCTGGTGAATGTCTCCGGAAACGGCCAGAGTGGCACGGTCGGTCAGCAGCTAGGAACCTCATTTGTTGTGCGTGCCACCGCGGCAGACAACACCCCGGTGGCGGGTGTGAATGTTACGTTCGCAGTGATTTCTGGCGGTGGTTCGCTGAGCGCCACCCAAGTCATCACGGACGGTCAGGGACTGGCATCCAGCCGACTGACACTGGGATCAGTCGCTGGGGCTAACAGTGTTACCGCATCATCGAGTGGACTGTCAGGTAGTCCAGTGCTCTTTACTGCTACTGGGACCGTTGCATCTTTAGGCCAAATTACTTGGAGGAAATCCGGCGTTCCTCTGAACCCGCCTCACGCACCGCAGTGGGAGACCATCCGCTATGACCCAGTCGGGCAAGTCATCATCATCTACCAGTCAGATAATGACTCTATTTACTCGAATGGGTTTTGGAACTTCAAGTCGTCGTCCGAGACCATTACAAAGCTGGGCTCCAGTGGAACAACTTCCCAAACCTGTCCGCCTGATACCGACACATGGCCCGGGGATCGTCACCCTGTGGGACAAACTGCGATAGACACTCGTCGTAATGTTCTCTGGTTGGCCGGTGGCGTGTGCGGCGGCACTTCGCGTACCGACACGTATCAACTTAGGTTGAATCCAAATCCCGCGAACAACACGTGGCGACTTCTGACCCCGGCACATTTCCCGGATGACACAAGATACAACACGTTGGTCTATGATAAAGACGACGATGTGCTAGTCTCATTTGGTTACGACGGTGGCGCTGGTACAGACGACACGTCGATCTACTGTCCCACGGATCTGAATCCCACACCGGGAACTCTTACGGCAAACCAAGTAATGGCGGGCTGTCAGCGCGCCGACGATTGGAACATAGTCAGCACGACCATCGTCGGTTCGGCGAGGCCTTACTCAAAGTTTGTTGCCTTGTTCTATGACTCCCCAAGCAAAAAAGTGCTCATGGTGGGCGGAGCTACGCCGGTAGAGACATGGACCTATGAAGTTCGTGTCCGAACGTGGACCAACCTCGCTCCGGCAAATCCACCCCCTCCTCCCTCGACGGACCTTCATACTGCTGTTGCTCTTGCGTACAACGAGCAGAGTGGCCTCTTTTACTACCACGATTCCGGAACACCTTCAGATTGGACCTATAATTACCAAACCAATACATGGACTAGTCTGGGGAATCTAGGTGGCCCAACCGATTCCGAAACCATCGCCTACGACCCCACCATTAATGCCTTGATTTCCTGGAACAAGGATCCTAATAGTTACGGAGCTGGTGAAATTTGGATCGGCCAATTCAGCGGATCGTCAACCGCGCCTACTTGCGACTTGAACCATGATAACGCTGTCAATATTCTTGATGTGCAGCTAGGAATTGGCCAGAGCCTAGCGTTAACAGCGTGCCAATCCGGAGATCTGAACGGCGACGGGATCTGTAATGTCGTGGACATTCAACGACTCGTGAATGCGAGTCTTGGCCAGGCATGTCGGATCGGACAGTAGGTTCCGGAGATATCGCGCTCAGGCGATCTCACTTGTCATGCCGTGCTTGCAGCCCGTATTCTGTGGTATGGAAGACCTACGGCAGAATTAAGTCATCGGCGAACTATGGGGATCATCCATGTGGCTACGAGACTCGCGATTGTTGTGATTGGCATATCGTATACATCATCACTTGGTGCAACCGAACTCCAAGCCAATCCCCAGACCTATCGTGTGCAACTTGGGAAAATAAAGCCCGGAGATACGCTGAATCTGGCTTCCGGGCAATACTCGCTCTTGCCGGTTACCGGACTAAACGGTACACCAGATGCGTGGATCCGCATTACCGGTCCTAGTTCCGGCCCGCCAGCGATTATCGTAGGCGCCAGGGGGTTCAACACGGTGGAAATCACAAACAGCAGCTATGTGACGATCGACAATTTGCGCATCGATAGCCGCGGGATTCCTGGCGCTTTCGGAATAAGCGCGCACGGACGCGAGGACAACCGAACCCACGACATCCGGATTGAAGGCAATACTTTGGTGGGACAAAATGGATCTCAGCAGACGGACGGCATATCCACCAAAACGCCGACGTGGGGCTGGGTGATTCGCGGGAACGAGATTCTAGGCGCGGGTACGGGAATCTACCTGGGAGACTCGGATGGGTCACAGCCTTTCGTGGCAGGAGTCATCGAGAACAATCTGATCAAGGATGCAATCGGCTACGACATGCAGATTAAAGACCAGATTGCGATCCCGCAGATTCCTGGAATGCCGCTTGAACCCACGACGACAATCATCCGCAACAATGTTTTCATCAAGAATGACCAGTTTAGCCCGGACGGAGACCGGCCCAATCTTCTCCTAGGGGCGTTCCCAACAATGGGTTCGGGAGCGCTCAACATGTACGAGATCTACGGCAATCTCTTTTATCACAATCACCGCGAAGCACTGTTTCAGGGATCGGGCCGATTTTCCTTGCATGACAACATTTTCGTGGATGGCCCTTACTCGTATCCGGCTGTAGTAATTCGGAGCCAGAATTATCCCCTGAAGATCGCGAACGTGTTCAATAACACGATCTACACGTTCGGGCGAGGTATTTACTTCGGGTCGCGGGCTCTCATTGACAGTTCGGTTGTAGGCAACCTGGTGTTCGCCCTCACACCCATTTCCGGCATGCTGACGAATCAAGCTGGGAATCTCACTGCTCCACTCGAAGACGCGCCGATATACGTCAATGCGCCCTCCTTTGAGTTGGGTGCTATGGATTTCCACCCGAAGGCTGGGAAATCCCAGGGTTCGGCGCTTGATCTGCGCCCGTTTGAGCATGACGCGAACTACACGGTCGACTTCAACGGCGCGCGGAAAACTGTGGTGAAAGGTGCGGTTGTATTTCGCGGCGCTTACGCCGGGGAGGGCATGAATCCCGGTTGGAGCCTGAAGGCCGAAAGGAAGCCGATTCAAGCAGCGCCCGAGGATCCAGCAAGTTTGTTAGTATGGGTCGATCCTCCTGCTATGCGCGCTGGGGCTCGCGCGTCGGTCCACCTCACGGGTGCGAATTTCCGCAAGGGATTGACG
>Ga0105242_10001882_pt1 | contig 16494 bp, 15 predicted proteins | sample KBSM24metaG_FD_81521 | JGI IMG/M metagenome (GOLD analysis project Ga0105242, IMG submission 81521) | Miscanthus rhizosphere microbial communities from Kellogg Biological Station, Michigan, USA - KBS M2-4 metaG | ecosystem: Host-associated > Plants > Roots > Rhizosphere > Soil | place... | reverse complement strand
TTGCCCCTGTTGTCGGCCGGGCCGCCTCGTGAGAGCGCTCGGGTGTCGGTGGGTGCGGAGTTGGTCCGCGTTCTCGGAGATCTGGACCTGGGCGGCCCGTTGGCGCTCATTGTCGAAGACGCGCATTGGCTCGACGTAGCCAGCTCGTACGCGCTGCAGTTCGCCGTGCGGCGGCTCAGCATTGAACCCGCGCTACTCGTGGTCACGACACGGGGAGGCAGCCGACCGGTTGACCTCGCCTGGACCAGGCTGGCCGAAGTGCCAAGCCTCGGACGCACCGTGCAGCTTGGGCCGTTGAGTGTCAGGGAGACCGGCGACTTCGCCCTCGCCGTGCGCGGTCGGGCGCTGCCTCCTGCCGCCGCGCGCCGTCTGCACGAAGAGACTGCGGGGCACCCCTTGCATACTCGGCTGGTCCTGGAGCACTCAACCTGGCAGCAGTTGGTGTCCACCACCGCACCGCTGGCGATACCACGATCACTGGCCGAGACTGTTCTTGCCCGGCTACGCCCGCTGTCGGCGCAGGCACAAGACGTCGTCGTGGCTATCGCCGCCCTCGACGCACCTACCTCCCTGACCACGGTGGCAGCTGTCAGCCGAGTGGCCGACACGCCTGCTGCCGTCGAAGAGGCCGTGGCCGCCGGCCTGCTAGAGGAGCGGACCGGTCCAGAGGGTCGGCGGCTGGCCTTTCCGCATCCGCTATTGGCCAGCGCGGCGCTCGAGGGTGTCGGCCCCACGCGGCGACAGGCCGTCCATCGGGCCGCGCTGGAGGTGGTGCAGGGCGACGCGGCGCTGCGCCACCGGGTAGCCGCCGCCGCAGGTCCGGACGACGCGTTGGCCGACGATCTGGAACGGTCAGCGGCACGGCTGGAAGCGGCTGGCGATACCGCTCTGGCGGCCGATCGGCTGCTGGCAGCGGCCGACGCCCAGCCGGGGACCGAGGCCTCGGAGCGGCGCTTTCTGACCGGCGTGGGCTTGCTGCTGACGAGCGGTGACATGGTCCGGGCGGCCGCCTTGGCTCCCCGGGTTCAGGCCTGCCATCCGGGACCGCGGCGAAGCACGATCCTGGCCGGCTTGGCAGCGTTTGGCGGCCAGTTTCAGGAAGCAGTGCAGCTGCTGGCCTCGGCGAGCGACGAAGCTGTCGCGCTGGGCGATGCCCGGGTCCTGGCCGGTGCCAGTCTGCTTGCCGCTGTGGTCAAGAGCATCGCCGGTACCGGCGGCGTCGAGGAAGCGGACGATGTGCTGGCGAACCCGGCCGCACAGCCGGAGTGGCGACGCCAGGCCCGGGCGCTGGGTGCGATCTGTCTCGGACTAGTAGGGCGGTCATCGGAGGGGTTGGCCCGGCTCGCCGACCTGCCCTCGGCAGCGACTTTGCTCGATCCGGACCAGACATTGCTCATTGCGGCCCGCGGAACTCTCCGCCTCTTCTCCGGAGACGAGGTCGAGGCGCTGGCCGATCTGCAAGCTGCTGAAATCGCGATGCGTCGCGGACATTCGCTCACTGGGTTCGCCCCCGTTGTCCTCGCGCTGCTGGCGGAAGCCGAGTTGAGTCACGGCTCCTGGGACGACGCTGCCGTCCATGCTGGTCTGGCTGTCACCGTCGCCGAGGCGGAGAACCGCGGGGGGGCTATGTGCGTCACGCATGCGGTCGCAGGTCGAGTTCACGCCGAACGCGGCAACTGGGCCGAAGCCGACAGCTCGGTCAAGACGGCCCGCCTATGGTCAGACTTCATTCCATCTCCGGCCAACCGCTTCTACGCGGCCACCGCGGCAGCCAGCTTGGCTCGTGCCCACGGAGACCCCCAGGCCATGATCGACGCGCTGGACCTGATCAGCGACGAGTCCCCTTTCCGCCGGGACGAGGCGCGAGTGTGGCGCGCCGACGCTCTCCTGAGCATTGGCCGGGCTGACGAGGCTGACCGGCTCGCCGCAACGGTCGCTGCCGGGCGATCTTCGGTTGCCCTGCAGGCACAACTGGTCCGCGCGGAAGCTGCACTCGCCCGGTCAGACCTGGCGGCGGCGCGCCGCATCCTGACACCGCTCGTCGACGCGGTGCCGACAACTCAGGCATTTCTCCGCAGCCGGGTCGACCTCGCGCGCGGGACGCTGTTGTTAGCCAGCCGCCCTGATGGTGGCGGGCAGGCGGCCCTGCAGCGGGCGTACAGCACCTTTATGGCACTCGGCGCCCGGCCGTGGGCGGAGCGCTGCCAACAGATCCTCAAGCAACGGGGCCGGTCAACTGACTGGCGCTACCGGCCCAGCGAGCTGAGCGAGCGAGAACGACAGGTGGCGCATCTGGTCGCGAGCGGTTTGTCGAATGCCGAAACGGCTGCTCGCCTGTACGTGAGTCGTAAGGCGGTCGAATTCCACCTCACCAATGTCTATCTCAAGCTGGGTATCTCCAACCGCCGCGCTCTGGCATCCGAGCTCGCCGCAACCCGCATGGCTCCCGTCCGATCCGGCAACTGACTCATCCCGCCAATGCCTCTTCGAAGGCCGATCACCAACAGCGGTCGCTCTGGGCCAGGCCATCCCGGACCACCACCCTAGGGACTGTCCCTAGGGACGTGGGCGACGATTGCATCCAGACTTTCGAGTTGACCGCCCGCGAGACAGCGGGCCGGCCCGCGAGGTGTCCCCCATGTTCTTGCTGATGACTCGAGTGCCACCAGCGCTCGCCGCCGTCACGATTGCGCTAGCGCATCTCGCCGTACTGTTCGACATCGCTATTCGGCGCGATTTGCCGTGGTGGCGCCGCTTGGTCACCGCGGTGATCGTGGCCGTGCTGCTGCCGCTCGGGGCGCTCGTCTATCTCCTGCTACGGCCTGTCGGCGGCCGAATGGAGCAGCGAATCGCGCGTCGGCGGGCGAACCTCGCTGCCAAGGGCCGGCTGACGCGATCCGGTTGGCAGCGCGCGCTGGTGCAGGTAGGTAGCGTCGCGGGTGTTGCGGTCGCCCTCGTTGCCAGTGTGGTGGCCAGCGCTGCCGCGCAACCAACGTCGCCGTTCGCCGGCGAGGACTATGGGGTCGCTCTGCTCAACCTGCCGGCGGCCTGGCAGTCGAGCACGGGCGGTGGGGTCACGGTGGCCGTCGTCGACAGCGGCGTCGATCCTTCGAATTCTTTCCTCGCTCGGCGACTTGTCGCCGGCCATGACTTCGCCGACGGGACAGGGTCGACCAAAGATGGCTTAGGACACGGCACCCACGTGGCGGGCATCGTTGCGCAAGCCGCGCCGGATGTCCGGATCATGCCGGTCAAGGTGCTGGACTCGCAGGGTGGCGCCGCCGTCGCCACTATCGCGAACGGGGTTCGATGGGCGGCGGACCACGGCGCCGATGTGGTGAATCTATCGATCGACCAAGCCGGCCTCGTCGCGCAAGTTCAAAAGGAGGGTGCCCTCAATGACGCCGCCAAGTACGCCTACGCGAAGGGTGCAGTCGTGGTGGGTGCCGCCGGCAACGAGCACCAGCACTTGCAGGTCTATAAGTCCGGTGTGCCAGTCATAACCGTTGCCGCGGTCGACGAGAATCAGCACCCAGCATCGTTCACCAACTGGGGGGGCCCGGCTGAGGTCGCGGCGCCTGGCGTCGGAATCTGGTCGACGGCTCCCTCGTATCCGACCACGCTGTTTCCGAACGGAACCGACGGTACCGGCCAACTCGACGGCACCTCCATGGCTACTCCGTTCGTCAGTGGCGTTGCGGCACTGTTACGCGCACATGGAGCGACCGCGGCGGCTACGCAAGCGGCGATACTGCGCACCGCGCAACCAGTGAGCGGGGTCGACGTACTTGGTCACGGCGTCGTCAACGCGGCAACCGCGCTGACCTACGCGCAGGCGCATCCACATCCGTTCGTGGCACTGGACTTCGCGCCGGAGTGGTTCCGGTGGGCGCAGCTGATCCTGTTGGCCGCGGTCGTCGTGAAGTACTCCTGGGTGCTGATTCGGCGGATGCGTCGCCGTCCTCCGCCACGCCGCCTTTCTCCCGAGATTGCGGCCACGGGCGTGACCAAATGACGTCCATCGGGCAAATCAAGCGAGCCGGCCGAAGACTAGGGACTGACCCTAGGGATTTTCGGTGCGCTGCAGATCATCGTCGTTGCGACAATGTCATCGATCTAGTCGCTGCGTGTCAGACGGAAATACCCAGAATGGTGACGGTGCGTCGAGTCGATGACCGACGAAGCCGTACCTGACAGGAGTGGATCATGAACGCGTTCCTCGACACTGTTGGCCGTTGGTGCGCCAAGCGGCATTGGCAGGTCATCGTCGCTTGGGTGATCATCCTGGGCGCGCTGATCGGGCTGCGCAGCGTGTTCGGTGGTCACTTCGAGAACAACTACACGGTCACCGGAAGCGAGTCAGCGCAAGGACTTTCGGTACTGAAGAAGGAGTTCCCGGCCCAGGGCGGCTACGCCGGGCAGATCGTCTTCCACGCGCCGACCGGGAGCGTAGCTACGCAGACCAACGCCGTGAACACCGCGATGGCTAACGTGGCGAAGCTGCCGCACGTGCTCAACGCGGTCAGCCCGTTCGCGGTGCCGAACTCGCCCCAGGTGGCCAAGAACGGCACGACCGCGTACGGGAACGTGTCGTGGGATGTGGTGCCGCCGTCATTGGACACCGCTTATCTCCATCAGCTCGATAACGCGGTCGCGCCGGCCCGGACGGCAGGCCTGCAAGTCGAGTACGGCGGCGGGGCTGGGCAGATCGGGCAGACCACCGACGACAAGACATCGGAGATCATCGGCTTGTCCTGCGCGCTGGTGTTGCTGCTGTTCATGTTCGGCTCGGTCGTGGCCGCCGTGATGCCGTTGTTGTCGGCGCTATTCAGCGTGTTCGCCGGCCTGGCCCTGGTCGGCTTGCTGGCCGCCGCGATCACCTTCCCCACCACCGCCCCAACGGTCGCGACCCTGCTCGGGCTCGGGGTGGCCATCGACTACGGCTTGTTCCTCATGGCCCGGCACCGCGAACAGCTCGACCACGGCGTACCCGTGATCAAGTCGGCCGGCCGCGCGACTGCTACCTCCGGGGCAGCGATCGTGGTCGCCGGCAGCACCGTGGTCGTCTCCATCCTCGGCCTGTACGTCTCCGGGGTTCCGTTCGTCGGTGCGATGGGACTCGCCTCGGCGATCGTGGTAGCGGTCGCGATGCTGGCCGCGTTGACGTTGATGCCCGCATTCATGGGCGTGGCCAAACAAAACGTCCGCGCCATCAAAGACCGAAGGGCGGCCAAACGCGCCACCCGCGGCAACCTCGACGAGGCGACCGCCGCGGCGCGGCTCGCCAAGCTGACTGCCGCGAGTGACGAGGCCCATGAAAACAGCGCCTTCGCCCGTTGGGGCCGCAAGGTCAGCAACCGGCCCTGGCCCTGGGCCATCGCCGCCACCGGTGTGCTAGTCGTGCTCGCCATCCCGCTGTTCTCGCTGCGACTCGGGCAACTCGACGCGGGCACCAACCCGACATCCGAAAGCATCCGCCGCGCCTACGACCTCATCGCCACCAACTTCGGGCCCGGCGCAAACGGCCCCCTCACCGTCGTCGTCCAATTGCCCTCCGGCAACAGCCCGCAGGCCAACCAGACGCTGCTGGCGAACACGCAGAGCACCCTGAGCAAGACCCCGGGCGTGGCCGCCGTCGCGCCACCGTCGGTGAACAGTGCCAATACCACGGCGGTGATCAACGTCGTCCCCACCACCTCACCGCAAGACGCCGCCACCACCAAACTGGCTAACGATCTCCGCGACTCGGTCCTGCCCACCGTCCCCGCCAAGACCTACGTCGTCGGCACCACCGCCGGCTATATCGACTTCACCGCGAAGATCGCCAAACGCATGCCTTGGCTCATCCTCACCGTCGTCCTGCTTGCCTTCGTTCTGCTGACGGTCGCCTTCCGCTCCATCGTCATCGCGACCAAGGCCGCGATCTTGAACCTGCTGTCCGTCGCCGCCGCCTACGGCGTTGTCGTCGCCATCTTCCAATGGAGCTGGGGCTCCTCCCTGATAAACATCCACGAAAAACTTCCCATCCCGGCCTTCGTCCCCATGCTGATGTTCGCCATCGTGTTCGGACTCTCGATGGACTATGAGGTGTTCCTGATCTCACGGGTACACGAGGCCTGGACCAAGACTGGAGACGCTCACCGCAGCGTCGCCATCGGCATCGGCAGCACGGCCCGCGTCATCACCACTGCCGCCGCGATCATGATCGTGGTGTTCACCAGCTTCGTCCTCGACCCCGACCCCACCGTGAAAATGCTCGCGATCGGCATGGCCGCCGCCGTTCTCATCGACGCCAGCATTATCCGGATGATCCTCGTCCCTGCCGTCATGTCTCTCCTCGGCCGCCACGCCTGGTGGATTCCCAGATGGCTCGACCGGATCATGCCCAACCTCGACATCGAAGGCTCGGCTCATCTCGCCCGCGTCAGCCAACAGGAGGAGGCAGCCCTCGCCGGCGGCACTCCTACCCACTAGCCCCAACCGAGTGCATCGGTGAATTCCGCGGGTTCTCATAACGTGCGTGGCAAGAACTCACCGAGCCAACCGGGGGCGGCTACCCACTCCTAATGACGCGGAGGATTCGAACGTGCCGGATCACGGACAACCGCCGCAGCGATCATCCGCAACACTGCACCACAAGGCCACAGCGACCGCGGCGCGAGTGAAAGCCAGCGCCGCGGGCACGTTCTGGACCCGGCTCAGCGCAGTCGATTTCATCAATAGCTCTCTTATGCTTGCCGCGCTTCTCCTGATGTGCTTCTTGCCGTTTCTGATCGTTATTTCCGCGGCCGCCGGACGGGACGTCAGGCGAAGCATCATCATCCGAATGGGTCTGAACCGGCAAGCGGCCACTGCGGTGGACGGGCTCATGTCGTCCGGACAGGCGGCCGTGACCACCCTCAGTGTGTTCGGCGTTGTCTGGTTGGTGTTCGGGGCCTTCGGAATCTCGGCTACCCTGCAAAGCTGGTACCGCAGGGTTTATGACGAACAACCATCGCAGGCGGCCCCGAAGCTGCTGGCCGCTCAGGCGCTCTGGCTCGCCGGATTCCTCGCTTATCTCACGGTCCAAGTGCTAGTCGGCCGTCAGGTCGGCTCGTTCGGAGCGCACGTTCTTATCTTCGTCACCCAATTCGGCTGTGCGGTCGTCTTCTGGACTTTCTCTCCGTATCTCCTATTGCTGGGCAAGATCGCATGGCGGGCCGCGCTCCCAGGCGGGATTGCCACCGGGCTCTGTCTGACCGGGCTAAGCATCTTTTCCGCACTGGTGCTTTCGTCATCGATCGTCTCCGGCAACGAGAATTACGGCCCCGTGGGCGTCGTCACAGCATTGCTGTCGTACCTCATCGGGTTCGGCGTATGTATCCATCTCGGCGCTGTCTTCGGCCGAATATGGAACGAGCGCCACGAGTCGTCCACGATTCCGGAAGGATGACTCGCATGGGATACAACCGGCGATGATCTTGGACTAATCGTCGACCTAGAGCGACAAGTCCAAGATCACGGTCAAGTCGAGCAATTCGCCGGTCAGTGACCACGGAAGGCTTCCTCGAGCCACCACGATGCATGGTCGGCCGTGACCTTGGCGTCGATGAGCAAGGGACGCTCTCGGGCGCCGTCGAGCCATGTCTGGACGGCAGCGAGATCGGCCGGACGGGTGACGCTTACGGCGTCGAAACCGAAACCGCGCGCAATCGCGGCGATATCGGTGGGCGGAAAGCGCACCGTCGACAGATCGACGCCGGACGGACCGAAATGGTGGACCTCGGCGCCGTAAGCGTCGTCGTTGTAGACGACCACGATCATCGGCAGGCCGAGGCGGCGGACGGTGTCCAGCTCGGCGGCGCTCATCAGCGCGCCGCCGTCGCCGAGCGCGGCGATCGGCAAGCGGTCCGGCTGAGCCAGCGCCGCGCCGATCGCCGTCGCGAGGCCGAGCCCGATCGACTGGAACGCCTGGGTGAAGCAGAAGCCGTATTCGTCCGGCACAGACAGGAACACGCTCGGGTAGCCCATGAAGTTGCCCGAATCGACGCCGATGACTCGCTCGTCGGGCAGCATGTCGTCGAGCGCGATAGTCAACGTCCGTGGATCAATGCGATCGGCTGTCGACGTGTCGTGGTAATCGACGTCGCGCCATCGGATGCGCTGCTCAACCTCTTTGCGAATTCGCTCGCTTCGGTAACCGATCTGTGCATCGGCTATCGCCGCAGTTGCAGCTTGTGCGGTCGGCGTGACCCCGCCGATCACCCCGAACTGAATCGTCCGATGCGCGCCGAGCGCGTCGCGATCCAGGTCAACTTGCCCGACCGTCGCCTGCGGCCCGATGAGGTGACCGTGCCGGGTCGTCCACATGTTCAGCGCGCAGCCCCAGCCGACAATCAGGTCGGCGTCGCGGATCAGCTGCGCAGCGAGCGGCGAAGCGAACCCGCCCGAGACGTCGAGCGACCAGGGGCTGCCGTGGAAGAGCCCTTTCGCGACAGCACTCGTCGCGAGCAACGCCCCGCACACCTCGCCGAGTTCGAGCAGCGCCTCGCGCGCTCCGAGGGCACGCGCGCCGCGCCCGGCGACGAATACCGGGCGCTGCGCGTGGGTCAGCGCGTCGACGAGCTGGGCCAGTCCAGCGGTGTCGGGTGCCGGCTGTGGCCGGCGCGGCTGCGCTGACACCGTCGCCGGCTCGACGGTCATCGCGGCCTGGACGGCGAGCGGCAGGTTCAGCACGACGGTGCGCCAATCGTCGCGCGCCAGGTGATATGCGCGGGTGGCAGTGGCGACGGCGTCTTCGGCGGCCTCGACCCGCATAGTGATTGCACCGACGGAATCGGCCAAACCGTCCTGGTCGACATAGAAGTTCGAGCGCTTTTCCGTGACCTCGGCGGCGAGCACGAGCAACGGTGTGCGGCTCTTCGCCGCCTCCGCGATGCCGGTCATAGCGTTGGTGAGGCCGCAACCCTGGTGCACGGTGACTGCGGCTACCGTGCCGCTCATCCGCGAGTAGGCGTCGGCCATCGTCGCCGCCCCGCCTTCATGCCTTGCGGCGACGAAACGAGCGCCGCCTGAGACCAGGGCATTCGTCACGTGGAAGTTGCCCGAGCCGACCACACCGAAGACGCGGCGAATCCCCAGTCCGGCCAGGGTGATCCCGACCGCTTCCGCCGCGGACATCAACGTTCGACCAGTGCCACCACGCGAGCCGGGCTGCCTGAGCCGCCGAGGATCTTCAAGGGACACGCGATGAGGATCACGCCGGTCGGTGGCAGCAGCGCGAGATTTTGCAGCTGGGTCAGCCCGTACTTGCCGGCACCGTGCATATACGTATGACAGGGGAAGCTCGGATCGAACCCGGCTGCGGCGCCGGCATCGGTGCCCACGGTTTCCACGCCCAGTCCGACGACCGGCGACTCGTCGGCCAGCCACCGCGCGCAGTCAATCGAGACGCCGGGGGTGTGCGGACCGTTCTCGTCGGCGTTGAGGAATGCGTCCTGCAGGTGCGACCGGGCATCCCATCCGGTGCGGTACAGCAGCCAGCCGCCCTCCGGCAACGGGCCGTGCTCGCGCTCCCAGGCGCGGATGTGAGCTACCTCGAGCAGGAAGTCAGGGTTCTCTGTTGCCTGCGCCGAGAAGTCCAGCACCGCTGCGGGCCCGACGAGCCGCTGCGGGGAAACGGATGCGACGTCCTCGCCGCCCTTGCCGGTAATCCAGTGGCACGGGGCGTCGAAATGTGTGCCGGTGTGCTCGCCGGTACGGAAGTTGTTCCAATACCACGCCGGACCCCGGTCGTCATAATTGCTGATCTGCTCGAACTCGAACGTCGCCGTCTGGCCGAACTGCGGCGGAAGCTTCAGGGTCGGCGTGCTGCTCGACAACTGCGCGGTGAGATCGATGACCTCAACCGTCCCCGACGCGAGGGCCGCGGCGAGATCCGGAAGGACCGACATGGTGGCTCCTTAGGCAGGCCAGCTCGGTGCCCCGCGACGTCAATTGCCAGATGCTCGAATGCCACCGTAACAGTGAGCTTGACCGCGGCACTGTTGCGCAGTCGCGAATGGACGAGTCGCAGTCTCGACGACGTTCCCCACTGAGACGAGACCTAGCTACTCGATTAAAAAGAGGCAGGGGTGACGCCGTTCTTTACCAGTGGCGCCGAAGCTCATTGGTCGGCCCCGGGTCGGCCAGGCCCGCCTCCCCGAGGGCCGCGTCCGGTGTGTGACGCCGGATGACACGCATCAGCAATGCTCGGACGATGAACGATTTCCGAACTTTGGGTGACGAGCCTGTTCCCGATGGATGCCGCTACAGGCCGGCGGACTTGGCGCGCTCCTCGGCGTACGCACGGGCATCGATCGCGTCCAGCGTTTCCAATCGTGCGTTCTCGATGGCCCAACTCGCGTAGTCGAGGGCGTCCATGGCCTCCGCCTCGGCATCGGCCGCGTCCTGCATGGCCCGCGTGGCGTCGATCTCATCCGTACGCTTGTCGATCTTTGCCTTGACGTCATCCATCTTGGCTGACGCATCGGCCCTCATCTGGGCCCACTTGCTTCGAGCGCGGTCAGCCGTTTCTGAGGCCTGCTGCTTTGCGTTTTTCGTTGCCCGGTCGACGTCAGCCTGAGCTTGGTCGATGCGCTGCCGGAGCTTGTCGCGCGATTCTGTGGCCGCAGCCTGGACCGATGCTTTCGCCTCCGCGGCGCGCTTCTGGAGATCGTCGAGCGGTGCTGAGAAATCCATTACCTCTCCCCTTCGCTGTACCCCTTGCTTGCCGGAGACAAGCATGGTCCCCGTGACCTCGCCCGACAAGGTCAAACAACCGCGTGTCTCGATCACCTGCACCCATCCTTCCGATTCCACCGAAAGGGACAAACCGCATGCAGATCCGCGCCGCCGAACTCACCGCAGACAACCTCAGTAGGATCGTACGGATCGACCACGACGACGACACATTCGTCGTGGGTCGTCTGGTGAAGATCCGGCACCGACGATTCGGCGACGCCGGCGCCCACGACATCGATACGCGGGTGGTGATCGAAGTCCTAGGAGACCAGCGCGTCGCGAAGCGATTCGATGCCATCGGCGTAGTTGAGCTTCTGTAGACGTGCCACTCCGGAGACGTGCTCTAGCCACAATCGAATTCCAGTGCAGCGCGCGAGCCGCGTTCCTGACCACCAATGCGAGGTCACCGTGACGGACACGTCCCACCTACGATCGATACGCGAACAAGTCGTCCAACGTCACATCGCCGCAGAGGAAGACGGTGATGTCGCCGCAGTCCTCCGAACATTCGCTCCCGGCCGGGTGAGCTATTCCGGTGACACTCTCGGCGGCGATCTAATCGGCGACCAAGCAGTGGGCGCCATGCTCACCGCCGGCCTGGCCGCAATGAGCGACCTCAAGATTGAGATACTGCGGCTTCACCACGCTGAGGACGCAGTTATCACCGAGCTACGCCTGGCATCCACACACACGGCCGACTTCGACGGAATTCCGGCCACGGGTCGGCGTGTTACCTACCACATGTGCGCGGTATTTCGCTTCGATGGCGCGGACCTGTGGCAAGAAGCCGTCTACTACGACATCGCCACGATAAAGGCACAGCTGACCGGATAACAATCTCCACCGGGTGCGCGGAGCCGATGATCTTGGGCTTGTCGAGCTGTCAGCAGTAAGTCCAAGATCATCGGAGAATGCCCATTCAGCGAGCCGCATAGCGCTGATCTATGCCATCGACCGGGATCACCCGGCGAAGGCTTCGACGAATGCCGTGTTGAACGCGTCGAGGTCGGCCGGTTTACGGCTGGTAATCAACGTCCAGCCGCGCTCTCTACTCGCAACGACCGGCTCGTCCTGCCAATGTCCGCCGGCGTTTCGGATATCGGTCTTCAGGCTCGGCCAGCTCGTCAGGGTTTTGCCCGCGACGAGACCGGCCTCGATCAAGGTCCATGGACCGTGACAGATTGCCGCGATCGGAGTCCCGGCTGCGGCAGCATCGGTGAGGAACTTGACTGCTGCGCCGTCCGTCCGCAGTGCGTCCGGATTGGCGACCCCGCCCGGTAGGACGACGCCGGCGAATTGGGTGTGGTCAGCCGACTCGGTTGTCACGTCGACAGGAAACTTGTCGGCTCTATCGAGATGGTTGAACGCCTGCGCCGAGCCCGGTTCCGGGGCGATGAGTACCGGTGTCCCGCCCGCCTCTTGCACAGCCTGCCACGGTCCAGTCAACTCGACCTGTTCGATGCCCTCGTTCGCGACGAGGAACGCAATCTTCTTGCCCTCGAGTCGATTACTTTTAGCCATGCTGATGGTCTACCCATCCGAGCCGGGTGCGACACCTGAAACACTGTGTCCTTGGATGAGAGCCACGCCGACGCGCACCCAGCAAGGGGCCACCAGGTCCCCCGTGGGGTTGGCTCAGCCGGATCGCACACCCCAAATGGCGGCTGGGCTGGTGTCTGTTGTCCCGTCAGCTCAGACCTTTCCGTCCGACGAGATGAAAGATGCGACTGAGTTGACGGTAGGGATCTCGTCGGCTGGCTTCGAGTTCGACCGCGGCCGCGGCCGCTAGCTGCTGTGAATCGCTCGGGTCCAACTTCACTCCACTGAGATCGAGCCAGTCGACAAACAGCCATACCCCATACCAGCGCAGTGGTTCCACCCCGTCACGCCGAATGAGCTCGCTCAGCTGCTCCACCGTGTCGGCTCGGGTTGGCACGCCCAATATCCCAATCTCGCTCCTGGCGTCAAACGACGCCAAGGCGGCGTCCCACCGGCGTTCCAACGCCGGGCGCACCGCCGCCGCCTTGGCGTTGCCCGCCATGATCGAGACGACACCGCCTGCAGCAGCGCACCGGCAAAGCTGGTTGACCACCGGCTCGGGCTGATCGAGGTACCCGAGCACGCCGTGACATAACACGGCCGCGAAGCGTCGACCATGCACCGCCTCGTCGGCGTGCTCACCGTCGGCCTGTACGAGCGTCACCCGTCGCTGGACCTCATCAGGCAACCGCTGCAATCGCTGTCCAGCTTTGTCCAGCATCGCCGGCGACGGATCAAGCAACGTCACCTCGTAACCGGCCTGGGCCAGTGGAAACAATTGATGGCCCGCACCGCCACCGACATCGAGCACTGGCGCTGGAGGCGCGGGTAAATGCTCCAGCAGCTGCTGGTGCAACACGTACGTTCGTACGTACCCCTTCACTGAGGCATAAGCCTCATCGGCGAATTGGTCAGCCAAGCCGGCCCAGGTGTCTTCGCTCACCGCATCACGATATAAGTAGGTGGTTAGTAAGGATTGGCGCCGGAGAGTTCGCGAATCGGGACCAAGAAGGCCTGTTCCTGGAACTGGTCGGCGCAGCCTTCGATCGCCTCAGCGACAGTGGCCGCCCTGGCGTCGACGAGCTGAATGAGCCGTGGGCGAACGGGCGCACGCGCATCCAGGCCGGGCCGTTCGAGCACATCACCGCGGACACCAACCGATGAAATCGCCCTCCCGTTGGGCCGGCGGCGGGTCCCGTGCGCTGACCAAGATTCGCGCTCGTCACCCTGCGGCAGCACGATGGCTTGGTGAAGCTCAAGCTTGACCTGCACGACATCTATGACCGCGGTGACGAACTCGATCGCGCGCTTCGCTCGATCATGGACGAGGCCGTTGCCAAGAAGGCATCGCTCGTCGAGATCATCCCCGGAAAGGGCGCGGGACAGCTGAGAAAGCGGGTACTTCGCTTTCTCGACCGTAAGGACGTCAAGATCATTTACCACCGAGTGGAGAAGGATCCGCACAACTCTGGGCGGGTGTTCGTCCACTTCCGGTGGAAATAACGCGTCGCGGCGTTCCGTGCCACCGCCTCGAGGCCAGCGACCCGAGTAGCGGACCGGCCCACGAATTCCGCGTCGTTCGCGCAGGGCGGCGAGAATGTCTCGCCGTAGATCGTCGACCAATCCATGACGGTCGGCCCGCGTGGTGTCCCGGATCGGCGCCGACTCGGCCTCGTCGATCCAGACGGGACATGAGCTCTTGGGTTACACATCCCGCCGATTTGGGTACGCCTATTTGCGATGAGCGGTCCATTTCTATCTCCGACATCTGACCGGGCAGAACGGCCAGTTGCATCACCGGCGGAAAAACGCAACTGGGTGGCTGCGTGGACTGGCCTAGCGATTGCAGCGATCTGGATCGCAGTCACTCTCATCAGTGTTTACGCTCCAGATCTTGTGACCGGCACGACCCAAGATCACGTCCCCCTCGCCGCGATCTTGGCATGGATCTGGGGCGTACTCGCCGCCCGTAACGTCGCCGTCGCGATACTTCGCCGCCGTCCTTCGGCCGGGGTTGCCGACTCCGCCCGACTGCTCGCCATCGCCGTCACCACGATCTGGACTATCTGCATGATCCTGGCTGTGGCCGGCCCGGAGTGGGTGTCCGGCACCAGCCCGACCCGCATCCCCATCTCGGCTATCGTCGCGCCGATCATCGCCGTGGTGCTGACACAGCTCGCCATCCGGCTGATCAAGGCACTCGACAACGAGACCCAATAGCCGGCCGGTCCGACGGAGGGCGGCCCGTCGCCACAGGCACGCTGGTCGTAGGCGCTAATCCGCCGCCAAAGACCTGACCCGGCGGGAAGAGCACATCCCACGACTCGCTTCGCCGGGCACGTGAAGATGAAACCGACCGGTGCGAAGACCGCGAGCTCGAACGGTTCCGGGTGTGGGAGTTCTGCCCGACACCTACGCCACCCACACCCGACGGTCACCGCTACTTACGCGGCGGCATCGCCGAACTTTGCAGTGACCGACCCTCAAGGAGCCGACCGATGACCGCCGACCGCCCGCCCGTGAAGCAGGCGACGAACGCCGAGTCGAGATACGAGCAGCACAAGAATCAGCAGGGTCACGGGCACGAACCCGCCGAGGCTCACCCGGGTCCCGAAAACGAGGTCGACAGCTTCCAGGACAACGAACTTGCTCCCCACCAGCACCACCCAGAGCAACACTGCCGCCGCTGCCTTACCAACCGGCGTCGAGGCTTGCCGGAACCGAGCCTTGACTCTGTTCTTGGCGACGACGACGACCTCGAGGACCGCCTTCAACAAGACGGCAGTGAGCAGAGACAGGGTGAAGGTCTCGCTGATCACCTTCGGGAAATACTCCACGAACAGGTTGAGGACCACCACGTACACGAACACGTCGACAACGGCTGCTGCCCTGCGAGGGCTCGGTAGGAGCGCACTGTCCTCGCCTTGCTCGAACACGTCTGTACCTTAGGGGCCGCCAAACCACCCCATAAGCTGACCGCTACGCGCGCGTACTCCATGGGTCGACGGGTGTCCGCCTCTGCCCCCTCGAGGAGATGAGCGCATGACCACCGACCCGCCGGGCTGGAAGCCCGGTTTGTGGTTGGCGAGCGATCAGGCCGCCGCCGCCGAGGAGAAGCCTCGGGTGTCGGCTGATTCCGCCGCGGTCGTCGCCGAGTTCGCCTGAGTCTTCGGCTGGTCGGCTAACGCCGCCCCGCTGCGTGGCCACGGCGGGGCGCGCGCGGTTCAACGCTCAACCAGGGGAACCACCCTAAGACGCGGCACGCTGCGACCCGCCCCTGGCAAAGATCCTCCGAACTACCCGATCGCGGACGCGATCGCTTCGCAGAACACCGTGAAGTCGCCCGCGAACGGGTGCGGCCCGTGCTCGATCACCTGCTCACTGAGGAAGTTCCCGTCAGCATCGAATGTGGCGGCGAACGAGATGAATCCCGCGTCCTTCAGCAAAGTGTTTCTATGAGAGGTATAGACGCGCTGTGACATTCCCGTGAGGGTATCGGTGGTGGTCATGGTGCCGTCCGGGTTGACCACCGGGTCGAGTTGGAACCTGTCCCGGCCCGCGGACTCCACGTACACCACCTTGCCGTTTGCCTCATTGGTCAAGGTGCTCACGACGTGGGATAGGAACTGAATCGAGACGTTCCCGAACCGGTCGACGAACATCTGGAACGTGTTCGTTCCCTTCACCACGGAGTCAACCGTGAATCCGCAGACATCGATACCGGGCAACGAGACATTCACTTTGGTGTGAACCACCTCGGGTGCGGCGGCTCCCGCTGGCGCTGCGGCTAGCCCGAGCGCAACGATGATTCCGACCACCAGCGCGAACTTGCGCATTGGTCCCCCTTGAGTCGTTGTTCTGGCCACACCGTAAGCCTCGCCGTCTCGGTCAATGGGTAGATGACTGTTCTGTCATTTGACTCGCGCGTACGAGCAATCAATAGCCGTTAACGGTTAATGACGACCTCGATGCCGTCGCCCTGGCTTCGAGATGCTCGGCGCGTTCTCGTCGCGGGGAACGAGATCGCCCACGGCGGCCGCAGATGCGGCTCAGCACCCACCGGTCAGGCGAGCCGCTGACCGTCACGCTCCAACAGGTGCTGCCCGTCGTGTCCGACAACCAGCTGGCAACGTGAACCCAGCCCGTCGATCTCAGCGCACCGGTACCGATCCAGGATTTCGTCCGAGAAGTCGC
>Ga0105242_10001881_pt1 | contig 16495 bp, 13 predicted proteins | sample KBSM24metaG_FD_81521 | JGI IMG/M metagenome (GOLD analysis project Ga0105242, IMG submission 81521) | Miscanthus rhizosphere microbial communities from Kellogg Biological Station, Michigan, USA - KBS M2-4 metaG | ecosystem: Host-associated > Plants > Roots > Rhizosphere > Soil | place... | reverse complement strand
TTTCTAACTTTATGATCGTACCGTTATTCGCACTCCTATGAAACCCGTGAAGTTTGTCATCTTAGCGATACTCTGTGCTACCACAACTTATCTTTATCCGCAAGGAACCAGTTGTAATAATCCACATGTTTTAGCGCTTGATACTGTCAGCAGAAATTTTGCAACGTCTCCAACCTCCGGAAACGCAGCTGAATGTTCAGCTGGATTTAGTGGCCCAGGAAAAATAACTATTTTCTCATTTACAACAAATGCATCGGGTTCATGTGTGTTAGTGCACATTGCCACATCTGCTCCGGTACAAGTGGCGGAAATAGCATTGTACACAGGATGCGGCAATAGTACTGGCATATGCCAGGGTCTGCAAATAGGAAGTAGCGTTTGTTTTGTTGATGGCACTGGTTATTGGGCTCCATCACAGGTTTTGACACTTTTGCCCAATACGACTTATTATTTGCGTGTGTGGACACCTGTAGCTGGCACGATAACTATGTCAGCAAGAAATTATCCACCACCTAACAATTTGTGTAGTGGTGCCTCATGGATAAGCGAGGATGCTACAGATGATAATAATGCTTGTGCAAAAGGCTCAACGGAAGTAACACCAGTTCAACTTTGTGCTTTTTCACTGGAGAATACAGCGTTTTATAAATACATCGTTGAATCAAATGGAGTGAGCTCAATTCAATTAAATGATATTAATTGCGATAATTTGAATAGTGCTGCTGAGACTGGTTTTCAAATTGGATTCTTCGTTGGATCTTGCGGCTCGCTTATAAAAATCAGTTGTGCAACAGGATCAGGAGGTTCGTTAACGGCAACTACGGGATGGTTGGCAGCGGGGACGCAAGTAACTGTAGCAATAGATGGAAATTCGGGATCAAACTGTTCTTATAAAATAACTGCATTTAATGCTACTGTATTACCCATCATATTGAAATACTTTACAGCATGGAAGCGACCGGACGCAAACAGGCTAACATGGCTAACAACAAGCGAAAAGAATTTCTCGCATTTTGAAATTGAAAAGTCAAGCGATGGCGTAAATTTTGTCAAAATAACATCCATTGAAGGAAAAGGTGGAAATAGTAAAGAGACAGCATATACATTTGACGACAATGAAGTAAAAGCCGTGCAATATTATCGTTTGAAATATGTTGATGCAAACGGACAATCTATATATAGTAATATTTTACGGGTAAATCGTGATGATGTAACCAATGCAAAAGTGTTGTTTAGTAATCGGATTTCCAATATGATTTCATTACGTCTAATTGATATGAATGTCGATAATCTTTCAATAAAGATCATTGATAATTCAGGAAGAGAAATAAAAAGGCAAAATGTAAAGATCGGTCAAGGTGAAAATTCTTTAAACATCAACACAGGATCGATCCCTTCAGGATTTTATTACCTGATGCTGTCGGCGGATAATTATAAAAGGACTTTTTCATTTGTGAGATCATAAGTAGAAGAAACAGAATAGGAGTGAACCATTGTTATTTACCTGCGATCACTTCTATTCTTTTTTCAGCTGGTTTATGATAAATATCGGATTTAAGAATACCCCATTTATTTAACCGGTATTTTATAGAAGTACCAATTACACCCACCCCATATTTTGAACTCCGGCTAAAATTAATAGAAGAAGCTTCTTCAAAATATTTTGCCGGGCAAGATATTTCACCGATCTCATAACCGAGATAAAAGATCTGGCAGAGCATCTGGTTATCAAAAATAAAATCGTCGGAGTTTGCCTGGAGATTTAGTTTTTCTAAAACCTCTTTTGAAAAAGCCCTGTATCCAGTATGATATTCTGAAAGCTTTTGCCAAATAATGAAATTCTGGGTCCAGGTAAGGATTCTGTTGGCAATGTATTTATAAACAGGCATTCCATTGATCATTGCCCTATCTCCCAAAATTCTTGAGCCCAGTACAACCTGGAAAACATCTTTGGCTATCAAATAAGCCATTGAAGGGATCAGTTTTGGATTGTACTGATAATCGGGATGAAGCATTATAACAATATCAGCGCCGATCTTTAATGCATAATTATAACAAGTTTTCTGATTACCGCCGTAACCGTAATTGCGATCATGTCTTAAAATATGATTGATACCTATTCGTTTTGCAACTTCAACTGTATCATCTTTACTATTATCATCAACTAGTATCACATCATCTACAATATTAAAATCAATTTCGTTGTAAGTTTTCTCAAGGGTTTTTGCTGCATTGTACGCAGGCAGAACGACTACAACTTTCTTCCCATGGATCATATTCCGTAATTAATTTCCGGAAAAATATAAAACGTTGCTCAAATCATCAAATTACTTTGGTTTCTGAGATAATGGATGAAGCCATTAAACACTTTAAAGGCTAATTATTTTTTATCAAGACAGAATCACTTGATTTTTTACCTGCAGTAAATAAAACGAACAGGGAAATTATTCCAAATATTATTATCAATAATAACTGGAGACTATGTAATAATGTAGCGAAAGCAAGGCCATTCTGTTCTGAAACACCATAAAGTAACAAACCCTGAGAAACAAGCAGGTGATAAGCGCCAATACCACCCTGCACTGGTGCCGACATCCCTATACCTCCGGCAACTAACAGAAATAACGCTGCGTTGCCCCCAAGACCGGTAGTAAATGTAAAAGCATACAAAGCCACATAGACACCAAGATAATACAAGACCCAAATAAGAATAGAATGAAAGATGAATTGACCAGGATTTTTCAGGTTTGCAACAGAACGAAGCCCATCAACAAAACCAATTACCAATTTTGAAATAACTGATTCTTTTCCCTTGTTTTTATTTTTGCGAATAAAATAAATAAGTGCTACTATTAATCCCAGAAAAAAAAGTATTATTGCCCCCAACAATAACGGGGCTTTTGTAAGCAATTCAATTTTTTTAATAATTGGATTAAAAATATTTTCACTGAAAAAATTGCCAAGCCGTTTGAATTCAATAACTGCTACAAGCAGCAAACATATCAAAAGGCTGAGCACATCAATTACTCTTTCCACTATTACTGTTCCTAATAACTTATTAAATGGTATTGATTCCGCTTTGCCCAATGCTCCACATCGAGAAACTTCTCCAAGTCGCGGAAAGGCAAGATTGGCAAAGTAGCCTATCATTAAAGAGCAGGTTGTATTTTTAAGTGAAGGGAAGTAACCCAAAGGCTGTATAAGTAAGTTCCATCGGTGTGCCCGAACAACAAAAGCAATAACAGAAATAAGCCCGGATACAGCCACCCAAAACATATTTGCATGTAAAATTTCGTGCAGGATCCTATTTACATTCATACCACGAAACGCAAATAGCAGGAGAGCTCCTGTGACTAATAATAATATTAAATACTTTACTATGGTTATTATTTTCGTATTCATCTTTAGAGAGCTTACAGGTATGATTTATCAGGTATTATCTTCTTCTTAATATATTAATAAAATTACACTCAGGGAATTTATCATACAGGAAATATAGCCAGGTCTGAGAGAAAATTATTTCTTTTAGTATCTCATAAAATAGTGATGTGGTATATAGTTTTTACTATCAATTCGCAGTGTAAAACGTTTCATTAATAATCCCCACAGTTTTATAAAGAAACAGAATTGAAATTAAAATTGTGATTAGAGGTAAATATTTCTTCGTGTTGTTGGGAATAGTGCCGAATAATTGAAATAGCAGGAGCGGAAGTATGGGAATGAAATATCGTCCTTGCCCCCCAAAGATAACCTTGGCACCTACTGGCGTGATGGTCAAATAAAGCCCTGCAATTATCGCACCAAGCGAAGCCACTAAAAGCAAAGCACTGATCCCTCTTTGGATCCTGGTTAATTTAATGTTGCCATTGTGATCGATGCTTGCCATACCAAACAAAGCGATCACATACGTAAAAACCCAGGCATCGGGAAGCGGAGTATATGAATATCCAAAACGGCCTATGCAACCGATGATCCAATTCTTGCCTTGCATAAGTACATTACTTACCAGGTCAGAGATCATTCCTGGAATATTTTTCAGGTGAAATGCCATGCTTTGTGAGGGGCTAAACAGAAAATCATTCTGTAAAGGTTTGCCTCCCTTAAAATGAAAACTATTCATGTAAGCATTCCATGTAAATGTTGGAAGCATTAATATGGCAACTAAGAGTATTGTAAGTTTTATTTTAGAATAAGAAAAGCCAAATTTTTCAGACGGAATTATTAAAACTAAAAATGGAATAAAATAATAGCCTCCTTTTGAAAAAACCTGTATGGCAAGGGCAATACAAAACAAACTGATCTCACGGGTACTTACCTTTTCTTTTTGTAAAAGCCATTTGATAATAAAAGCCATGATCAAAAAAGTAGTGGCGTTGCAAAGAGTATCGTAGGTGACGGAGGATGACTGGTATAAACTCATTGGTGCAAGAGCTACAAGCATCAATACATTTTTGTAAACAGGAGTTATTCTTATAGCAAAAAATACAATTAGCAGGTAAGCAAAGAGCCCGAAAGCCCTGCTCCACCATTGTACAATTATGGGATTCTTTTTATAAACTTCACCTAGTTTGACACCAATAATATTTGGAATGTATCCGATCGGATTGATATTGTAATTAGGATTGTTATAGAAAAAGGTATCGGTTTTATCGTAAATAACACCTTTTATGTCTTCAAGGGTCTGCTTGCTGATTTTTGTTGTATCATTGAAACGAATTCCCTGGAAGCCTTGAGCCAACTCATACACTTTTACCGGCATTGGGTTGCCAATGCGTTGATCTCGGGAATCAGGTTTGAAATAGCCATTAGCATAATACCAGGAATTATAAAAGTGACGGTCTTCATCATTGGTTTGCCAGGGTGGATTGATGAAAACCAGTTTCATTCCAAAAAAAAGTCCTATAACTAAAAAAAAGTATTCAATTGGTATTTTGTTCCAGAAAAAATCTTTCATGTGTATAGTAGTTATTGACTTTTCAATTGAGAATTTAAAAAATTCGCATTCGCATTTGCCGGATCCAGTTTCAAAGCCTGGTTAACATATACCTGGGCTGAATCCTTCATGTTTTTCTGATTATAGGAGATCGCAATATTGGCTAGATTATTTGCATCATTTGGATTTGCAACCTTATATCTTAGTAAGCAAGACAAAGCGCTATCGGCATTTCCCTGTCTCGAATAAATTATTCCCCGGTATTTATCAATGGCTGGGTTAAGCATTTCCGGAGTATTAGCATATTCCAATACAACTGCAGCTTCGTTTAATTTACCTGAATTAAGTAAAGGTGTCAGTTTGTTGCCTAAAGCTAAATTTAGCATCTCCTGTGCCTTATATTCAACTTGATTAACGGTACCACCGGCACCCAATCGTATCGCCTCTTTTTGGTGAAATATTGCAGAGTCCCAGTTTTGCAGGGCTGACCAATAGAAGCCGTATAGATAGTGAACACGGGCATGGTAAGGATGTTTTTGAACCTGCTCAGTTAGTATTTTACCTGCCTTACCTAATAAAACGTTACGTTGATTTGTATCGATCACATTCCTGGCAGAGTCAATTAAGACAGCCCCTTCATACCAGGCATCTTTGAAATTCACATTAAATGGATTAAACCATATGATCATAAAAACAAATAGGGTAAAACAAAGCGGCAAAAAGCGTCGATAAGAAATATGCAGAGCGGGCCTTGTCTTTGTTACTGATTTCTTTTCAGCAATTACCTTTTCATTTTTATTGGTGGCTTTCGATCTTTTCTTGTTGTATTTATTTGGCAAAACAGACTATTTTTGACGGAAGCAAATATACAGTCAAATTACATTTGCAATTAAAAGATAGATATTCATATCTAATTCTCCAAACCGATGAGGATATTGAGTTTTAAGTTGAACAATACATCTTTGCTTTAGCAGTTACCAAGCTGTATATTAATTGATCCATTTAGGTTAAGGTATAATTTAATTTTAATGCCCGATTTTAATACCACCCGGCAAAATGAACTTTCAAGGGGTGAACTTTGTATTTTCGTTAATAATAACCTGGAAATTCAGCAATATTATTTGTAAGTGATCTCTACATTAAACGCATATAAAGAAAAAATTATTCTATTCGTAGGACGATTTATTAAACCTGAATTGATAAAGCATTTTTTTATTTATTCATTTGGAATATTAATTTATGGTTTAGCTCAATTTTTATTGATTCCAATATTTACCAGGAAGTTTACCCCTGCTGACTATGGCGAATTGGAGTTGGTAAATGTGGCGGTTACGATACTCTTATATATTACAATTTTTGGTCTGCATCAATTGATACAGGTGGAGTATTACAAGCTAAACAAAGAAGAAAAAAAAATATTTTTTAAAGATATCGGTTTGATCCTAATCCTGATAACTACTCCTGTTTATATACTAATTTTTGCAGGTTATTTTGCTTTGAAGGCTGCTAAGATAATCGAAGATTCATCGCATTTATTTCTTTTTGGAATAGCAGGTACTTACTTAAACATAATTGTTTACTTGTATCTATATTATCTGCAAATTTCAAAGCAGTCAAAAAAATATACAATCATAAGAAGTATAAATGGGGTGGCATTAATTGGGTTTAATATATTATTGATTTTTTATTTTAATCTTGGTATAATTAGCTATATTATTTCAAATTTTGTTTTCAATCTTCTCCTTTTAATCTATGCATTATATGAGTATAAAATACAATTTGGGTTTAAATTCAAATTCAATAACCTTAATAGGTTAAAAAAATATTTTTATCAGGGGTTGCCATTCTTATTTACCACATTGATATACTTTATTACCATGAACTTTGATAAGTATCTAATTGGTTTTTTCTTAACAAAGTATGAGGTTGGAATTTATTCAGTTGCCTATCGGTTTGGCCAATGTTATGAGGCATTTTTTATTGTTCCAGTTTCGTTAGCTTATTCTGCACATTTATTTGATAAATTTTCAAAAGGAGATTTTTATCAGGATTATCGAATAATTACTATTTATAGTCTCGCTTTGTTTGGCTGCTTTGCTTTAATAACCCCCTTTATTGCACGTTTCATTATTGGCGTGGACTATAGAGCAGCTTTGGTTTATATGCCTTTTTTGGTTTTGGGATTTGGTATTGTTTTTATAAACTCATTTTATATTTTTGTTGTCAATTATTTCAAGAAAAGCAAGATTCTTATAAGGAATTCTCTAATTACCCTTTTAGTATACTTAGCTGGAAATATAATCTTAATAAATACACTAGGTCTATGGGGAGCCGTCATTGCATTCATATTGAGCAATTTGGTGTTTCTGGCACTCACTTATTTCAGTGTTAAAAATATATTGATTGCCGAGTCAAAATTGCAAAATAATTATTTAACAATAACCAAGTGAAATGATATTGAAAGAAAGAGATATTAAGTTTGTGCCATCAGATGATGAAGTAGGAGCCGTATTTTATTGGGAAGATCGCGTATTCAGAGCGATTAATACTAAACACGAAGAGAATGTAAGAAATCTGATCTCGTCAGACTTATATGTTGAATTAACACAAAAAAAATTATTCCCAGAAACCACTATTAGTAATGATATAGAAGTTGAGGGATATTCGCTGATACTTGAGCATAAAAAAATTCCATGTATTTCTCTGCCATGTGAATGGTCATATAATATGGCTAAGGATGCGGCATTGGCCTACTTGCAAACTTTTCAGATCTGCAGAGATCATGGGTACACATTAAAAGATGGACATCTACATAACCTTGCTTTTTTTAATAACAAACCGATCTATTTTGATTTAGGTAGCATAATTCCAGGTAATTACAAAATTGGGTTATATGAATTTTATTATGCAGCACTTCTGCCACTTCAAATATGGAGCTTAGGGGATTTTTATTTGGCTAACTTAATATTAAGGGATGATTATTTACATAAACGATTTCTGCCATCAATCCCGCTTACAGATCAAAAAGTCTTGCAATCAATCATCCCACTTAGCCAGAAGAAAATACCAAGATATTCTCGTTTAATAGCCAGCTATATTCTAAGAAAGATCTTTCGTAAAAGCGTTGTTTCCGAGTCTCCAATGACATGCGAATCACTGATGAAGAAAGTAACTGCTTTAGAAAAGAAAAAATATAAAACCTCCTGGTCTAATTATCACAATGAATATATCAATGGGGCGGAGATTGAATCTACTTCCCGCTTTGATAGGTTGATTTCGATAATAAATGATCTTCATCTGGATTCAATGATTGACCTGGCCGGTAATAAAGGCGTATTCTCCTTACTAATTGCTGATAAAACTAATATTTCAAGAGTGATTTGTTCCGATTATGATGAAATGGCCATCGATGATCTTTATTTGTATTTAAAGCATCGAAATAATACAAAGATTATTCCAATATTGTTGAACTTCATGTATCCCATTTCAAATTTTGATTTCGGAAAAGTAAAATCAGACATTGTAGTGGCCCTCGCTGTCACCCATCATCTATTGCTAACTCAAAAATGTCCGATCGATTCAGTTTTTAAAAAAATTGGGCAATATTCAAATCGGTATGTACTTATCGAGTTTATGCCTTTGGGACTTTGGAATGGATATTATGCTCCTCCAATCCCGGAATGGCATAATCTCGATTGGTTTCGTGAAAAATTTAAGCGTCATTTCAAACTGCTAATAGAAGAGCAAACTGAAAAGAATCGAATTTTATTTCTGGGAGAACATTATACTTCTTGAAAAAATATTGTAACCGTTTTTTGAAAATTACTACACGAATATGTATTTAAGATGATACTTAAAATAATAAATAAAATACTCCATGACTTAGCGGAGTTAGTCCCCACTAAATATTCATTAACCCTACTGAAATTAAAATTTAATATCTTAAAAAAACGCTTTAAAACCAGGACGATTGGAGTTATGGGCTTTAGGGTGAAATATACAGATACCGTATCTATTTACTTTGAGTTTAAAGACATTTTCAAAAACAAGATTTATCATTTCGAAACAAAAAAAAGAGATCCGCTGATTATTGACGCCGGAAGTTGCATTGGGATGTCAATTATTTACTTTAAGCATATTTATCCAGATTCAAAAATCATAGGTTTTGAACCTGATGGTAACATTTATAATATTTTGCAATCAAATATCAAGGCGAATGATTTGCCTAATATAGAAGTAATAAATGCTGCGTTGTCTTCATCGGATGGCTTTTTAGAGTTTTATCCTGATGGTACCGATGGAGGGAGTTTGTTCCATGAAAATGCGAATGCTGTAATTAAAGTTCCCTCTTTAAGACTGAGCAATTTTATTGACAGGCCAATTGATTTTCTTAAAATGAATATTGAAGGAGCTGAAACGGAAGTTTTATATGAAATAGAAGGTAAGCTCAACCTAATTAATGAAATGGTCATTGAATATCATTCATTCGATAATTCTAAACAAAAGCTTCATGAAATTTTAGAGCTTTTGAATAGAAATGGATTTATGTATTTGATCAATGATTTTGATACAGGTACTAATCCAAATGTTAAAGCTCCCTTTAGGTTGAATAAGGATACCAAGTATTTTTTATTAATTTATGCGAAAAAATGTAATTAGTAAATAGATGCTTAAAAGATTTTTCTTAATTCTTCCTTCGTCCTTACAGAAGATATTCATTTCTTTTTATAACGGATTTATTAGATTCAGTACCAGGAATAAAAGCTCTTTAAAATTTTGGAAAGATCATCGAAAATTACAACCACTAAGCAATATATACGGGTTGGACCGTGGCCAGGCGATTGACAGATATTATATAGAAAATTTTCTAGAAAAAAATAAAAAAGACATAAATGGTACCGTCCTGGAACTTTTAAATTCTAACTATACAAGAAAATATGGCCAAAAGAATATTGTAAGAAGCGATATCCTGGATATTGATCTTACTAATAAAAATGCAAATGTTTATGCAGATTTGGCAAAAGCAGAAAGCGTAGAATCTGATACCTATGATTGTTTTATACTTACTCAAACGCTACAATTCATTTTCGATTTTAGAAATGCATTATATCATTCGTACAGAATATTGAAACCCGGAGGAACTTTGCTCGTAACACTTCCCTGTGTTAGTCGAATTGATTGTGTTGCCGGAATTGATTCAGATTTTTGGAGATTCACTAAAGCATCAGCAAATAAAATGTTTTCTGAATTTTTTCCGAGCGATAGTATTCAAATAGAAGTTTATGGAAATGTATTGGTTTGTACAAGTTTTTTAATGGGTCTTGCAAGCGAAGAACTTAAAAAAGAGGAATTAAGTTATTACGACTCTAATTTTCCTTTATTAGTTTGTATTAGAGCTGTGAAGCCTGCATATTAGCTGTTAATACGAAAACCTGGAATATGTTGCAAAAAATAATGAGTAAAACAAATGATGCAATATTGATTCTTAAGGAGGGATTATTATTTAATAACGTTATTAATTCTTCCATGATTTTGCTTTATCATCGGGTTTTCGATTATGAATCAGATCCGCAATTGTTAGCGGTGTCAATATCCAATTTTAGAGCGCAGATGCAGTACTTGAAAAAAAATTATCAGATTATCAGCCTGAAAAAGCTAACAAATGCTATTATCGAAAATACAGTTCCAAAAAACTCAGTAGCGATTACTTTTGACGACGGATATGCAGATAATTATTTTTTTGCGAAGCCTATTCTAGAAGAATTAGAAATCCCGTCAACAATATTTGTCACTACAAGTTTGATTGATTCGGAAAGAGAACTTTGGTGGGATGAACTTGAGCAGGTGTTTCTTCACGGTGATGGGCTTCCTGGTCATTTAGATTTAACATTAGATGATTGCAAAATCTCTTTGAATACTGAAAATTCAACTTCTGAAAAGTTTAATGACTGGAACATAACTATAAATGAGAATATTTCTCCAAGAAAAAAAGCATATTTAAGATTTCATTCTATTTTAAAAACATTGAATCACACAAAAAGGAATGAAATAATGAATTTCCTATTTAGCTGGTCCGGTAAAAAAAGAATTTGCAGGAAATATTATCGAACTATGAGTTCTGCTGAAATATTCGATACTTGTAAAGATGGTTTAATCGAGATCGGAGCTCATACAGATAATCATTCTGTCCTGTCATATTTACCCTATGAAGATCAGAAAAAAGAAATATTAACCAGTAAGTTGAAATTGGAAGAAATTACTAATTTCAAGATAAAAACATTTGCTTACCCCTTTGGGTCACATTTGGATTATAATAAAAGTTCTGTATTGTCAGTTAAAGAAGCAGGATTTTCTGGTTCTTATTCAAACTTTCCTCTAAAAATAAGTCGTCGGTCAGATATTTTCCAACAAACAAGGTTTCTGGTTAGAGATTGGAATTGCGATAATTTCGCAGTCAAAATGAGGAAATATTCTAACGGGCTTTGGAGCTAAAAGCGGAAATGAAAGTTTTAATTATTAATTCAAATGACTTACGGGGAGGTGCCTCAATTGCCGCAAGAAGGATTTCAAATACATTGAAGCTTTATTACAATGTAAACCAACTTTTTGTTGTCGGCAATAAGAAAAGTAATGTCGATCAAATTATTTGCTCGAGGAAAAATAGGTTTGAAAAATATATAGAACTATTTATTCATTTATTTACTTCTTTTTGGGGTCTTCAACAGCAGTGGTTCCCTTTTTCAAAAAAAAGGTTACTGAAAATAGTAAAGCAATTTAATCCTGAATTAATTCATATTCACAATACGCATGGTATTGATTCTTTTCTTCCAACGACCTTAATGGCAGAATTATCCAAAGTCAGCCCGATTATTTGGACACTACATGACATGTGGGCTTTTACTGGTAATGCGGCTCATTCAAATGATACAAATTGGAAAATTCTAAAGCAAGGAAAAGGTGATAATCTCAGGTATCCTCAAATTATGTTGAACAATGGGACCTGGCTTTTAAAGCAAAAAAAATCTATATATGGAAAGTCAGATATTACATTTGTATGCCCTTCGATGTGGTTAACAAATTTGTCTTTACAAAGCCCGGCTTTGAATGGCAAAAGAATTATCAATATTAAAAATGGAATCGATTTAACCATATTCAGGCCGTTAGATAAAATAAAACTTAGGGAAAAATTCAATATTGAAAGTAATGAAAGGGTATTACTTTTTTTAGCCAATTCATTAAGTGATAAACAAAAAGGCGGAAAGGAATTAGACGATATTTTATCTAACATCAATAAGATCAATCCAGGTAATATTGTGTTGGTCTTAATTGGGGGTGGTAAAATTAAATCCCTTGCTAAATACTCGAATTTCAGAATTATACAATTGCCATACCAACAAAATGAGATTAGTATCTCAGAAGTTTATAATATCGCGGATGTTCTGATCTATCCATCTAAAGTTGATAACTTACCCTTCGTTTTAATAGAAGCGATTGCATGTGGTTTGCCCTGCATCTCGTTCGACATCGGTGGTTGCAATGAAATAATACGTGACAATTTTAACGGGTATCTTATTCCTCCCTTTAATTCCCAGTTATTTGTAGAAAAGATTATTTACTGTTTTGATAATCCCTATCTCTTGAAACAATTTTCGGCAAATGGTCGAATGTATGCAGAACAAAATTTTGATATCAAGTCTTGTGCAGAAAATTATTTTAAATTATTTCAAGATACTCTATCACGTCGTCAATAATCATCATCAATTTTTTTGTAGTTTGCAAAAACTTTGCTTAGAGTAATAAAATCATTTTAATTTCCTCATAACAGATAATTGTCTGATTCTATACAGAACTGTGTTAATTATGTACAAAATTGGGAATCTTACACTATGCATTTTTAAAGCTAGGTAACATTCTCTTAAACTTTTATACATCCCCTTCAGGCCAGAATTACTCATGCCGCCACTTCTCATTCTTACCATGATGTCAGATGTATAAATAGATTTTATCCTATATATCTCAAAAAAACGGTATTGCATTTCAAAATCAGAGGCCATTTTAAATTGAAGGTTGAATAAACCATGCTTAAGAAATATTGATCTTTTGATAAAAAGGGCTGTATTGGGCGGAAGCCATCCTTTTTTGAATAGACCAGGTTTGAATGGAGAGGATTTCCAATATCGTTTGATCTTTGATAAATCATCTTTGTCTACATATATGATATCACCATATACTATATCTGCTTCGGGATGGGTTCTAAAAGTATCAGCAATTTTCAATAAAACATTGTTATGTTCATACATATCGTCAGCACAAAGAAAACAAACTACGTCACCAGTAGCCATCATGATACCCTTGTTAAATGCATCATATAACCCTTTATCTTTTTCTGAGATCCATTTTAATGGTTTGTTGTTATATGTTTTCAATATATCAACTGTGTTATCAGTAGACCCTCCATCTATTATGATATATTCTTTATCCGGGTAACTCTGAATTAATACACTTTCAATACAGGATTTGATCGTCTCCTGGCCATTAAATACAGGGGTGATTACTGTAATTTTCATTCAATGTGATTATACGGATTTTTGTGTTTAAGTTCCATTATTTTTCCTGGGATAATTAGTAATGTCGTAAGTAACAGCTGATAACAACAATTGAAAGCCGAGTATGATTAACAAAGTGGGAATTACTACGGTTCCTGTTGGCGCTCCTATATGACTGGTTGAATATTTTACATAATTCGTTATACCATAGTACAAGCCAAATAAAAAAAGTGGTAAACCAAAAATGATATAAATAGATGCGATATTGAAATCAAATAAAAAGTATTTCAAGATAATCCGCCTGATAAAGGCAATGAAAAGTTTCGGTGGAAACTGAAATAAGGTTTTAGTTCTTGAAAGACCTGAAACCTCATCGCCATACCTCGCTTTCATCGGGATGTCGTTCACAACTGCATTTGCATAATAGAGTTCTATTAACATCGAAGTTTCAAAGTAATAGCGTGTATGAATTTTATTAAAATTCATACTTTTAAGTGTTTCATTTTTTATGGCTGTAAACCCGTTGGTAGGGTCAAAAACATTCCAGTATCCTGAAGCCGCTTTAATAATAAAACTAAGTCCAAGATTGCCAATTCTCCTGGTTAATGGCATAGCTTGCAGAGCTTTCAATTCTCTGAACCTGTTACCTTTTGTAAAATCAGCTTTGTCATCAACCAATGGTTTTACCAATGCAGGAATATACGCCGCATCCATTTGCCCGTCACCATCCATTTTGATGGTGATATCTGCGTTTAACTCCATTGATCTTTTATAACCACTAATCATTGCAGCACCCACACCCTGGTTCACTTCGTGCCGTATATAAATTATTTTTTTATTTTCATTTGCCAGGTTTAATAAAATAGATTCTGTTTCATCTTTTGAACAATCATTCACTGCAATGATATAAGAAACGGAATCTGGTATATTACAGATCACGTCTTTGATATGTTTGGCTACATTATAGCAAGGTATGACTACGGTAATGATCATTCATCGTTTCTTTTATAAATAAACAAACCTACAGTTTCAATTAGTTTTGTCATATAGAGGATTAAAGCATTCTGTGTTTTATGGAAAGCTGCAGCATTGAACTTATGTCTTTGATCGGTTTGCTTTCAGATACGAAGATTTTCCTTTTTATTTTATATTTTTTGGACATCTTTCCTTCAAATTTTTAGTGGAGTATTTCTTGGATCGGGTGTTTGATTTTGAGGCGGTAAAATATAAAAGATTCAGCAAAGCCGCAAATGAGGAAAGGTCAAGGGAAGCTACTTAGCGGCTTAACACTAAAGCGATTATGTTAATCCACCATATTTATTTAATTTGGGATTTTAGAGAATGATTCTTTTATTCAACAGTTATGGCAAGTAAAAAGCTACCAAAGTCAAAAAGAACGACCCCTCATTCAGCTGCCCCAAAAAAGAAGCGACAAGAAAAGAGAGATTATTCTTTGCTACCATGGGTTTGTTTAGTGGCTGTTCTTACTGCAGTTTGCTTATGGCCTATGTTAAAAAATGAATTCACGAATTGGGATGATGAATTTTATATAACGAACAATCAGCTTCTTCGCGGACCGGACTGGAAAGGTATTTTTTCGCAACAGGTATTAGGCAATTATCATCCGCTTACTATTCTCAGTTATGCTTTTAATTTTGCCATTTCGAGGCTCGATCCTTTCTCTTATCTTTTAGTAAATTATCTGTTTCATATTGCTAATACGTTACTTGTATTTTATTTTATCTGGAACATATCGGGAAAAAATAAGGTCATTGCTGCATTTGTTGCGCTTGTATTTGGCCTTCATCCAATGCATGTGGAATCAGTAGCTTGGGTGGCTGAAAGAAAAGATGTTCTTTATACATTCTTTTTTCTTCTTTCATTGATACAGTACTGGATCTTTCTTACAAATGCGAAAAAGAAAAACTTTGTTTTTTGTTTTTTATTTTTTGTTTTATCGCTTTTATCAAAACCGGCCGCGATCGTTTTGCCCTTTGTTCTTTTTTTACTTGACTATTGGTATGGCCAAAGCCTTAAAAAGAATATCGTATTTAAAATACCATTCTTTGTGCTTTCAATAATATTTGGGATCATAACAGTGAGTATTCAAAGCTCATCGGCGATGGCTGGCCTTAATATTTTTTCGATCACTGATCGATTGTTTTTTGCCTGTTATGTATTAATGAATTATTTCTTTCGCTTCTTTGTTCCTTATCCTTTGTCTGCTTTTCACCCATTTCCAATAACAAGTTTTGCGGGTTGGCCGATCTATCTTTCGCCCATATTTGTTGTTGCATTATTGGTTGCTTTATGGTTTTTGCGTAAAAATAAAATTGTTGTTTTTGGAATATTTTTTTATGTGATCAATCTATTGCTTGTTTTGCAAATTGTTTCTATTGGTCTCACGATCGTGTCTGAAAGATATACGTATGTGCCTTATATAGGCCTTGCATTTATGTTCGCCATGTTGGCAAGTCGTATAAAGTTTATACCACAAAAAATATCATTAGCTATTGGAGCTGTATTTATCATAGTATTCGGAATAATTACTTTTCAGCGTACTAAAGTTTGGAAGAACAGCGGTACATTATGGACGGATGCATTGAAAAGTTATCCAAGGGCTCCTTATGCAAGAACAAATCGGGCAAATTATCTTTCAAAGCTTGCACTGCGTCCCGATCAAAAGCCATTTGCTGATAGCATTTATAAAATTGCATTTGAAGATTGCGCAGTTGCATTATCAGTGAGGCCTAATCATGCGCCGGCATTTGAGTACCGTGGATTGATGTACTCAGACAGGCAACAATTCAAAGAAGCATTAGCTGATGCAAATGAACTTATCAGGTTAAAACCGAATTATCGTATGGGATATGATTTAAGGGCAACCTGTTATTACAAAATGAATGAGCCGGCAAAAGCATTAGCCGATTACAGTAAATGTATAGAGATAAAACCTGATGATCATCGTTCTTATAATAACCGCGGTTCCATTTATATGAATTCATTTCAAAAATAC
>Ga0105242_10001880_pt1 | contig 16507 bp, 10 predicted proteins | sample KBSM24metaG_FD_81521 | JGI IMG/M metagenome (GOLD analysis project Ga0105242, IMG submission 81521) | Miscanthus rhizosphere microbial communities from Kellogg Biological Station, Michigan, USA - KBS M2-4 metaG | ecosystem: Host-associated > Plants > Roots > Rhizosphere > Soil | place... | reverse complement strand
CTTAATGCAACAAATTGCAATGGAAAATAATTTAAGCGAAACAGCCTTCTTTATTCCTTCCACAGAAGAAGGAATTGATTTTGAACTTCGCTGGTTTACGCCAGGGATCGAGGTCAATCTATGCGGACATGCTACATTAGGTTCTGCCTGGATCATTTTTAATAAACTGGATTTTGAAAAAGATACTATACATTTTAATTGCAAAAGCGGGAAGTTATCCGTGGAGAAACGTGGCGATGTATTGCATATGGATTTCCCTTCATGGAAACCAGAACGTTTCTCTGAATATCCCGAAGAATTAATGTATATATTGAAAGTTGATGAAATGGTCGGAGTTTATAAGTACCGTGACCTGCTTGTTGAATTGCTAAATGAAGAGGCAGTAAAAAAATGTTCTCCTGATTTCTCAGCTCTGAAAAATACCGGCTATAAAGTAATTATCACTGCACCGGGAGCTGATGACGTTGATTTTGTTTCAAGATTTTTTGCTCCCACAGCCGGTATTGATGAAGATCCTGTTACCGGCTCTGCACATTCGCAACTCATTCCTTTTTGGGCGGAGAAATTGAATAAAAAGAAAATGTTTGCAAAACAACTTTCACAAAGAGGGGGAGAACTTGAGTGTAAATGGTGGGGTGATCGTGTAACTATGTCGGGGCAATGTGTGTTTTACATGAAGGGAGAGATCTCGATCAATAATGGATGATAATAATATTAATCTAAGAACCTTGCTTTAAGATCAGGAGTTGGCAACCAGCATTCTTCTTTTTTGCCAAACCATCTGTAACGATTCTTTGCGATCAAATTATAAACTGCATCACGAATAAATTTTGGAACGATCCAGAATACTTTTACCCAGCCCCAGCCTTTTAACTGCGAAAACATTTTCAATGCAGCAGTAGAACGGGTAAAAACTTTTCCACTTTCATAAAGAATAAAAGAATTGAAAGTATCGGTAGGGAGATCGAGCTGTTTTAAAAGATCTTGCCCGTAACTTGATTGAAGTGAAGCAAACAAGAACTTTTTTTCCTTATCTCTTTTTAAAATGAACTGAACGCTGCCAGTACAGAGGTTACAGACACCATCAAAAAGTATTACAGGGTTATTATTCACTCTATAAAAATACACATTGTAATATTCACGTTGCACTGTTTCGAAAGACATGTGTTTACTGTTTGAAAGAGTAACTAGCCAGCTTAAAGTTATAAATCCCCCTTTTGGGGGATTTTCATTGGAAAACATTCTTAGTATTTTTAATTTTCAATTCTCTCCCTTGAATACCTTTTCGGTTAAGTCGATCTATTAGCACCTTATAAGATTATTGACAGGCGTTGTTTATAAAAGTGCGGCTATTTAATAAGAATATTCCATTCATTTCAAAAAGGAGTAAAATGGAAACGGTCAATTCTAACAAACCGAAATTGTATGCGCTTCTCGTAGGCATCAATGACTATAATGAAAATATTCTGTTGGCTGACAAAAAAGTGAAATTTCCAGAGTTATATGGTTGTGTTTCTGATGCGAATAAAGTCAGGAAATACTTGAAGACAGAATCCTCCTTTGAAACCTCTATAAAACTTCTCGAAGATCATAATGCAACCAAGGCAGAGATCGTTCGACAGTTCGATGATCATCTTGGAAAAGCTGGTAAAGATGATACGGTGCTTTTTTATTTTTCTGGGCATGGCACTCAGGAATTTGCCGATAAATCCATTTTTAAATCGGAAACAGATAACAGGCTTGAATCTATTGCCTGCTATTTTTCAAAAAGTGCTGATGATTTTTTACTTGCTGATAAAGAATTGCGTTGGTTGATCTACAAACTTTCACAAAAGGAATCTCATATTGTAACAATATTTGATTGTTGTCATTCCGGTGATAATACAAGGAATGGATATCTTTTGAAAGAGTCGTTCGCTAATGTCATTGAAAAAAGAGGAGCTTTTGTATTTCCTCAAAGGGATTGGGACAAGTTTATTTTTAGCAAGGAAATAGATAAAAATACTTTTTTGCAATTAGGTGATACAGACCTTCTACCTGAAGGCAAGCATGATAATTTGTCAGCTTGTGAGTCCGATGAGTCTGCAGTTGAAATTTCAGGAGAGGCCGTGTTTACCAGAGCTTTATTGAATGTATTGAAAACTTCCGGGGGTAACATCACCTACTACAGCCTGAATAGTCGCATCAGGCAATATATGCGAAATGTTTATGAACAGAACCCCAAAATTTATGTAGCAAACGAGGATCGTACTGATCTTTTCTGCAATTTTTTAAATAAGCCATTTGATAAAAACAAAAATGTTTTTGGGGAATTGACATTCAACGGGAATTCCGGATGGCAGCTTAACCTGGGAGCAATACATGGGATCAATAAAAAAATTGGTCCGCTCAAAATATTTGATCCCGACGATCTATCATTAAAATTATCGGGAACCATAGAGTCAATAAATGTCGATTCTTCAGAAGTATCCATCAAAGGAGATCCTGATCATCATAAAGTGTATAGGGTAAATATTGAGGGAATAACCGGTGAAAAATTGCGAATACATTTTGCCACTGATAACGGCGAATTGGCCGATAAAGCCAAGATCTTTGATATTCTGTCTAAGGATCCAAAAGAATTTATTATTCCTGAAGATGATGAGAAAAAGGCGCAATACGTATTAAGATTTTTGAACGGTAAATATTATCTCACCTGCCCGTTTGACACCTATCGGCCACTTGCAAGTCCTGTTTTAGAAACTGATAAAAAGGTTGCCGTTAAAATATCTTCGATAGTTAATCACATTGCCAGCTGGGAGTTTTTAAAGAATCTTTCAAATGGAAAAGAAAATATAGTTCCGGAAACCGACTTGAAAGTTGAAATAGCAAATGGCAATTCACCAGCCAATTATCAAACTATAAAAAACGGAACTTCTGTAGATATTGATTATAATCTAAAAGATGGGAACTGGTCAAATTCAATTTCAGTACGACTAACCAATAACTCAAAACGTAACTTATACTGTTGTGTTCTCTACCTGCAATCAAACTTTGCTTCTTATTCCCGCTATTTAAATCCACCCGTAAAAATGTTAGCGCCGGGAGAAATTGTTGAATTAAAATATAAAGACAGTCCAGTCTTAAATATCGGCCTGGACAAAGTAATGAAGTGGTATAATTGGAAGGAACAAAGAGATCTTTTAAAGTTCATAATCAGTACAGAAAATTTTGATGTTTCATTACTTGATTTTGACCAATTGCCAGGACCTGATATACCTGCCCTCAACCGCGGGATAGAAAATGAATATACGGATGAACAGATTGATATTAATAAGGGAAAAGGATGGTGTACAAAACAAATTGAAATAGTTTTAAAAAATCCAGAGTATAATGCCATCAGTGAAGATGATCTGAAAACTTTTCTTGATGATCCAAAAACTTGTGATTTTGCTTTAGGATTATATTTCAATTCTGAAGTGGATGGGTTTGAATCAAAGAATAGTTTAAAATCTGAGATTAAGATCAAAAATGAGGTCAAACGTGGTCTTATAAGTGATAAGATCATTGATATTGCTAACTGGTGGTCCAGGAAGAAGAGAAATAATTTTTATAAACATGCGGTATCACGATTCCCAAACCGGGTAAAAATTGTTTCGGAAGGAGATTCCTGGTTTCAGCATCCGCTGGTATTGGATATTATTGATCACTTGCATCGCGTCTATAATATTTATTGTGTTGCTGCTGCCGGAGATACATTACGTAACTATTTCAGCAACAAAAAAAATAACGGCGAATATTTTCTCGATGCCCTGGATGAAATAGATCCGGAATTTTTCCTTATTAGTGGAGGCGGAAACGATATCCTTGGCTCTCAATTCCGAAATTATCTTGTCGAGCATTCCAATAATGATTTTCCTGAGGGTGTAAGCCCACAACGCTTTTTAAAAGAAGAATTATTCGATGAGATCAATAGTTTGATGAATATATACAAGACAGCATTCATCAATTTGAAAACGTATAAACCTGGTATACATATTATCGTTCATGGATACGACTATCCTGTAAAATTAAATGATGCAAAGAAAGGGTGGTTAGGCAGGTACATGATTGAAAAGGGAATAAACAGAGAGGGCGACAGGCAGGCGATCATTCATGTTATCATGGATACATTTAATCAAAGCCTTTTTGATTTAGGCAAAAACTTCGACAATGTTACTTATATAGATCTAAGAGGCATGATAAGATTTAATTCCAATGAAGGAGTGGATCAGTGGTATGATGAAATACATCCTAATGCTGACGGGTTCCAACAGATAGCTATGAAATTTATGCAGGCTATTGATGAAGTAGTTCGGGAAAATATTAACCATAAAAAAACTTTAACTTATGCAAACAATTGATGTTGTCAAGTATGTCAAAAATCTACAGATAGAAAACCCTGTTGCCACATTTCCATCTTCTAAAGCCGTAGCACAAATAGCAGAAGGTGAGGAACAAACATTTTTGAACGCAAAGAGCCTTGTCTCATTTGTTTCCGAAGTAAGTGGTCAACAAAGAGAAGACGTTTTAAATTCAGTTTTGCTGGCCCAGTTAGCGGCCAATAAACAGTTTCCAGAAGAGACGCAGTTAATAGATTGGTATAAGTCTTTTTCTAAAGCTTTAAACAATCTTGGATGGACATTAGAAGGAAAAGAGTTTTCCACTTTCAAATCAGCCACAGATGTTTTTGAAGTGGAAAATGCCATTGTAGATATTTTGACCACCGCCTTTGGCGGTACTTTTAAAACAATCATAACTAAAACACTGGCTTCAATCAAAGGCCTGAGTGATAACAATGGCAAGATAACTGCGTTTGAAAAAAATACTCATTCTCTGTCAAAAGGAGCATTTCAATTAGGACTTGTGAAAGTGGAAAATGGCACAGTTTCCCTACAACTGGGAATGTTTGTGCTTACATCTTCAAATGAAATTAAAAAGATCTTATTCTTTAAATCTTCAAAGGACAAAACAAGACTGGATTATTGCTCTCAAAAAGGAACATTGAATGAAGATGTTTATAGCACGGTCAGGGAACCTATAGTGACCAAACTTGGACAGAAGGTAACTGATTTTATAAGCGAGGTCGAAATATAGTGGGATGATCATTTGGAAAAACTACAATTATGAAAGTCATATTTCTTGCTTTTGCAAATAGTGCTTCAGAACCCCTCGAATTTCTGACTGAAGAAGATAATGAGCTTTATGATGTTTTGAGTGACCGGTATGCTTCTGGTGATTATTTTCTTCACCGCGAATCTTTTGCTACACCTGAAACTATCAATAAATTTTTGGATAGATACAAAGACGATCTTGCAATATTTCATTATGCAGGTCATGCAGGAAAGGATAAATTGCTTGTCAATGATCAGAGTATTTATTCAATTGGCATAGCAAAGCAGCTTAAGCATTGTGCTGAGAAAGGCTCACTTAAACTAGTAATATTAAATGGTTGCTCAACTGCCGGGCAGGTTAAAGTGTTAAAAGAAAACGGAATACCGGCCATAGTATCTACAAGTGCACCTATTAATGATAAAAGTGCATTGGAGTTTTCGAAACGATTGTGGCAGAAACTAGTAAAAGAAGAAATGACGACGGAAGATGCCTATAGTGATGCACTTACTGCTGCTATGACAGTAACAAGCCAGGATCTTGGTAATGCAGGTCATCGACATTTGTTTACAGAGGAAAATGAATCGCCAGGTGATTCTCCTCTTTGGCGCCTTGATTGTATAAGTGATGAAGCTATAAAAATAAGGCCGCTTCCATATAAAGTTATTGGAACATATCCGCCACCGCCACCACCAAACGAGGAACTTATCGAAACATTATATAAATCTTTTAAAGAGGCCGATAATCATCAGATTGTTGAACTATGGGAAAAAGAAGAAAAAGGGCTTGAAGTTTCAGCTAGTGCTAAGCAAATTGCTATTGTCAACAGCATTCCATTCCCAATCGGTGTACATCTCCAAAGGCTTATTTGCCCCACACTCGGTTCTGAAGATGAAGCCTATGATGAATATGGAATTAAACGGCTCGAACAGATAGCACAGTTATTTCAAATTACAACCGAATTCCTTGGTGTTATTATGATCGCACAAGTTTGGGAAATATTTGTTCAGAATGATAGCATTACTGACCTCGATAAGGACCTAAAAAATAAATTAAAAGAGTACCTGGAACTCAATGAAAAAGATAGGGAAGTTTATGATTATATCCCCTTGATCCAAATGGTACGGGAGTATTTAGAGAAACTTCAAACCAATAATATAATAAATGCTTCATTTATTGATGAACAGGAATTATTAAGCAAACTGTTTCTCACTGATGATGATTTCAGGAGTGCCTGTAATTATCTTTCCAATTTACGCAGCCGTGTAATGAAAAATAGAATTGATAAAGACAGGGCGAAGATCATTTGCATAGAAGCGGAAAAACAGCTTTGTATTTTTATTAAGTCTCTCGGGTTTATTCATAGGTATCAACTTACAAGTGTTCAAAATATAGATATTCTGAAATTCCGACACATTCTAAAAAATAAAACGGAATACAAACATCGCATCATTAAATGCATGCAAGCGATCGGTACTGATGAATCGAGCTATTATTATATGGATACTTTCCTGGATAACTGGGGAGTGATTCTTCTTAAATGTAAAACTTCGAGAATAAATTTAAAAGGAAGGACAAAGCGATTCAAAGTGGAAGTGGAAGGGTATCTGAATTTATCTCCTTTTGTTATCGACAGGAATTCATTTGTGGACAAAACGGATCTTGCTTATATTATGTTTTTTAAAAGCGAGAGTGACAAAGAGATCAGTTATAAGCGGGTAAAAAACCCTTTAAGCCAACGTGATGCCTTTGCTGTAAAAAAGCAGGATGAAGAGGACGACAATTTTGAACCAATAAGAGTACAATATAATGCTTTTAAAAAATTCATCGCTTAAGTCAAATGATGTCCCGATGCATCATCTTACAAAAATAAAAAGCCCATTTAAGTTTTTGGATCCATTTAACAAGAATGATCGTGGCTTTTTTTTTGGAAGAGATAAAGAAGTCATCCAGTTATATGACTTTGTAAATAAGAACAGGGTGGTGTTGGTGTATGGCCAATCAGGTACAGGCAAAACAAGCATTATTCAATGTGGGCTCGCCAATGAGTTTGAAACATCAGATTGGAATCCATTTATGATCAGAAGGGAAGATGACTTAAATAAATCCCTTTTAAAAAGTCTGAAAAATGAAATACAAGTTGAGGTGGAAGAAGAAGAAATTGAAAATTTTGTAGAAATTTTATTTGCCGAAGGCCCGGGTAAAAATGATCAACAAAAATTAACCGACATTAAAAACGATCATGGCGAAAAAAGGTATATAGCTAGTGTGGTTTTTTATCTTCAAAAAGTGATCGAACGATTCCTTAGGCCAGTGTATCTCATATTTGATCAGTTTGAAGAATTACTCATTCTTGGAACAGAGGCCGAAAAAAAACGTTTTGTAAATACGCTGCAAACGTTACTTGGACCGAACAGAGTTGTGGATTGTAATATCATTATCGTAATGCGTGAAGAATATTTTGCATGGTTAGATAGTTTTGAAAAAGATATACCGGGAATTTCAGACCGGAGAATACGGATCGAACCCATGCGCACAAAAGAAATTGAAAAGGTGATAATTGATTCATGCAGGGCATTCAATATTACATTGACCCAACCTGAAAATAATGTAAAGCAAATGATATCTGCAGTGTCTAAAAACGCAGACATATCATTGCCCTATCTCCAGGTTTATATGGATCAACTTTGGCGTAACGACTATGAAAACACTTATCCCGACGGATATCATGGAAGTGAAGAGTTTATCCCATTAACTTTTACCTCAGAGGAAATAATAGAGTTTGGTAAAATAAAAGATGTAATGCAGCGATTTTTAATTGAACGAAGAAACGATTTTCAAAAAGAAGTTAAGGGAAAATATCATGATATACCAGACAATTTTTTAACGATGATCCTGGATTGCTTTGTAAATATCCGCGGTACAAAAATGCCGAATGCATTCGATCTGGATAAAGGCTTTTATAAATTCTCCAAAAGATCTCCGAGGCTCCTGCATGAAACTAAGCCAGAGCTTTTAAAATTTACTCTCGACTTTCTGCAGCGAAACCAGGTATTAAGAAATAGCGGGAACAGTTTTGAATTAGCCCACGACATATTTGCCAAATTGATCGATCAACAACGTGATGCAAAACAAAAAAAATTGAACGGTATTCATGAAATGATCACTATTCAAAAAAAATCTGGCGAATTGTTACCTTATGACCTGGTTAAGAGTTGGACAAGCGATATTGATCAGGTTGATCTGAGAGAAGATGAAAGATCTTTTTTTGAAGCAAGCAAAATAGATGGTGAACAAAAAGAGCATAAAAAACTTTATGAAGAAGAATTGAAAAAAGCAATTGAAAAGGAGAAAATGGAAAAAGTAATTGCTATTGAAAGGAAAGAAGCGGAGTTTAAGATAAAGACGGTAAATCGAAAAAAGAATGTCATCAAAGTATTTGGTATTCTTGCTTTGATAATAATTACATTATTGATGATCGGCATCTGGAATAATCTTAAAAAGAACGATTATTACTACGCACAGGAGATCCTGGATAAGATGGATACTGTATCAAATAAAATGGATGCATTAACTTTCTCTAAATATGTATACGATTTTGGAAAAAATGAAAGTTTAATAAAAAGAATAAGCAAGGAAAAGATTTCTAAGATTCTGAGCAATCCTTTATTCGCAAAAAGTTTTTCCAAATATGGTCTAACCTTAAATTCATCAACTAGTCTTTTGGATGGTCTGGATGTAGATATTTCAGGAAAGGGGACATTCATGGTTGTAAAGAATGATCCTGTTCAGCCTCAGGGTCAGGGTAATTCTGGTGATAATAACCAGGGAAGCCTATTTAATGTAATTAATATCAATACAAAAAAAATAGATACGTCTTTTTCGAATGTCATGTATTCCTATTTTTTAAACCGGTCCGATACACTAGTGCTTGCACTTCCGTCTGGTTCGTCAAACAGATCTTCAAGTGCTTACCCTGACAAGTTTAAATTGTATGACTGTAATCTGAATCGTATTATCGACACTTATAAGTTGAATGAGAGCAGGCCGGGGCAAGCTTCTTATTTTCTTTATGAAAAGGATTTTTTAAATCAGACCAATTATTCTGAATGGGATTCTTATAAAGTAAGAATGCTTCCTCAAGGTCAATTAGTGGTACCATACCTGGAACTATCTAGTGGAAATGGTTGCCTGGATCTTCTGGATGTAAAAACAAAAAGTAGGAAAAATTTATATGCGCATTCAAATTACTCTATAAGTATTTCAAAACAATTCGACCGTTTACTTTATGGTTACGATAATGAAAACGAAATGATCGGTGAGGTTTTTGATAATAAGGAAGGACGTCAAATTTTAAAAAATGCGAACTATGCAGATTTTAACGAAACTGGTTTAATAGTGTATGCGAAAGAGAATGTATTATTTGTCAGTAACAGTAACGGAACAGTTTTAAAAGAACATAGTCTAAGTAACCGGATAAAAAATATAGTCGCTGATAGAGAAGCAAATTGTCTGCTGGTTACAGACGAAAAAGAAAATTTGAATCTCATTAATTTCTCTGAAGGCACCCAAACAAAAGAATTTAAAGAAATATTGCTGGGTTATAATTTTCAAAGCAAAAGATTTATAACCCGAACTAAAGAGAATAAAAGCTTGAAAAAAGATACTATAGAATTGGTTTTAAGAGATTTTTCAGGCAAAGAATTAAAACGACTGCCTATTGCCAATGGTATCGAGAGCTATTCATTCAATGAAGTCAGAGGCAACATACTTTTAAAATCAAATAAGCTTCCTAATAGTAATTCACAGGTTCTATATCTATTTGATGATAAATTGAACGTGAAAGGTACATTCTTCCTTACCCCAAATGATGCCTATGGATTTAGCAGAGACGGAGAGACTGTATATTATGTCAGAGATAATGAATTGGCTGTTTTTGATAATAAAAAATTCCTAGATCTCATCAATTTTGAAGCAATAAATGATTGGCTGGAATCTGAAAAGCGTAATAATAAGCACTATAAGACAGATATAAAAAATTTGCGAAGAAAGTATGACATCGATCGATTCCCTTCTCAGCTATTGGGTTTTTTATTTCTGCGTTAAACCGGATTCTATAATCTATATAAAATATTTTTATGGCATTTTCATTTACGCCACAAGCCGTTGTTGAATACCAGCGTCTTTTTGATACTTGCGTGATCAATCTTGACAAACTTTCTGAAATAAAACCTATCGTCAATAAAATTCTAAGCGGCAAAAATCGCTACGAGGCATTGTCAAATAAGGTTGGAATACCCTGGCATTTTATCGGCATTACGCATAGTCTTGAAGCAGGATGTGATTTTAATAAACATTTGCATAATGGTGATCCCCTAACTGCAAGAACAGTACAAGTGCCAAAGAACAGGCCAAGGACAGGAACGCCGCCATTTTCATGGGAATTCAGCGCCGAAGATGCACTTTCGGATCTTGATGGATGGAATGACTGGACTGTACCAGGTATGCTTTTTAAACTCGAAGGTTACAATGGTTATGGTTATCATTCAAAAGGAATTAATTCTCCATACTTGTGGAGTTTCAGCAATCACTATACAAAAGGAAAGTTTGTTTCAGATGGAGTATTTAGCCCGACTGCTGTTTCAAAACAATGCGGAGCTGCTATTTTATTAAGAAGACTTGCAGAAACACAAGCAGCCCCCGTTGAGATCGTTGACAGGCAATCATTGATATTACAATTAGGAGAAACAGTAACATTTGCTCCCACCCGTGTTGTTGAAAAAGCAAGGGAGTTACAAAAGATGATGAACCTTGCCGGAGCACATCTGCTGGAGGATGGAAAAGCGGGAACAAATACCTCCGATGCTTATCAAAGATTCACTGATAAATTTTTACAGGGTGATCCACGAAGAGCATAATGTTATCCCATATTGTGAAACACTTTCTGCACGTCTTCATCCTGTTCCAACCTTTCAATAAGCTTACTTACATCTTCTGCCTGTTCATCTGTAAGAGGAACAGTAGTTGAAGGGATCCATTCCAATTCTGCGCTGATAGGGGTGATGTTTTTTTCTTCAAGTGCTTTTTGCATATTGCCAAAATCAGAAAAGCCACAACGTACAACTAATATTTCTTCTCCTTTATCATTTATACTTTCACCCAATTCTTCTAACCCATAGTCTATTAATTCCAATTCCATGTCTTCTGCATTCAGTCCCGAAGGATTTAATTTAAACACCCCCATTTTTTTAAACTGAAAACTTACACTGCCACTATTACCCATTACACCACCACCTTTGGTAAAATGAGATTTTACATTTGCAACAGTTCTTACATGATTGTCGGTAGCAGTTTCTACCAGCAAGGCAACGCCATGCGGTGCATATCCTTCATATAAAATTTCATCATAGTTTACCAACTCCTTACCCTGTGCTCTTTTAATGGCAGCTTCCACTCTGTCCTTTGGCATTCCAACACTCCTTGCATTTTGAAAACACCTGCGAAGTGCTGCATTAGAATTAGGATCGGGCCCGGCAGCTTTTACTGCGATCACAATTTCTTTACCAATACGGGTAAAGTTCTTAGCCATCTTATCCCAGCGGGCAAACATGCTGGATTTTCTTACTTCAAATATTCTTCCCATATAATACTTTCAATTGAGTCTCTAAAATTGTTTGGGTTGCAAAAGTAAGGCAATGTGCCAAAAAGAAAAACCGTCCCATAAAAAATGAGACGGCTGTTCTTTTATAAAAATCATCTATTTTTTTTCAAAAGCAGATGCAGTAGGTATTATGTCATCATCATGCTTATGCTTGCTGCGTGACCTGCTGTAACCAAAATAGATCACAAGACCAATTACCATCCAGGCAAACGCAGTTAATTGTGTCGTACTATCCAATGAAACGATCATTGCACCGCACACCAATACCCCCAATATAGCAACTACAGGTAGTGCTGGTACTCTAAATGGCCGCTGAATATTTGGTTGTTTAATTCGCATGATCCAAACTCCTATGCAAACCACTACAAATGCAAATAAAGTTCCTATGCTGGTAAGGTCTCCGGTTATATCTCCAGGTAACAAAGTAGCAATAGCGCCAACGAATAAAAACAACATCCAGTTTGATTTGAATGGCGTTCTGAATTTCGAGTGTAGCTGAGAGAATGCACCCGGCAACAGGCCATCGTTCGACATAGAATAAAACACACGACTCTGTCCCAATAGCATTACCAATATTACAGAAGAAAATCCCGCAAGGATGGCTACAGTTACTGCAGTTGCAAGCCAGTGATAGCCCGGCATATGAAGATCGATTGCATTGGCAACTGACGCTTCACGGCCACTTAGCATGAACTCTGTAAATGGAGCCACACCTGTTAATACCCATGAAAAAAGTATATAAAGAATTGTACAAATAACTAATGAACCAAGGATGCCGATGGGCATATCTCTTTTCGGATTCTTGGCTTCCTGTGCTGCGGTTGATACTGCATCAAAACCAATGAATGCAAAGAACACAATAGCAGCCCCCCGAAGTACGCCTCCCCAACCGTGTCGGAACGTATCCTGGTAACTATATAATGTCCCATCCTTCAATTGAACGGATGGTTGATCTGCCGGAATAAAATAAGGATGATGGTTGGCACCGTTGATAAACTGCCAGCCAACAGCAATAAATATTAATACAATAGCTACTTTAATAAATACGATCACTGCATTTACCCATGCTGATTGTTGTGTGCCTCTTATTAATAATAAGCTTAATACCAGAAGTATAAAAAGAGCAGGCGCATTCATAATACCATGGTGTGTAACGCCATCTATTACTTCTTTTGAAAAAGGTGAGTGACACCACTCGTATGGAATCCTATTGTCGAATAGTTTATTCAGGTATTCACTCCAGGCTATAGAAACAGTGGCTGCACCCAATGCATATTCAAGAACTAATGCCCAACCGATGATCCATGCGATCAATTCGCCCATTGTAGTATAGGCATATGTATAAGCACTACCTGCAATTGGGATCATTGATGCGAACTCTGCATAACATAGACCTGCAAAGGCACATCCAACAGCGGCGATTATGAATGATATCGTAACGGCTGAACCGGCATGACCTCCAGCGGCAGCAGCAGTTCTTACAAACAAACCGGCACCGATAATGGCACCAATTCCTAATGCTATAAGACTCCAGGCGGTAAGGGTTCGTTTCAATCCTTTTTCTGAATCTGCAGCTTGTTGTAATAATGAATTAAGCGATTTTTTTCTGAATAAACTCATACAGTCGTTGATTGTGGTTTAGAAAAAAGTTTTAAAGCTCGTAAAATAAAGAATTAATCGAAAATGCCTACAATTCTTTTTTAACCATGGAGATTTAGGGTATTTATAGCCGCTGAATCGGTTTTTTTCCCGATTTTCGGCAATCTTTAAAACCCCGGTATGAAAGGTAACAGGCTCACGATTTTTATTTTACTTGCAATGGTGTTGGGCGTATTGACTGGTTATATTGTACATGAGAAAAGTTCACCTGAATCAATTCTAAAGTTTTCAACGAATATCAAGCTTCTTACCACTATGTTCCTTCGGTTGGTGCAAATGATCATTGCACCATTGGTATTTACTACATTGGTTGTAGGTATTGCAAAACTTGGCGATCTGAAATCAGTTGGAAGAGTGGGTGGCAAAGCAATGCTTTGGTTTATTTCAGCATCACTTGTTAGTTTATTATTGGGGTTAGTATTGGTAAATTTCTTTCATCCGGGTACAGTCATTGATCTGAGCAATGCAGATACTGCAGCTGCAAAAGACCTGGTGAGTAAAACACAGGAATTTTCTTTACAAAAATTTGTTGAGCATGTATTCCCCAAAAGTTTCATTGAGGCAATGGCTACAAATGAGATACTACAACTGGTTGTATTCAGTATTTTCTTTGGTGTTGCTGCTACCGCGTTAGGCGAGTATGCCAAACCAGTGATTCATGCGTTGGATGTAGCATCGCATATAATTTTAAAAGTAGTTGGTTATGTAATGAACTTTGCACCTCTTGGTGTTTTTGGCGCCATTGCAGCAGTCATTGCAACAAAAGGATTACAGGTATTTAATTTTTATGCGCAGTATTTTTTTTATTTCCTTATAGGCATTGCGCTGCTTTGGATAATACTAATAGGCGTCGGGTATCTTGTTTTAAAAAATAACCTGCCCCATTTATTAAAAAGAATTTCTCAACCATTATTGATCGCATTTAGTACAACTAGCAGCGAAGCAGTATTTCCAAAACTTACCGAAGAATTGGAACGGTTTGGATGTAAAGACAAGATCGTTTCCTTTGTATTACCACTTGGCTATAGTTTCAATCTTGATGGCAGCATGATGTATATGACGTTTGCCAGCATTACAATTGCACAGGCATATGGAATTCATCTTGATATTGGAACACAGATCACCATGTTGCTTGTGTTAATGCTTACAAGTAAAGGAGTGGCGGGAGTGCCACGAGCTTCGTTGGTTGTTATCATTGCAACTTGTGCCATGTTTAAAATTCCTCCGGAAGGAATTGCATTGATATTACCGATCGATCATTTTTGCGATATGTTCCGCACAGCTACTAATGTTGTGGGCAACAGTATTGCCACTTCAGTTGTAAGTAAATGGGAAGGCGCCTTGAATATCAACCATCATCATTCTCGTGAGACACATAATCATCATTAAGAAAAAATAATCAACCAAATGTTTCTATTAGATGTTTTCCATTGGACAGATTTATTGCAACCACAGTGGTATGTAGAAAACGGAGGATTGTGGGTGTTGTTGTTTGTCATCTTTGCAGAAACAGGATTATTTATCGGTTTCTTTTTACCTGGAGATTCATTGTTGTTCGTTGCTGGCATATATGCTCATGAGATAACTACTAAGAGTGGTGAAGTAAAACCGGGTTTAGCTTACCAATTCCTTGATCTCATTGGATTAGGTGGGATAAGTAATCAATGGGTCGATCTTTTTGTTTTATGGGGACTGATCTCTGTATTTGGTATTCTTGGCAATGCAGTAGGTTATTGGACCGGACGAAAGGTTAGACCCGCCATGTTTAATTGGCGGGATCGTTTTTTATTTAAGAAACGATATTTATACCAGGCAAAAGAATTCTATGACAAGCATGGCGCTGTTGCCATAGTGGGGGCAAGATTTCTTCCTTTCATAAGAACATTTGCACCGATCGTTGCAGGCATTGTGCAAATGGATAGAAAGAAATTTCATTTCTTTAACGTGGTAGGTTGCATTACCTGGGTGTTCAGTATGGTGTTTTCAGGATATTTTTTGCAAAAATGGATATACAAGCAATTTGGATTTGATCTTAAAGATCATCTTGAATTAATAGTACTCGGAATTGTATTGGTAACGACGGCTCCTGTTATCATTAAAATGTTTACAGGCCGAAAAAAAGATAAAGACCCTATTCCCAATTCTTAACTATGGAAAAAAAACAATTCGGCATATTTTCTCTCCCGGTTATTGTTGCTGCTCTTGGTTATTTTGTTGACATCTATGATCTGTTACTTTTTACTATCGTTCGGGTACCAAGCTTACAAGGTTTAAATGTAGATATAACTAACAGAGCAATGATAATTGCTGCAAGCACAAAAGTTATCAATTGGCAAATGTGGGGAATGTTGATAGGTGGAATTATCTGGGGGATTATGGGCGACAAAAAAGGAAGGCTTAGTGTTTTATTTGGCTCGATCATTCTTTATTCAATAGCAAATTTTTTGACAGGTTTTGTTCAGGATGTTCAACAGTATGCATTGGCAAGATTTGTTGCAGGTGTTGGTTTAGCGGGAGAGCTTGGCGCCGGAATTACTTTGGTGAGTGAACTATTGCCAAAGAATAAACGTGGCGTCGGCACTTCAATGGTAGCTGGCATTGGATTGTTTGGTGCCGTAGCGGCCTACTTTACTTATAAAATTTCAGGTGATTGGCGATTATGCTATAAAATTGGCGCCGGCCTTGGTATATTGTTATTGTTCTTAAGAATTTCCGTTGCCGAAAGCGGAATGTTCAAACATGTGCAACAGAAAGCAACTATTGTTCGTGGAAATTTTTTTATGTTTTTTCAGGATGCAAAACGTTTCAAAAAATATATACTTGCAATTCTAATTGGTTTACCCACATGGTTTGTAATTGGAGTACTTGTAAACTTAAGTAATCAATTTGCCCGGGATTTTTATGGGGAAAATAAAATTGAATCTGGTCGGGCTATCATGTATGCGTATGCGGCGATAGCTGTTGGTGATATACTTGTAGGTTTGATCAGTCAATATTTCAAGAGCAGGAAAAAAGCACTTTACCTGTTCTACTTTTTTGCGATCATTTCCGGAATTT